>SDBV01011250.1_pt1 | contig 11623 bp, 11 predicted proteins | sample 2277081 | NCBI WGS metagenome assembly SDBV01 (sample SAMN10402039, study PRJNA504765) | marine sediment metagenome | isolation source: marine sediment core GS10_PC15, 223 cmbsf | place: Arctic Ocean: Southern Knipovich Ridge | collected 2010
GGCCTGAACGCGGGACTGGGCAACGCCGGCGTCACGACCATGCAGGTCGTGGTGCCGCTGGTCATGACCTTCGGCGTGTTCGGGGCCCTGGCCGGCGATCCGATGATTCTGCAGAGCACGTCGGGCACCCTGGTCGGCAAGATCCCGGCGGGTTCGGAAACCTGGATCGCCAACGCCGGGTTCGTCTGGCTGCTGGCCCTGATCCCGCTGGCGTTCGCCGGCTGGTTCGGCATGAACAACATCCGCACGCCGGAAGTGACCCCGGAGATCGCCGGCGGCACGTCGGGCGCCTTCCTCCGCATCGCGTCGATGCTTCTGATCGGGTTCTTTGCCGCCGGCGCCGGCCTCTATTTAATTCTTCCTCCGCCGTTCGGACTGGGATTGCCGGGCTGGACCAAATGGTTCGTGCTGCTCGGCGTCATCGCCTCGACGGTTGCGCTGCTTTACTACGTATGCATTTTCGTCAAGGACAACCTTGGGCGGCAGTACAGACTCTTCCGCAATAAACAAACCTGGGTCATGACCGTCATCTATACCATGACCTTCGGATCCTTCATTGGCTACTCGGCGGCTTTTCCGTTGGCCATCAAGGTCGTCTTCGGATTCCAACATATCGAGATCGATGGCGTCATTACCCATGACACCCTCAATCCGAACGGCCCGAGCGCCCTGATGTTCGCCTGGATGGGACCCTTCATAGGCGCCTTTATCCGCCCCCTCGGCGGCTGGATATCCGACAAGGTCGGCGGCGCGAAGGTCACCCAGATTATCACCATCATGATGATCGCGAGCGCCCTCGGCGTGGCCTACTTCATGAAGGCCGCCTACGTATCGGCGACGCCGGAAGAATACTTCACTCCGTTCTTCCTGCTCTTCCTGGTGCTGTTCGCCTGCACCGGCATCGGCAACGGTTCCACCTTCCGCACCATTGCCATGATCTTTCCCAAGGAGCAGGCGGGGCCCGCCCTGGGCTGGACTTCGGCGGTCGCGGCTTACGGCGCCTTCATCATCCCTCAGGTCTTCGGCGAGCAGATCAAGGCGGCGACGCCCGAGTACGCCCTCTACGGGTTCGCATTTTATTACTTCATCTGTCTGTTGTTGAACTGGTGGTACTACCTCGGGCCAAAACGGGAATTCGATAACCCGTAACAAAGAGAGTACGGCGGCGTTGACGCGTCGACCGGGCTGGTCGCGAACGGTCAGTTTGCCGGAAGCGAAAACAGGCCCCCCGAAATCAGCGCCTTGATGGTCCGCACGGCGACCAGGGCGACGATCACGGTGGTCAGGATTATCGCGGCAATTGCGATCGCCTGGCTGCCCGGGCCGGGCTCGAGTCGGAAATACACGACGGTTGCCGAGGCCATGGCGACAAGCGGAAACGTGAACGCCCACCAGGCCACCGAGAACGGCCATCTAAGGAAATCGCGGGCCACGAAGCAGAGCACGGCGGTGAGGAAAATCGTCAGTGAATAGAGCGAGCGGGCGAAGAAATCGATTTCGCCGCCTTTCATGTCCATGTAGCTGATGAAAATAATCGACGGCGGCACCAGGAATATGAACCAGGTCGGCCGCAGGCCGTGCGCCACCTCGCCGCCGAAAATCGTCCGGTTCATAATGATGGTAAACACGACCAGCCACATGAAAATCCCGATCGCCAGCATGAAATGCGAGATCGCGTGGTGGCCGAGTTGCAATCCGGCGATCGGCACGATGATCGGCGACACCATGCCGATCAGCCAGCTGCCGTTGGCATTGTCGACCGGGTGCGGCTCGGTCAAAAGCCGCGACACCAGCAGCAGCGAAAGCACGAACATCAACGCCGTGGACAGCCACCAAAGGATATCCGCGAATACCGCCGAATAGGAAAACAGACCGGCCGAGAGCAGAAGTCCGGCGATCGGGACGGTGGAAAAAAACCCGACCTGCGCCGAATTCCGGTATTCCGCCGCGACCTGGTCGCGGTAGCGGAGGAATTTCAGGATGTAGGCGGCGCCGACCAGCGCGAAAATTCCGGCGCCCAGGAAGATCAACGCTTCGCCGATCAGCCGCGGCCCGCCGAAAACCTCGGCGATGTCCCGCCACAACAGGCCGAGCCCGGCGACCCCCATGACCGCCCCGAACAGGCTGACCGGCAACGCGGCCAGCGTTTGTTTCGCGGGCGGATTCGACACAGGGTTATTCATGGCGTGGCGCAACCAACCAAAGCCGGTAGATTTATTGGTAAAATGCATATACGCCCGGCCCGGCGCCGTCCACCATCAAATGGGTCATTATCGGCGAGCCCCGGTATATGTGAGGAGTTGCAAGATGCCGACCATCAGTCTCCTGCAGATTCGCTATTTCGTTGCCGTCTTCGAGGAAGGCGGCTTCAGCCAGGCCGCCGGGCGCGAAAACTGCGCCCAGCCGGGACTGAGCGTGCATATCCGGAATCTCGAGGACTCACTGGGCGAACCGTTGTTCGAGCGGTCGGTCAACGGTGTGACGCCGACACCGGCCGGCCAGCGTTTCTACCGGCACGCGGTTTCCATACTGCGGTCGGTCCGCGCCGCGGAGTTGGATATATCGGAGATGAGCGACCAGGTGTCCGGCCTGGTGCGCGCCGGATTGATCCCCTCGGCGGCGCGCGGCCTGCTGCCGTCGATGCTGCCCGGATTCGTCGACGCCTATCCGCGCATCGACCTGCGGCTGGTGCAAGCCTATAGCGGCACGCTGATCGACTGGTTGCTGTCGGGAGAACTGGATTTCGTTCTCGTCATCGAGCCGTCGGTTCGCGAGGGCCTTGAGATCACCCGCTTCTCCGAGGAGCAGATGGTCCTTATAACCGGCCGGCCACTTGGGCTGCTTCCCTGGCGGCCGGTCAAGCTGCGCGAGTTGCCGCCTCTGAAACTGGTGGTGCCGACAACGCGCCACGGGTTGCGCAGCAATATCGAGAGAAGCATCAAGACGGAGAATTTTTCGCCCCAGCGCGTGCTCGAAATGGACGCCATGCAGGGCGCCTTCGAATTCATCGAAAAAACCGACTGGGCGACCATCCTCCCGGTTACCGCGGTGATGAACGAACTCGATTCGGACAAGCTGTGCCTCAATCCGATCGTCGAGCCGTCCATCAAGTCGGATTTTTTCATCGCTCACCTTACGCAAAGTCCGTTTTCCGCGGCATCGCGGATTTTCGTGGATGCTCTGAGCGAAGCGTCCAGGGACAATGCCGACGCCTGGGACACAACCGTCGCCAGCCACGCGACTCCGGCCTGACGCGCCGCGCCGCCGTCAAACGATAATCTGATATTAGATATAAGAAAACCGTATTTTATTTCACTTTTACTATCTGACATTCTTATGACTAATTCATACCACTGGGAGGCAATCCGATGACCGACGCCTATGGCAGATCGTTTCCGTTTCAGTCCACCGACTGGATCGACGGCATCAATATGGACCGGCTCCGCTCGGGCCGCCTGGCGCGCGCCAAGCAGGTGCTTTTCGAGGATCGCGACTTCGGCGCCTTCCTGTCGCTGAACGAGTGGAACACGCGCTATATCACCAGCACCTACACGCCGCAGTGGACGACGCCCAGTTCGGGCCTCAGATACTCGCTGCTGGTCGAGGGCGACGATCAACCGATCATCTACGAACAGGGCGACATCGGCTACCACACCGAGCGTAACTCCCCGTGGCTGCCGCCGGGAAACGTCAAGTGGGCGACCACCGGCATGGGCTGGATCGCCCGCTGCATGGGTGAGGACGCGCATAAGGCGGGGGTCAAGAACTTCGTCGAGGATATCCTCAAGGAGCTCAAGCGCGCCGGCGTTGAGAAGAAGGTGCTGGCGCTGGACTTCGCCGACCCGACCATCAGCGCCGCCTTCGAGGACAAGGGCGTCAAGACCTCCGGCGACGGTTTTCTCGCCCTGCTGGACGCGCGCAAATACAAGATGCCGGAAGAAGTGGACTGCCTGCGGAACACCTGTTCGATCGGCGACGCCATGTTCGACGCCCTGTTGCGCACCACCCGGCCCGGCATCAGCGAACACGAGATTCTCGGCGAGGCGTTCAAGGCCTGCTACGCCAACGGCGGCGAGGTGCATTCGGGCGTATTCTGCACCTCGGGACCGTATACCTGGCCCAATCTGCGGCACTGGACCGGCCGCCGCATCGCCCCGGGAGATGTCATTTACATGGACGTCTATAATACGTCCTGGAACGGCTACAAGACCTGCTACTACCGTTCGTTCAGCATGGGCGAACCGTCACAGGCGACCAAGGACGCCTACAAGCGCGCCTACGACTGGCTGTACGCGTCGATCAGCGTCATCAAGCCGGGCGTGACCTCGAAGGAGATCTGCGAAAAATGGCCGGCCGGACCGGACGTCTGGGCCGATATCGGCGTGGTCAGCGAGCAGCAGACGGCGGGCAACAACTGGGCGCACGGCATCGGCCTGACGCTGTACGAACCGCCGCTGGTCTGGCGCGGCTGTTCGCTGGACTATCCCATGGTCATCGAGGAGGACATGTGCTTCGCCATCGAGACCCAGGAAGGCGACGGCGAGGGTCAGGGCGTGCGCATCGAGGAAGTGATCCACGTGACCAAGACCGGCGTCGAAATCCTGTCCAAATGGCCGATCGAGGAAATCACCGTCATTCCGATGTGAACCCGGGAGAGAGCCATGCCTGTTTTCGATTATCTCTGCGAGGGCTGCGGCGAATCGTTTGAATTCATGACCTTGTCGCGGGATGAGGCGGTGGTGTGCGCGTCCTGCGGCTCGGACCGCGTCGCGCGCCAGGTGGTTTCGCGAATGTCCATGCGCGGCCGCCACGGAACGGTCGTCGATATGAGTTCCGGTGCCTGCCCGTGCGGCGGGCACGGGCACCGCCATTCATGAGAGTCCAGGCGGATTTCCCCCGGTTGAGCGGCCAATAACATTTTTGTGTAAACCGCGGAGTATGCTAAGACCAAATCAAGAGGACACCCGAAAAGTCCGAAACGAGAGACGTTTCAATGACGTCGGAAAACTTAATACAGGGAGGCTCCAACAATGTTTCGAGTTAGAAAATCCGGTTTTCGCGCCTGGGTGCTGACCGGCATCCTGGCGGTTTCGATCGTCGCTTCGGCGACCTTCCCGTCCACCGCGCGCGCCACCGAGTCGATCAAGATCGGCTTCAGCATGACGCTGACCGGCGGGCTCGCCGCCGCCGGCAAGGCGGCCCTGGTCGCCATGGAAATCTGGCGCGAGGATATCAACGCCAAGGGCGGGATTCTGGGCCACCAGGTCGAATTCGTGTATTACGACGACCATACCAACCCGGCCGACGTCCCCGGCATCTACTCCAAGCTTTTGAACGTCGACAAGGTCGATTTGCTGGTGTCCAGCTACGGCACCAACCTGATCGCGCCGGCCATGCCGATCGTGATGAAGAAGAAGCTGGTTTTCATGTCGCTGTTCGGCCTGGCCGTGAACGACAGGTTCAAATACAACCGCTATTTCCAGATCATGCCGTCGGGCCCGGTGCCGAAGGATGACTGGTCGCGCGGTTTCTTCGAGTTGGCGATGGCTCAGAGCGACAAGCCCAAGTCCGTCGCGCTGCTGGCCGCCGATTCGGAATTCGCGAAAAATGCCGTCGCCGGGGCGCGAAACAACGCCAACAGCGCCGGACTGAAGATCGTCTACGACAAGACCTACAAGCCGGGCACGGCGGACTTCACCCCGATCATGCGCGCGATCATCGCCACCAAGCCCGACCTTCTGTACATCGGCAGCTACCCGCCGGGATCGGTTGGACTGGTGCGCGCCGCCAATGAGCTCGGCCTGAAGGCCAAGATGTTCGGCGGCGGCATGGTCGGCCTGCAATACGCGGTCTTCCTGACCAAGCTCGGGCCCCAGCTTAACGGAATCGTCAATTACGATTTCTGGACCCCGGAACCGACTCTGATCTTCCCCGGCATCGAGGCCTTCCTGAAGAAGTACCAGGCGCGGGCGGGCAAGGCCGGCGTCGATCCGCTGGGCCACTATCTGCCGCCTTACGCCTATGCCTATCTGGAAATCCTCGGCCAGGCGGTGAACGCGGTCGGCAGCCTGGATCAGGGCAAGCTGGCGGATTACATCCACAAGACCACCTTCCAGACCGTCGTCGGGCCGGTGAAATTCGGCGGCAACGGCGAATGGGCGAAAACCCGTGTCTTGATGGTGCAGTTCCAGGGCATCAAGGACGGCAGCCTGGAACAGTTCCACAAACCGGGAAAAAGGGTCGTGCTCTATCCCAGCGAATGGAAATCGGGCGACATGAACTACCCGTACAAGTAAGCAGCCGGACCAACCGGCGCTAAACCGGCCAGGCAAGGACCCGCACGGACGTGTTCTCGGTGGAGTTATTAGCGAACGCGCTCGTAGCGGGTCTTCTGCTCGGCGGGTTTTACGCGGCGGTGGCGCTTGGCCTGTCGATCATCTTCGGACAACTCGACATCGTCAACATCGCCCACCCGGCCTTCGTTATCCTGGGTTCCTACGCCGTTTACTATTTGCACCTCACCTACGGGCTGGATCCCGTATTGGCGGCGGTACTGTTCGCGCCGGTGTTCTTTGTCCTGGGTATCGGAATTTACCTTGTCTATTACCTGGGGTTCGAGCGAACGGGCCGGGAATCCATAGCCGGTCTCGCCTTCTTCTTCGGCGTCATGTTCATTATCGAAGTGGGCATTATCCTTCGTTTCGGGGTCGATTACCGCATGGTCGAAGCCGGTTATATCGTCCAGACCATGCAGATCGGCCCCATCGGCATTTCATTCCGTATGCTGGTGCCGTTCATGGTGGCGGCGGTCATGACGGGCGGAATCGCGCTGTATCTGTCGCGGACATTCATCGGCCGGGCGATCCTGGCGGTCTCCCAGGATCGCCTCGCGCTTGAACTCATGGGCGCCAACCCAATCCGCATCAAGGCGCTGGCTTTCGGCCTCGGGCTTTCGACCGCGGCGATCGCCGGCGCCCTGCTGATCGTCATCGGGCCGGTGGACCCGGCGCTCGGGCGGCTCTATATCGGCCGGGTATTCGCCATCGTCATCCTGGGCGGCATGGGCAGCATCAAGGGCACGGTGCTGGCGGCGCTGCTGATCGGCCTGTCGGAAACCATGGTGCAGACCTTCATCGGTCCGACCTGGGCGGACGCCGTGGCCTTCGGCTTTCTGCTTGTGGTCCTGGTTCTGCGGCCGCAGGGCCTGTTCGGGAGGCTGTAATGCCTGGCTTTAAATTGGGCGGATTCTGGCTTGGGTCGGCCGCCATACTCATTGTCGGCGCGGCGTGCACACTCCTGCTTGGCGAGGACTATGTATACTACTTCGTCGTTGGATACATCATCCTGCAGGGCCTGATAATGGCCACGGCCTGGAACATACTTGGCGGGTTTACCGGTTACGTGAATTTCGGCGCCGCCGGGTTCTTCGCCATGGGCGCCTATACCTCGGTCGTTCTGTATACCGCGTTCGATCCGCCGCTAATTGTCTGTATCGTAGCCGCCGCCATCGTCAGCGGGCTTCTCGGGCTCGGCGCCGGGGCCCTGACGCTGCGGTTGAGTGGAGTCTACTTCGCCATCGCGACGTTGGCGATGGCCATCGTGCTCGAGACCCTGATGGTCAATTTCGAGTATGCCGGCGGCTCCACGGGCGCGTTCATCCTTACCCCCGATGAGGAAGTCTTTGGATCGTACAATTCCTACCTGTTCTTTTTGATGCTCTTACTGGCGCTCGGCTCGGTGGCGCTGGCGCGGTATCTCAATCTCTCGCGTATCGGGCGCGGCCTCGCGGCAATCCGCGACGACGAGGTGGCCGCCGAATGCGCCGGCGTGCCGACCCTTCGCCTCAAACTGATCTCAACCACCATCATGGGCGCCATGATGGGCGTCGCCGGTTCGCTTTATCCGTATTTCGTTACCTTCGTCGAGCCGGTGTCGGCCTTCAACCTGCTCGTCGCGGTGAACGCCATCGCCATGCCGATGATCGGCGGTACGGCGACCTGGGTCGGCCCGGTAATCGGCGCGCTGTTGCTGGGGGGGGTGCAGCAATATACGACGGTGACGATATCGTCGGAGTTGAACCTGCTGATCGTCGGCGTAATGCTGGTCGGGTTCGTGGCGCTGGCGCCGAAGGGCATCGTCGGGCTCGTCGAGCAGTTTATCGGCTGGATCCGCAAGCAGAGGAACAAGGGGCGGGGCGATGACACAGCCGCTGCTTGAGGTCCAGGGGCTGAGCAAGAGTTTCGGCGGCTTTACGGCGCTCGACAATGTCAGTCTGCATGTCGGTCGGGGCGAACGGTTAGGCTTGATCGGACCCAACGGGTCCGGCAAGACGACGATGATCAACTGTATCTCCGGCGCGCTGAGGAACGATAGCGGCAGCGTCGTGTTCCAGGGCCAGAATATTACCGGATTGGAACCGCACCAGCGGACCCGGATGGGTATCGCGCGCAGTTTCCAGTTGCCCAAGCCGTTCACCAGCATGACGGTGCTGGATAATCTGTGCATCCCGCTGGAATACGCCGCGAAGGAACGCACGACCATGACCGGGCGCCGCGAAGAGGCGATGGAAATTCTCAAACTCGTCGGCATGGACGATAAGGCGCACAATTCTTCCGGCGGCCTGACCCAGATCGACATGCGCAAGCTGGAACTGGCGCGGGCCATGGCGGCCAAGCCGGACCTGCTGATTTCCGACGAGGCGATGGCCGGGCTGTCGGGTTCCGAAGTGGACGAGATTCTCGAAAAGCTGATCGCCATGAACGAGCGCGGCGTGGGCATCATCATGATCGAACATGTCATGCGGGCGGTCATGCGTTTCTCGCAGCGCATCGTCGTGCTTGACGCCGGCAAGAAGATCGCCGAGGGCACGCCCGACGAAGTCGTCAACAACCCGCTGGTGGAGAGGGCCTACCTTGGCGAATAGAATTGTCGTCGATAACGTGCGGGCCGGCTACGGCACCGTCCAGGTGCTGCACGGCGTTTCGATCACCGTGGAGGCCGGCGAGACCGTTGTGCTGCTTGGCTCCAACGGCAACGGCAAGAGCACGCTGATCAACTGCATCATGGGCATTGTCCGGCCCAATGCCGGTGAGATCTACCTTGAGGCCGACGGCGAGCGTATCGACCTTATCGGCAAGACGACCGAGCAGATCGTCGCCATGGGGATCACGCTGGTGCCCGAGGGCAGGCGGCTGTTCCCGGCCCTCACGGTCGAGGAAAACCTCATGCTCGGCGCTTACCGCCAGGAGGCGCGGCCGCGGATCAAGGAAAATCTGGAAGCCAGTTTCGAGGCCTTCCCGACGCTGCGCGAACGGCGCACCCAGCAGGCCGGCAGCATGAGCGGCGGCGAACAGCAGATGCTGGCGGTCGCCCGCGCGCTGATGTCAGACCCGAAGGTGCTGCTGGTCGACGAGCCGTCGGTTGGCCTGGCGCCGATACTGGTCAGCCGCATGATCGCCAAGATCAAGGAACTCAAGGAACAGCGCCAGCTTACCGTGCTGATGGCCGAACAGAACTTCAATCAGGCGGTCAAAATCGCCGACCGCGGCTATATCATCGTCCACGGCGAGATCGAATTCGAAGGTAAAAGCACCGCCGAGCTGCTGAATAACGACATGATAAAACAGTATTATCTGGGCGCCTGAAGCCGTCCGGGCCGGATTTGACTGTCCAAAAAGTGTAATAAAATAAACCAGATACCGCTACGATAGCGCCGAATCCGCACAACCACGGGTCAGTAATATACGTATCCAGTTAACGGAATAATATTGCCCGGTTTACGATTTTTTCATTTTTAGATGGCCTCCTTAGCACATGCAGGTTGCTTTACCGATGTTCGCGACCGCTTTGGGTAGCCGAAATACCGGTTTGCACGAAGCCGCGGGCGAAAGAGCGACCGAGTTATTTGGTAGTCACTGTCTGACAAAGCGAGGTCAAAGATGAGCAGCAAAGACGATATGGTCGAAATGGTCGCCAAAAAGACCGGGTGCACGAAGACGAGCGCGCGGGATGCGGTGAACGAAATGTTCGATTCCATCATGAAAACGTGCAAGAAGGCCGGCGTGATTCAGATCCCGGGCTTCGGCAAGTTCAGTGTTCGCAATCGTGCGGCTCGCAAGGGTCGCAACCCGCGCACTGGCCAGAGCATCCAGATCAAAGCCAGCAAGTCCGTCGGGTTCCGCCCGGCGGCGGCTTTCAAGGGATCGCTCTGACGATCGACGATTTACCGGGACGACCGGGGCGCCGGGTCGGCATCCCCCGTCCACGGGTCTGAAATCGGCACACCCTCCTGGAAACCCGGGGCGGTGTGCCGTTTTTTTTGCGCCCCGGCTCTTGGTTGCGGCCTCATCCCCGAGGCTATTACGCGAAGCGTAAGGCCGTCATTGCGAGCCTCAGGCGAAGCAATCCAGACGCACCGCCTGCCTGGATTGCCGCGGCGCTTCGCGCCTCGCAATGACAATTGTGTGCGGCGGCGCGGTCTCCTGACCGACCTTGAAATGCGCTAGCCAGCCGGCGGTGGCTTGATACCGGCCATCTCTTCGAGCATCGTCACGCAGGCGAACATGTCCTGTTCGCCCTTGCCGTTGGCCATCATGGCGGTCCACAGCTGGCGTACCTGGGCGGTGATCGGCGACGGCAGGCTGGCATCGGCGGCGGTCGCCAGGATCAGGTCGAAATCCTTGGCCATCTGCGCGGCCGTGAAGGCCGGCGCGAAATCGCGGTCCACCAGCATTTTCGTCTTGTACCTGACCAGCGGCGAGGCCAGCGGGCTGTCGCCGACCACCTCGATCATGGTCGCCCAGTCCAGCCCGCCGCGTTCGCCGAAACACAGCGCCTCGCCGACCATCGCCGCGGTAATGCCGACCATCATGTTGAGCACGAGTTTCATGTGGCGGGCCTGCTCGGCGTCGCCCATATAGACCACCTTGCGGCTCATCGCCGCGAAGGCGCCGGCGCAGGTCTCGCAGGCTTCGCGCGGGCCGGACGTGAGGATGATCAGCGTCGCCTCGGCGGCGAAACCGGTGCTGCCGGACACCGGCGCGCGCACGTAGGCAATGCGCCTGGCCGCCGCGCCCTCCGCCACCCGCGCCGAGGCGGCGGGCGACACCGTGGTCATGTCGGCATAGATCGTGCCCGGCGCGGCTGACTCCAGCACTTGCGCCGCGACCGCTTCGAGCGCCGGATCGTCCGAGACCATGGAGATGACGATATCCGATCCGGCGGCCAGTTCGGCGATCGAGGCGGCCGTCGCCGCGCCGGCGTCCGCAAGCTTCTCCGCCTTGCCCGCGCCGCGGTTATAGGCGGTTACGGCGAATCCGGCTTTAACCAGATTGAGCGCCATCGGCGCGCCCATCTTGCCGAGCCCGATCCAGCCGATTTTTTGTTTACCCGTCGATTGCGTCATTATCAACTCTCCCTGGTACCAGTCGTCGACATGTGGGCACCGGGTATGGAATGCGCGGCGCGCCCGGGGATCGCGCGATAATCACGCGCTGCCGCCGACCACCCGACAACAATACCGTCACCGTTTATCTTGATGATCCTACCGCGACCTCATTCCCCGTATGCTTCCTTCGTGTGTCAGGTGCACGTCCGTAAGGGCCGTATCATCGTGCTCCATGCG
>SDBV01011251.1_pt1 | contig 11623 bp, 10 predicted proteins | sample 2277081 | NCBI WGS metagenome assembly SDBV01 (sample SAMN10402039, study PRJNA504765) | marine sediment metagenome | isolation source: marine sediment core GS10_PC15, 223 cmbsf | place: Arctic Ocean: Southern Knipovich Ridge | collected 2010
ACCCTGAACCCCGAACTCTGAACCCTCGCGGAACGCAGTCCGCGGGCGTTTCATGCGAAGTTGAAAACCCCCATCACCCCATCACCCCATCACCCCCGGCACCCTATCACCCCGTCACCCCGTCACCCCGTCACCCCGTCACCCCGTCACCATGACCTTCGTCAACATCACGCTGCTGGCCGGAACTGCGTTGGTCGCGCTGCCGATCGTGTTGCACTTGATCATGCGCCAGCGGCCGAAGTTGTTGGAGTTTCCGGCGCTGCGGTTTCTGCAAAAGCGACATGACGTCAACCGGCGACGGTTACGGCTGCGGCATATTCTGCTGTTGCTGTTGCGGGCGGCGGCGATTGCGCTTTTGGCGTTTGCACTGGCCCGGCCTAGTGTTAATTTCTCCGGCGTGCTGAGCAGCCAGGAAGCGCCGGTGGCGGCGGCGTTGATCTTCGATGCCGCCCCGCGTATGGATTACCGCCACGACAACCGCTCGCGGCTCGAGGCGGCCCAGCCGTTGGGCCAATGGCTCTTGTCGCAGTTTCCCGAGCAGAGCAAGATCGCCGTGCTGGACACTCGGGCGGGGTCGGGGACGTTTCAGATCGACGCGGCCGCCGCCAAAGGGCGGATCGAGCGACTGGCCACCGTGGCCAACTCGCGTCCGCTGACCGACGCCGTCGAAGAGGCACTGCGACTGTTGGATACCAGCGGACTGGCCCACTGGGAAATCTACATCTTTACCGATCTGGCCCGGGCGAGCTGGCCCAAGGTGGCGGTCGGTCGGCTGAATCAACGCATCGAAGAACTCAGGCAAGGAAGCACCAAGTCGGTCGACCTGCAGGTCTACCTGATCGACGTGGGCATCCAGGAGCCGACCAACTACGCCCTGGGCGACGTGCGGCTTTCCGGCCAGATACTCTCCAATCGCAGTCTGTTGAAGATCGAGACGCAACTGCTCCGCACCGGACCGGACGGCCAGCGTACCGTCGAATTGTACATGTTGGACGAGAACGGCAACGAACAGAAACAGAGCGGCCAGAGCTATACGCTGACCTCGGGCGAGTCGCAGCAAGTCAGTTTTCACAAGGGCGGGCTGGGCATCGGTACGCACCAGGGTTTTCTGCGGATCTTGGGACAAGACGGCCTGGCCTGCGACGACACGCGGTTCTTCACCGTTCAGGTCAAGCCGGCCTGGCAGATTCTCGTAGCCGCCCCGAAGCCGCCGGTGGACTACACCTTGTATCTAACCGAGGCCTTGGCCCCGGCCATGTTTCGCAAGCGGGGCCGGGTCCGCTTCGTTTGCCGCGTCGTGGCGCTGGAGGAGCTGGCGCAGCAGCCGCTGGAGGATTACGCGGCCGTTTGTCTGCTGGACCCCACGCCGCTTCCGTCGGCCACTTGGCAGAAGCTGGGCGACTACGCCGCGGAGGGCCATGGCGTGGCGATCTTCCTCGGCCGCAATGCCCAGCCCGTCGATAAATTCAACGCTACGCACGCCCAGGAGTTGTTGCCCGGAAAGCTGTTCCGCCAGGCCCGGGCCCCCGACGGCGATGTCTTCCTGGCCCCGCGCGATTACCAGCATCCGATCCTGGCGGCCTTTCGCGACGCGGCGGGCGCGATCCCCTGGTCGGCCTTTCCCGTATACCTCTATTGGGAACTGGCCGAACCGCCGGCGGGCGTCGCCGTGGTGTTGAGATACAGCGACGGCCGGCCGGCACTGCTGCTGCGGTCCTTGGGCGAGGGACGCGTGTTGACGATGACCACGCCCGTTTCCGACAATCCCAACCGCCGGCCGTGGAACCTGTTGCCGGTGGGCGAGGCCTGGCCGTTTCTGATCCTCGTGAACCAGATCGTGTCGTACCTGGTCGGCGGCAGCGACCAGCAGTTGAATTACTTCGCCGGGCAGACGGCCGTATTGCACCTCGACACCCGCCGGGAAGGAACCTATCAATTGTTTGCCCCCGGCGGGCTGAGCTTCCCGTTGTCGGCCGATCCCCAGCGACCCATGCTGGTAATCACTTCGACCGACCAGGTGGGCAACTATCGGGTCAAGGCGGGCGGAACGGCGGGCGTGGACCGGGGCTTCAGCGTGAACCTCGCCCCCGAGCAGACCCGGCTCGATCGGATCCCCGAAGAGGAACTGTCCGAACTGCTGCCCTATCGAATCGCTCGAACCCGGGACCAGATCGAACGCGACATCAGCACCAGACGCGTCGGCCGGGAATTGTTCCCGCTGTTGATGCTTCTGGTGGCGATCGTCCTGGCAGCGGAGCACGTGGTGGCGAATCGGTTCTATCAGGAATGATGAATTCATAATTCACAATCACTCCCATGACCCGCTTGACCTTCGATCCCGTCTTCGGCAGCTATCCCCTGGTGGTCGTTGCTGCGCTGGTGCTGCTGGCGTTGTTGGCGTTTCGGCCGGGCGCCAGTCGGCTCAGCGGGCCGAAGCGGTTGGCGCTGGCGGCGCTGCGCACAGCCGTGATCGTGCTGGTACTGCTGGCCCTGCTGAGGCCGACGCTGGTCTATACGGAAACCAAGAAGCAGTCGGCCACGTTGATTCTGTTGATGGACCGGTCGCGGAGCATGTCGGTCCACGACGGAATCGGTGGAAAGAGCCGTTGGGAGGTGCTGCGCCGCACCGTATCCGACGCGCAACCTGCACTGGCCGAACTGGCCGAGGACTTCGAGCTGAAGGCATACACCTTCGATGTCGAGGCCCGTGCGGTCGACGTCGAGAACGGGGAGATTTCCCTGGGCAAGACCCCCGACGGAAAGCAAACGGCCATCGGCGCCGCGCTTCAGGACGTGCTCCGCCCGGAGGCCGGCAAACGGCTGTTGGGGGTCATCCTGCTCAGCGACGGGGCCCAACGCGCCTACGCCCCCCGCGATCTGCCGCCGCAAACCGCCGCCGGCCGGCTCAAACCGATGGGCACGCCGCTGTTTACCTTCCCCTTCGGCCAGTCGCTCGGGCTGGGCCAGGTCCGTGACGTGGCGGTTACGCAACTGCTGGTCAATCCGAGCGTGTTCGAGAAGAACGAGTTGGCCGTCGAGGGTCAACTCCGCGTCAATGGTTACGTCAACCGTGAGATTCGCGTCCGATTGCTCTTCGAGAGTCCCTCCGGCAAGATGGAAGAGGTGGCCGTTGAGAAACTCACCGCCACGGCCGACGGCCGCCCCATGCCGGTGAAGTTCAGCTACGCCCCCCAGCAGGCCGGCGAGTTCAAACTGACGCTGGAAGCCGTCGGGCTCTCGGGCGAGTTGGCCACCACCAACAACCGGCTGAGCACGTTCGTCAACGTGCTCAAGGGCGGGCTGAACGTGCGGTACCTGGAGGGGACCTTTCGGGCGGAGGCGGCGTTTTTGCAGCGGGCACTGAACGCCTCGCCCGATATCAACGTTAGCTACGTCCGGATCGACGCCCAGAAGCGGGAAACCCGACCGGGCGACATGGCCGAGTCCTTTCAGCCGGGCAAGTACGACGTGTATATCCTGGGCGACCTCGATTCGGCCGCCTTCGAAGCCGACGAGCTCAAAGACCTGGCCAAGGCGGTGGATCAGGGGGCGGGCCTGATCATGCTGGGCGGGCTGCACAGCTTCGGGCCCGGCGGCTACGCTACCACGCCGCTGGCCGACGTTCTGCCGGTGGTCATGGATCGTACCGAACGACAGCGGCCGGAAGATCCGCCGCGTCCCGACGTCCACCGCCCCGGTCCCTTGGCCATGAGGCCCACGCGTTTCGGGTGGCTCCACTTCGCACTGATGCTGGCCGGCAGCCGGGAGGAAAACGCGGCGCTTTGGGCCGGGCTGCCGCCGTTGGAAGGGGCCAATCGCTTCAACTCCAACAACCTGGCGCCGCTGGCGCTGGTGCTGGCCGACGCCGGACCCACCGCCCCGTTGCTGGTCGCTCATACCTACGGCCGCGGCCGGGTGATGGCCTTCGCCGGCGATTCGACCTGGCGATGGTGGATGCGCGGCTTCGAGTCGACCCACAAGCGGTTCTGGCGACAAGTGATCCTCTGGCTCGCCCGAAAGGATCAGGCCACGGAAGGCAACGTTTGGGTGCGGCTGGCCAAGCGGCGGTTCGCCCCGTCCAGCCGCGTCGAGTTCGCCATGGGGGCCCAGTCGCCCACCGGCGAGCCGATACGCGACGCCGAGTTCAAGGTCGAGGTCGTGCTGCCCGACCGCACGCGGCGGTCGTTGGCCCCGGTCCGACAGGACGATCGAATGGAAGGCTCATTCCGCGACACCCAGGCGGCCGGCGATTACGCCGTCGAGGTCACCGCCACGCACGACGGGATGGCGTTGGGTAGTGCCCGGTCCCGATTCCTGGTCTTCCAGCAGGATCTGGAGTTGGACAACGCGGCCGCCGACGCCGCCTCGCTTCAGAGCCTGGCCGCCATGACCGGCGGCGAGTCGCTCGCTCCCGAGCAGCTCGACGACCTGATCCGACGGCTGGCCAAGAACACCGAAAGTCTCGAAATCCAACAGGAAATCAAGGAACCCTTCTGGGACACCTGGCCGTTTTTCCTGGCCGTGGTGGGGCTGTTGGGCGTCGAGTGGTATCTGCGAAAACGGTGGGGACTGGTGTAGGGATTCGAAATGTCAGATTTACCTCTTGACCCTATAACCCAAAATAAAGTTCACGCCTTTGTGCTTTTCGGTAAAAAAGTGCATTGACACGCTGGTACAAAGGCCGTAAAATCAAATATCAGGAGCAATCGCAGAACTGCGAACGTGGAAATGGATGTCGAATTCGTAGACCCCGACTTATCCCGCGTTGAAACAGACCCGGACTTCAATGCAGGATTCGGGGTCGCGGTTGTCCGAGGATACCGAAAGGTTCTGCGGTTTATACGATCCGCCGTCGATGAACGCGACTTCCGCTCTATGCGATCACTGAATTTCGAGAAACTCAAGGGGGATCGGTCCCATCAGCACTCATTCCGCTTGAATCAGCAGTGGCGTTTGGTTGTGGAAATACGCAAATCCGAGCCCAAGAACAAGATTGTAGTTGTCAGCATTGAGGACTATCACTAGACGACCCGCACTTAACCCAGGATCCTGACATGAGCCGCCTAATGGATAACGATCTGTTTCCGCCCGGTGAGTTCATTAAGGATGAACTTGTATCGCGGAATTGGACCCAGGAGGACTTGGCCGACATCTTAGGGCGTCCGTCCAAGATGGTTAGTCAGGTTGTTTCCGGACAGAAGAGAATCACCACGCAGACAGCGCAGGAACTAGCTGCGGCTTTCGGAACCTCCGCTGAGGTGTGGTTGAATCTTGAGTCTGCGTATCGTCTCAGCCTTGAAAGACATGAGCAGAAAGCCGTTGCACGCCGTGCTCAACTGTATGAAATCGCTCCCATAAAAGACATGATTCGGCGAGGCTGGATTGCGCGGTGCGATGCGGTAGATGCGCTGGAAGGCGAAGTCTGCAAGTTCTTTGCCATCGAGTCACTGAAACAGGAGCCGCAACTGACTGCGGCTGCCCGGAAGTCAACCAGACCGGGGCATACGACGCCTGCTCAGCGTGCGTGGCTGTTTCGCGCCAAGGCGATGGCGACGGCACTCCAGGTTAAGCGATACACAGATACCTCCATTGAGAAGCACTTGGAGGAACTGCACAGCTTGACTGTTAGCGAGCAGGAAGTTAGGAGGGTGCCCGCATTACTCGGCGAGATGGGGATTCGATTCGTAGTCTGCGAATACCTGCCACACACGAGAATTGACGGGGCAGCGTTTTGGCTTGACCGCAAATCGCCTGTAATTGTTTTATCCCTCCGCTACCAACGTATTGACGGTTTTTGGCACACGCTAATCCATGAACTCAGTCATATTCGTCACGGTGATGCTTGCGATGTTGACGATGATCTGGTTGGTGCATCGCGACGAGCGAGCAGTGACGAAGCAGATGAGCGGGCAGATGCGGAGGCAAACGCGTTTTTGGTTCCGCCCGATAAACTGGACTCTTTTGTCGCAAGGGTAAGGCCGCGATTCTCAAAGAAGCGAATTGTCCAATTCGCCAATTTGCATCAGATTCACCCAGGCATCGTCGTCGGGCAACTGCAATATCGCGATGAAATCAAGTATTCCCATAGCCGGGAAATGCTGGTTAATGTGGGTAAGATTATCACGGACGTCGCGTTGACAGATGGATGGGGGATTCATCCAGAAATATAGGAGGCAGGAAATATGGTCGTCGTACTCCGCAGAACGTACAGCGGGCAACTCTTGGAGATTGCGCAGTTGTATCTCGCGCAGGGCGGGACAGACCCAATTGACTTGAATGAACTTGCTCAGTTCGCGATCAACAACGGGCACTGGAAGAGACCCCGAAGCCAGCTGCTTCAACTCTGCAAAAGAGAATTTGCCCGCGCGTTTCGCGAACAGTATCACGCCGATCCGCAAGGGCGGGCAGTCCGCACGTTTCACGCTGTAAGAACCAAGAACGAACCTGGACAGCAGACGGTGTTTTGGGCGGACATGCGCATCGCCCCCCATGATCATATGGCCGCTGCCTTCCAGCAACGACGAAATCAGATCGTTGGGGAGTGTCGCCAACTAAAGACTGATGTGGACAGCTGTAACGACAACAACACCGAGGGGAAGCTTATCCAGATGGTGTTCGACTTCACCGAAGACCTCGCGGAAATGGAACAGGCGACCACATATCGGCCCCGCCACCCCAGGTAATCAAGGCTGCCGCCTCCCGCACGCCGGGTGTTGCCCACCAGCAACACACTCATAGGACACTACCCAGATTTGAGATTTCAGATTGGTTCAATAGCCGCGGGCGGAAGCCGGCGGATCTCTCCCCGGGGGGGGCACAGCCTCAAGCCCCCATGCCTGAAAGGGCCACATCCCGCTGCCCGCCCGCAACGCCTTGCATGCCGGCTGCTATCGATTCGTCAATCGGTCAGCGCTCCCCACGCCCAACGATCTGCGCTAAATGCGCAAGCAAGGGGGTCTTGAATCGCTGTTGGATCGCACTATGATGAGGTGTACAATCCAGTTTTTCCAGGGCAAATGCTATGTAATTTGGTGATCTATTGTCCCTTCTGACCGCGCGAAGATCGCCGGCTAGTTGCCCCACTACCGAAAGTGAGTGATTCCATGGCCACCAAAACCAAAAAGGAATCCCTGTCGTCGGCCCCGTTGCTGCGGCGTTACGACGACATTCGGGAGCTGATCGCCAGCCCGGCAAACCCCACCCCACTGGTCAAAATTAGCCGAATCGTTCCACCCGGCGAGTTCGAGTTGTACATGAAGCTCGAGTGGTACAACCCCTTCGGCTCGATCAAGGACCGCCCCGCCCTGTACATGCTCCAAGGGATGCTCGAGCGGGGCGAGTTGGAGGGGAAGGAGTTGGTCGAGCCGAGTTCGGGCAATACGGGAATCGCCCTGGCCGCCATCGCCGCGTTGATGGGCAAGAAGCTGACGGTCACCATCCCCGACGGCGTGCCCGAGGAGAAGAAGCTCATCTTGCGGATGCTCGGCGCCGAGGTCTGGCCCACGCCCGACGATCTCTGCCCGATCGATCACCCCAAGGATGGGGCCATCGCCCTGGCCCACTCGTTCGTCCGCGGCGAGGCCACCAAGGGCGAATACGCCATGCCGTATCAGTACGAGAACCCGGACAACGTCAAGGCCCACTACGAGAACACGGGGCCGGAGATCTGGAAACAGACCGAAGGCCAGATCAAGTATTTCTTCGCCGGTTTTGGCACTTGCGGGACGCTCAGCGGCATTGGACGGTACCTCAAGCAACAGAATCCGCAGGTGAAGGTGATTGCGGTCGAGCCGCAGCCGGGTCACAAGCTGCCGGGCATGAAGAACCTCGAGGAATCGAAGCCACCGGGCATCCTCGACCGCGACGTGATCGACGAGGTCATCAGCATCAAGGACGAACCGGCCTATGCGATGACCAAACGCCTCTTCCGCGAGGAGGGGCTGATGGTCGGCCCGACCACCGGGGCCATCGCGCACGTGGCCGTCGAGTTCGGCAAAGAGCATGAAGGTCTGGCGGTGGCGATTTCGCCGGACAGCGGACTGAAGTATACTTCGTACTTTGCCGAGATCCTCGGCAACGAAGGACTCCCGCAGGTGTAAGATCAGTTTGAAAATCGGTTTTCTCTACCCGCCGCCCTATCCGCGGCGAGATGATTGGAGAAGGAGAAACAATGGCCGTCGATCATTACATTGAGGACGAAAAGAACCGCGTAGCCGTGGATGTTAGCATTGAAGGCAAATCAGGCGAATTTGATTTCAATACGCTGAAGACCGGGGGGATCATCAAGCAGCGTCAGAGGGACAAGTTCACGGTGCGTCTGAAGTGTCCGGGCGGGCGAGTGCCGCTGGAAAAGCTGCCGAAAATCGTCGAAGTCGCGAAGCGCTACGGTGGAGATTACTTACACCTTTCGTTCCGCCAATCGGTGGAGATTCCCTACGTGGATTATCGCGACATTGGGAAGATTCAAAAAGAGTTGGGCGAGGTCGGGCAGGAGATCGCCTCGTGTGGCCCGAGAGTGCGCGTGCCCACGGCGTGTTCCGGGTGCGAATACAATCCCAATGGCCTGATGGATACGCAAGTGGCGGCGGGGCGTGTCTCCGAGAAGTTCTTCGGCAGCGGTCATCTGGCGCACAAGTTCAAGATCTCTTTTTCGGGGTGCGCAATTGATTGCGCACGCACCAACGAAATGGACCTCGGTTTTCAAGGGGCCGTCAAGCCCAAGTGGGAGCAGCCGCCCTGCACCGGGTGCAAATTGTGCGCCCACGCCTGCCTGGAAGGAGCCATCGAGAGTGATCCGGACACCGGGCAGCCAATTTACGATGCCCAGAAGTGCCTCTACTGTGGCGACTGCATCCGTGCCTGCCCAACCGAATCGTGGCAAGCAGAAACCCAAGGATGGATGGTGCGTTGCAGCGGTAAACATGGGCGACACCCCGTCCATGGACAGGTAATTGCCGAGTTTCTCCCCGATGAGAAGGTCGAAGAGGTAGTCGAGGCGGTGCTGGCCTGGTACGAGAAGAACGGGGCGGGAAAAGGCCGTACGCGGATCAGCACGCTGCTCTTGGAGGAGGATGTCTGGAGAGATTTCCTCAGCGAGATCGGCCCGGCGCTCGGAGCTTGGGCCGTTGAGAACCCTCCGTCGCCCCGACCTAACGAAATCCATTTCGTCTCGCCGCCGGCCGGGCTGCCTCCGGCGGAATCGGCCCCGCCCCCCTTGGCCGCCGCGGCCAAGCCACCGCGAGAAACTCGCGTCGAGCCACAGCCCGTGCAAGCCGGTACCAAGGCTGAAGTCAAGGTTGACCGCGAGGTGGACTTCGTCGGCGTGGCCTGTCCGCTGAACTACGTGAAGACAAAAATGCTTCTCGACCAACTCGGCAGCGGCCATGTCCTATCGATTCGGCTCGACGAGGCCGGCGCACGCAGCGTGCCGCAGAGCGCCGGGCAAGACGGGCATAAAGTCTTATCCGTGGAGCAACAAGGAAACCAGTGGCGGGTGCTCATCAGGAAGACGTAGTCCTCAGTAGCCGTGAAGAGCCCGCTCGCCATACAGCAAAGATCAGTCTGCATCACCTGGCGGTTCCGCGGATTCCCGCTTTTGGCGGAGACGTTCTTCTACGGGTACGGCAAACACGGAATTCTCTTGCAGCACGCAGCCCGGCCGCCCCGGCACGCAATCGGCCCGAAGCTTCATGCAACGATGGTTTTCCATATCAAAATGAGGACATGAGAACGAACTCATCAGCCATTGCTCCGTGCCGGTCTGCCCGGCTGTCCAAATCGCACTCCCACAACCCCGGCAGAGAGAAGCAAGGCGGCTCAGGCCCGACCGCCCACGGCGCCTTTACTCAGAGCCAGCGGGGTGGTTAAGTATCCACAAGGACCATAGTCTCCATCGGACACTTCCCGGCATCACAAACACATAAATCTACGGCTCCCGGCAAGTCGTCGCAAAGTTCACCCTCTGTATCATACAGACGTACCAAGATTCTGTGTAGCCGGCGCACTAAGTCCTCTTTAGTGATCTGCTTGGAAACCAGGATTCGGACGGGACTTCGAGTCACCTCGAGAGCACCGCAGGGCATCTCTACGTACTCTGTCTTAGACATCACTAAATCTCCTCTTGCCTTAACCTGGCGTAGTCTTCCGGCCATGGATCGCACCCAGTCACCGCTCTGCTCGGGCAACCAGGAATTTACAAGTACTATATTTATCATTTATCCTGCGATTTGGTCAACCTTTCCCCCTGCCAAGAGCCCCGGACGGCGGATTCCGCCGGGACACGGGGGCCACCGGCCAAAGCCGGTCGGGAAGTCGACTTCCGCGGCGTGGTCTGTCCGCTGAGCTACGTGAAGACCAAGATGCTGTTGGACCAAATGGCGTAGGTCAGGGCTCGCCCGGACGAAATCAAGGCCGTCGCTGCGGAAAGAGTCAGGGCGAGCCCTGACCTACTTGACTGTTTTGTCCGCCCCCCCTTGACACGCCGTCGATCGGATGTTACAAACCATGGTGAATCGACGGCGTTAGGTGAATCCATGGTTTTACGGCCGAGACGGCGAAAGGACGATCTGATGACTCGATCTCTCTCGATGGCTGCGGCTGCCTGGCTCGCGTGGTCCGCGGCCGCACTGGCTCAGAGCGACGCGGAGGTGGCGGAAATTGGGCAGAAGTTCCAAGAGAACTGCCTCGCCTGCCACCAACCGCCCGACTTGCAGTTTACCACCGACCGTGCGTGGCTCGACCAGATCAACCGCACCACGTGAAGCGGCGCGCCCCCAAGGGCCCGTGCGGCCCTGATTGCGTTTCTGAAGTCCGGCGCGCTGAAGCCCCCGCAGGCGGTCACGGCGGGTCCAAAGGGCGACACGGGCGACGCGGGCTTGATCCTTCCGGGCTTCGACGAGGGCTCGCTGTTTCTCAGCGACGACCGCGATCACCACTTCCGGCTGTATTGGGGCGAGCAGAAGCCGAACGACTCGACCGCCTCGGCTGTCACCAAGACAGACGAGCGGCTCCGCGCCCTGCCGGCCGGCAAGTACACACTGACCGAATACCGTATCGTGCGGCGAGATTCGCAGGGCCGCCGGTGGTTTATCGCCGCAAACTCCGTCAAGGGAATTCGCCAATTGGTGGTCCACGCCGGTCAGAAGCAGCGCGTTGAATTGAGTGACGTGATCCACATGCAGTGCTCCACGCGCCCGGGCAAGATGGGCGTGATGATCGGGGCGGCGATTCTCGGCGAAGGCCGCAGCGGGCTGAGCATCTACCGGGAAGACCGGAGAATTCCGATGCACTACGTGGTCCGCAACGGGCAGGGAGAAATCCTTGCCGCCGGGCCGATGAGATACGGCTGAGGCGGCGGCGCGGGGGCTTCGTGCAAGCCCAACGACCGTTTCACCGCCGAGGCGACCGCTTCGCTTCAGTTCGACAAGCCGCCGTTTCCCGTACGGGGACTGCTGTCGGCCAAGCTTCCACAACACTGAGAAGAGAGGGGGGGAGAAAGAAGCTGCACTTTCTGAAACATGCTTCAGGTTAGGTGGCCATCGCCATGAGGCTTTTGGCCAGGTCGATGATTTTTCGTGGGAGCGACCACCCGTGGGTAATCGTTGATAATTCGTTTCGGAGAATC
>SDBV01011252.1_pt1 | contig 11620 bp, 25 predicted proteins | sample 2277081 | NCBI WGS metagenome assembly SDBV01 (sample SAMN10402039, study PRJNA504765) | marine sediment metagenome | isolation source: marine sediment core GS10_PC15, 223 cmbsf | place: Arctic Ocean: Southern Knipovich Ridge | collected 2010
ACACCATATTTACACGCTAATTTTAAGGGTGATAACAAGTCATATATCAAAGCTACCTTAGAGATGGGGCATTCCTATGATGCTGACATTTATTACACATTACATTATCAAAAGATAAACGACAGTGCCACAACTTTAATCGGGAATTTTACAGGGTCATCTAGTTCAATGATACAGACCTTCTACCTTCCCGCTGATTCTGCCAGCGTTGACCCGACTACAACTTCAATGCAGTTCAGGCTTACGGGGGTAACTGACGACGTGACTAAGACCCCCGTTCTTTACAGTTATGACATTAGGGCTATCTTATATCCCACCAAAAGAAGTCTAATATACTGCGTGGTAAGGGGGGCTGACGATATTAAATTAAACGATGATACACACGATAAAGATAGCACCGCTGCTTATATTAAGGAAACCTTAGAAGAGATGAGGGATGCCACCTATCCTGTCACAATGTATGCCTATAAGACAGGAACAGGGACAACTGTCAGGGTTCTGCCCACCAAGCCTTTCAGCAGGGTGGTCAAAGACGAGGTAAGCGGTAATGTAGAGCGTTACTTTTACCTATTACTTCAGGAGACTCCAATAAGCTAATGAAAGAACCCACCCAGAGAGAACTATTGTTGGAAGTAAGGCAGGCTATACTTGGCATACCTGATACAGAAGAGAAGGGTATGAGCGGTGATATGTCAGAGGTAAAAAATCACCTTATAAAATTAAATAACAGTGTGGCTAAAAATACAGCATTCCGCAAAGTAACAATGTATATCGGGTCTCCCCTAATTGTAGCTGTTATCTTAAAGTTAATAGGACTCTACTGATACCACAACCTAAACCCCTCAGCCCCATACACAAGCGAGTATAGAACGGAGTAATGGAAATGGGCAAGACATTACGAAGTCTATTTGATGAAATAGTAGTTGAGTGTAACTCCTGTGGGAATGAAGGGACTTGCATTGAGAATTATGTGTGTGCATTTAGGGAGAAGGTTTTAAGGGAACTAAAGGCAGTGCTCATCAATCTCCTTCTTCAGGAATATAAGAATAAAACTTCTCTGCTGGAATAGTAAATAAAAGAACGCTTTCTATCTGCTCTGGGTAAACTGTATATGGGTCAGGCTTATTGAGGTTATCGCCTTGTGTGCCATATACTTTCTTCCCCTCATACTCTGCCTCCTCAACTATCCTATGTATAATCCTCTGCCCACTGCCAATATCAGCAGTGACCACACTGCCTATTCCTATGGTGTCCATATACTTGGGAGCGTCTGAATTGATAGTGATATGACCTATATCTAGAAGTGGTTCCATACTATTGGTGTTCTGGACTGTGCTTATTGTTACACCTGGGAGATTCTTTATTATCAGTGTCTCGGTAGAAGGATAATACACAATATCACTTTCAAGAATGGGAACTCTAGGGCTTGGGATATTGCCTGTTAAACCACCACGAAGGAACACCCCAACTTTCTTAGTCTCGGCGAGTTTCTCCATTAGTATCTCAATTTCCTCTTGCCGTTCAACCAACAGAGCCTCAAGCACCTCAATCTTTCTGGCTTGTTCCCCCAGTTGTTTGAGAAGTGCAGGGTTGGGATTTTTAAATAAATCCATTAGCCATTGAACGAATGTCATATTACCTCCTCGTTAGCGGTTGTCCCCGTGGTGATTTCAAATGCGACCTCAGATGCCTCGTGTAAAATGAGTTGGATATGTGAAAGCGACCTCTTCTCAGGGGACATACGAGGTGATTGTCTTAACTCAAACAATCTGTCGTCTACAAAACCCTTAATCTTTTCGCATTCAAGACACTTTACTAAGTAAGTATTCATATTACTCCTCCTTTAATCCCTCGAAGAGGAGCCAGCTAGTAGCCTAGTTGATGGTTATTCGTTACATTACCATCTGTCATTCTACTACTCATTCCGAATACTAGCCCTTTCGGGTAGCTGGCTTCTTGCTGGCTTCCCGCTCCCTCACACTCTAGCTTTCACTAGGTCGGGTTCGATTAGTCCGCCAGCAAGCACTTATTTTATAGATTGTTTTGTCACAAAGCGAAGTATGACAGTAATCACACCAGCCACTATAGTTGCCACTGAGGCACCAGTAGGAAGCCCCATCCAAAACTCAGCTATACCACCAAGAACTATCAGAACTCCTACCCACACAGACTTACTCAGATACCATTTCTTTGCTTTCATATTAACCTCCTTTTTATTCTATCTCCAGTTCTTCTATTGCTGAATAATCAGCTTTTATCAATGGGCACTCAACTTCCGTACTATATCTCGCAGCGGTCATTTGTGCGTGCCCACAACTAATGGGCAATCCCCCCTTCACCTTAAACACCCCGTTATGGTCTTTGAAGACTCGGGCTAGTTGTTTAGGGAACTCTATTGTAAGTTTCTTGGGGTCAAACGGTTCAGTGAATGGTGCTGGAGCAAACTCCGTGTTGAGTAGATATTGCCGTATCTCAAGAACAATCTCTTTCATCTCCTCTATTAACTTATCAGTTCTACTTGGCTCCTTTAATAGAGTGGAACAATTAGGGGAATGTTTTATCTTATTTTTACTACCCAATACACTAGCTCCGCAAATAGTGCAGGCTATCATTGTTATATCATCTTTGTCCATTCTATCCCTCCTTAATTATCTTTTCCCAGAAGGCTTGCCACTGTTCATCCATAAATCCACGTACAACGGACTTGCCACTAAATGCACAGATAGCATTGTCCTCCAACTCTTTCTTAATCTCCTCAGCTATGATGGGGATGGCTTCATTGACGAATTTCTGTCGCTGGAATATAGTGTGCAACTTACAAGCACTCAACTCTTTGGAGTAACACTTATCTATGAGAAGGTTTAACTTCTCCACCAAGTTATTCATTTACCTACCTCCTTTAGAGATTCCAATAATCTACAGGCCGCACAAATTTCCTCACATTCCCTTCCCGAAGCCCCATATGACTTAATTTCGTGGTTAAGCAACCCTTCTTCTTCTAGTTCAAGTATTATCCTCTCCCTCTCATCCTTCCTTATCTCTTCCTCATCAAAGAGGGCAGAGATTTGGTCAGCAGTCTCCTCAGTAATTACCTTCCACCGTGCTCTCTTCATAGAGTTTGTTAATACTTCGTCTTTTATATCTTCCTCTATATCGTCCATCCTCCGATAAAAGGGAACTAATATCTCAATGCCTATCTTCTCCCTATCAGGTCTATTTAGTCTCTGATTATCTATCTTGACTAGTTGGGCTATTGCTTTAGTTCTAGCTTCTGCATATTTCTTGTGAGCATCAGGCGGATGAACATACTGTAATTCCCTTGAGAAATCATCTAGTATTCTCTCTGGACTCAGCGATCTCTTATCTTTCATAGAGCCTCCTATTATCCGATAATCTCAATGGTTAATTCAGGGTCTTCCCCATAGGTTATATCACCATCTTGCCACCGCATATCTCTATCGTTTATCCCGGTGACTTCCTCGATGGCATCCAGAATAACCTTGCTTAAATTACTCAAGTCCGGCACCGACCTCTTATCCTTAAATCTACCCGAGCAACGGACTGTTATTGGTAGCTCGAAATCCTCGATATGAAGCAATTTCACTTTCCATCCCAGCTCCTCCATCCATTGTTTTGCCTCAGGGCGAGTATATATGCCACCGGCATATTTATAGTGGTTGACTGACAAAACCTTGCCGATGTATGGCATTGTAATCTCAAAATGGTTACTCATCTTTACTCCTCTACTTCATCTTGTTAAATCTGTCAAAGAGGATAATACTTCCTGCCACTGACACATTAAGGCAATGGCTGGTAGGTATTTGCGCTACCATTTGACAGGCATCTAGTATTTGTTTCGGGAGTGAGCCATCTTCTTGACCTAGTATGTAAATAGCTCGTTCAGGGTGAGACAACACACGAATAGGCATCGCCCTGTCGCATATCTCCAACCCTACTAACTGACAATCATAGGGGCGATGAGCCAAGAAGTCCTCACTATCGGTATACTCGTAAAGTGGGATGTGTCGTTCAGTTCTAACGGTATCAGATGCCTGTTTCTTGAATCTATGACCTATCAGAAATATGAAGTCAGCGCCAAAGCAAAATGCAGAACGAAACAGTGTTCCGTAATTAACCTCTTTCTTCATATTAACCACACCTATTCCGCAATAGCCTCTATCCATATTCATTACTCCTTATTTAACCACTAGCCTAGATGGGTTATTTATCACTGTCTTCTTCTAATCCACATTCTATCACCTGCCACACCTTCCCCGTGACTTACCCAAAAGTAACCTACCAGACCTTTCTGAGACAGTCTCCAAAGAGATTGAACTATACTCCGAATCCACGCCCCGTGCTTTGAGCGCAAATTACTATCAGTCCAATCGTAAAGATGAAAGGCAATATCCCATTCGCCATGAGATTCGGCATCATTTAATACCCGAAGAATCCTATCGTCTATCATCTGATACTTCTTCAACCTTCTCTGCTCCTATCTACATCTGACCAGTCTAATTCTATGCCCAATATCTCAAAGAATAAAGCCCATCCTTCTGCTATCCTATCGGTATCCACATCGTCAATCTTAACTTGTAAGTGTCTTTCAATAATGTGATTTAATTCGTGAAACAATGCTTGCGTTCTTTCGCTATTGGGAAGATGCTTGGTAACAAGAACCTCTTGATAGAGATGCTTGACCAGTGCGGTGGTTCCCGCTGACATCAACGCCATTTCGTCTGTTTTTATTCTATATGGGTGGGACATAAACTTAAACTTACTAGGAACGATAACCCTCAATTTGTGCCTCCAAATCCTTAATTTGCTCTCGTAAATTTTGCATTTGCTTTAATCTACCATCCTGTAATCCCCTTTGGTAGCCAGCTCTATAACCCTTACTATGATGCAAGCTATGCTCCCCCAAGGTGCAAGTTAACTGTAGGTTCTCCAATCTATTATCATTCTTAATCCTATCTTCCAGATACTTTATTCTTTCCCTAAAGTTAATAGCCAGTGCTTTAGCAAACGCTATAGCTTCCTTTTTGGTTAGCTTCTGCCCCTTCGCCTCAAAGCACTCTTTTGGTCTAGGACACCACTTCTCACAGAGTTCCTTCTCCCAGTTTTTAGACTCATCTTTTAGTCCATTAGTATAACTACAAGATGCGATGTCTACCCCCATACCATATAATAAAGGACAGACACTCACTTTCCACCCCAAGCCATCACAAAGTCTATCTCGTGCATTGTTCTTATCTTTAATTCTTCTGGTATTTGCCCTCTTAATGTAGACTCCACTTCAGCCCAAGCATCCCTCTCGCTCAACCCTTTCTCCATCAAATCCCTTACAGTCATTGTTAATGTGTTGTTCATTTAAGACCCCCTCCATTAGCTTTAGTTCCCCATCAATCCACCATTGCAAAAACCCCCTTACCCCACCATCACTTTCTAGCCCATACCATTCCTTAATCAACGTAACTTGTTCAGGGCTTAACTCTACAGCGAAACTTTTAGTTGCCATTTCATCCCCCTTTAAGCTCATTTAAGAGTTCATCCAAAGAATCAAAGGTGTGAACAAGGGGGTGTGCCGAGAAAACGCAACTATCAATGGCGTGTCCTATAATGTAGACTGGGATATTTAACCCGAGGGCTACACCCATCTCTACCAATGCCCCCTTGTATTCGTGCTTGTTTGCGAATAATCCGATAAATAGGTCGGCATTTTGCACCCCCCTAACATCCTCCACGGCATACCCACTAGGGAACTCAGTGTCATCCTCCTCGTGCCCCGTCCAATCCACTGTTATTTTGTGCCCTAGCCCTCGCAACGCACGATGTATTCCCCTGATTCTTTCTCGTTCCTGCCATTTGCCAGCGACATAAATTGCTTTCATTTTTCCATTAACCTCTCTCTCTTCTTTATATTACAGCTAGGGTATTCCCCCTTAAGTTTGAAGTAGATAGTTACATAAGCATCACAGGACATATCCACCCACTTTGAGCAGGGAACTTTATTTCTAATGTCATTGTTCTTGGGCTTGTTATCCCCTGTTGTAAATTCTAGGCAGACCTCGTTGAGCGGGCATAATTTTGTCATAGCTCCATATCACCCCCTACTTCATTCCCCCTAATAAGCACATTGCCCACATTTCATACCATTCTGCACTCTTTCATCTTCAGGTTTATATAACCCGCACTCTAAGCAATAACCATCCATAATCCTCTGGTCTATGCACCCCCTCAAGTAAGGAGTAGCTTTATGGGAATCCTTATAAGGAGCAGCTGTTATTAAAGTATTGCACCGCCCCCATATTACTTGAGCAGCTTCCATATCAGTCAGTGGTCTTATCTTCTTCTCACCATCAAAAAGCCACCATTTACCATCTATTGTATTAAACTCTTTCAATCAGCCTTCCTTTCCTTTTTAATTCTACCTGTTCGGCAATTCTTACACTTAAACTGTAGTTTTCTCGCACAAGTTCCACAGTAAACGGAGTCGTTGGATATAGAGCAATGCTGATATTCATACTTTAGCCCACCCTTATCCTCACTCCTGAAAGTGCTTTGTCCACCATCCATAGTAAAAGTAGCACTATGTTTTGTTTTCACTATTCCCGCTGGCACACGCCTGTGCAATCTTTTATTATCACAAGCCCACTCATCTTGATATTGTCTATTTATACCTCCACCCCACCGAGCTATTTCCTTTCTACATACACAGCAATTAACATAATGAGTTTGCATCATTCCCTCCTTTCAGCATATATTATCTGATACTTCTTCATTAGTTCTCCTTATGCTTGATGCCACTCTTCGGTAAATTCATCTGTCTTGTAATCGTAAGTGATTGTATAATACATACCATCCCACATATAACTAATGGAAAACCAATCGAGATTCTCCTCGAAATAATCCTTAGTGTAGTCTAGCCACTTATGTAGTTCAACCATCATTAGTTCTCCTTATATAATAACTACACCTTCGGGTTCATCGTATTTCTTGGGAAGGAATTTCTCGTCAGTATGGAGATGGTAGGTGAATGTTCTACCATACTTCTTATGTATCCCAAAACATAACTGCTGTGGAACTGACGCTCTCCCCACCTTCTCAAGTGCCCAACTATCCCCTGTTACTAATGGTGGGCTGATGGTGTAATCAGCCATAGAGTTCACCTGGTCATAAGCCCCTGAATGAAAGTGTCCTGCGTAGGCATAGTTAAACCCACCGACATAAGCATACCACTCCTGCATTTTTCTTCTCATCGCAAATAGGGGGATACCAGCAGTAGCGTGAACCTGGTCGCCATGTATTATAAAAAACCTAAATCCCTTAATATTTATTAACTGGTAGAATTGTGATGAGGGATAAACGCTTACATTCCTTTGGTTTATCATAGCATCTTGTAGTGCCTTGTAAAAAAATCTATCCCAATTAGTTTTATCGGGGGCTTCCCTGGCATATTTGCCGTGATTACCTGGCACACCATCCACCTCTACTTCTGAAACCCCACTCGCCAACGACACACAGAACTTGGTAAATAATGGCACGGCGTGGTCGTGTATCTGCTCAAAAACCCCAGCTTCAGTCTCCCCTATTTTTGAACCCTGATAGGGATTCTCCCCCTGTCCCACATCACCCAAGATAAATATCCAAGCCTTTCTAATTGGTCTGTGTAAATTGATTATAGTCATAGCACTATCCAAGAGGTAATCAAACCGAGCTTGGGCTATTTTAAGGTCGTAGCTTTCTGTTATCTTGTCTATGTGGGGGTCACTGATAACGATACCAATGTCTTCCTCATCTCGCCTTCTCTTCCCCACCTTAAAGGGTTTAATCTTAAAGTTAGGGTAGGGTATCCGTTCAGCCTTGACTTCTGGTATCTCTGTCCCACCCCTTAAAACCCCCAGTCTCTTCCGCATAGCATCTATGAATCCACCCCTATTCTTGTAGCCATATTGGTTTGTCCATATTTCTAGCTGTTCACTAGAGGCAGTAGGATACAATTCTATGAGTTTATCAGCTTCAGGCGTCCCCTTTTCAGGTAGTAATCTCATTCTATCTCCTCTATAAATACTATATGACCCTTCTTATTCTGACCACCAATAGCTGCTATTAAGGGTGGGTAGTCTATGTATGTGGCGGGTGTAATATAGTATCCCTGTTTTACCAGTGCTTCCAACATAGCATCAGCCACATAATCAACCAAAACCTCATCACTCCTGGCATACCCATCCTCAAAACGCCAATACTTTTCCTGACAATCCTCCGCAATCTCATCCCAACCTTCAGGTCTCCACATTATTCCGTCTCCTTAATATCCGCTAGCCCTAATCTATCTGGGTTTTTACAGTTTAATGGACAGTTCAACTTCGAGATTTCCTCCCTGCGTAATTGTCTGTTAATTTATGGCATTTAAGGCATAGCGTTTTGCCGTTATCTATCGCAAGTCTCAATTCTGGATATTCAGCGAATGATTTAATGTGGTGAGCGATAAGCCTACCCCCTCGTTTCCCGCATTCCTGACAAGTGAAACTATCCCGTGTAATAACAGCAGTTCGCCATATTTGATAATCTATTGTCTCCCTAACCTTTACCTGCCCGCCACTAATACCACCCCTCCAACGAGGGTTTCTTGCCCCTTCCTTTGCTTTGGCTACTTTCCTGCGTGTCTCCAATGAGTGATGCCTCCCATACATAGGATTGTTGACACCCTTCACACCTTTCCCTGTGCAGTTCTTCCGTCTTTTGGGAATACCAAGATGGTCTCCTGCATCCTTGTTAGTTTGCCCCCAAATTCTACCGTCTTTACAAATCCTCATACTTTATTTTACCATTTACTGTTCATCTTGTCAAGAGACAGGTCATATCATCACCTGTTGCCTGTTTCTTTCTACATTCAATTTACAATACTCCTCAGAAATCTCATAGCCTACTGCGTTTCTGTTAAGTTTCTTGGCCACCCATAGAGTAGTGCCGGCTCCGGCAAACGGATCCAGAACTACACTCGGTACTTTATCAGCATTACATTTACAGGTGGGTTGCCAGCCTAGAGTTTTGGGTATTACGTTGTATCTATCTTTGAAGCGTTTGCCTTGTTCTAGCCCACCTAATTGAGATTTGCCGCCAACATTTTTAGCTTGATAATCTTTAGTCTCTTGAGTCATCCTCTCCCACGGGCCACCGCACTTACTACAGCATCCTACTTCTGGTGTAGCTGCCTTAATACATATCTCAGGTAGCTTCTCAGGGAATACTGCGAAATGGGCTTCAGGATAGGGCTGTGTTGGGAACTCCCATACTGAACGGATGTTGCGACCAGTGGCTCTTTCGCCTGTGGGGAATGGAGAACTATCGTGCTCCATCATACCCGCCTTAACATATTTAGAGTTTGGATAGAAGCGTTGTCTTAATACTCCGTGAGGTCTTTTATCATCAGCGTAGCTATCTGATATTGGCTCTCTCACCGCATCAGCATCCCAGTAATACCTTGAACTCTTAGTCAGCATTAAGATATATTCGTGAGACTCTGTAGGTCTATCAGTAACACTCTCAGGCATAGGATTGGGCTTTGACCAGATAATAACTGACCTTACCCACCAGCCATCTTCTTGCGCAGCGATAGCTACTCTAAAGGGTATTAAGCAGAGGTCTTTGGGTTTGAGTATTCCCTTATTTTGGTTCATCACCTTATAGTGGTATTCTCTAAACTCATCATCAGTTGTGCCTTTATTAGTAGCCTGTTTACCAGTTATTTCGTTGCCGTAGCCGTGTCCACCACCGAAGTAGCTATCCCCGATATTCCAGAACACAACCCCATCCTTTCTTAATACCCTTCTTATCTCTCTTAGTATCTCAATGGTATGAGCAATATACATTTCTGGCTGTGGCTCTAATCCGTATGAGCCTTTCCAAGCACCACAGAGAGAGCAGAAGTTAGTGTGAGTAGCCCGCTCTTGACCCGCCGCTCCTGTTTCGTAAATCCCAGGAGTTTTAGCAGGGCTATCCCCTTCGGCGTGTTGCCATCTAGTCTTACCTTTATAGACTGGTGCTCCGTGAAATTGGGCGTGGTCAACCCACTGATGCTCACAATGATTATCACCCCATATCAATTCCTGCTCACCAGAATATTTTCTTAAACCCCAATAAGGTGGCGAAGTAACTACACACTGAACAGACTCATCACCCAGCTCACCCATTGACCTGCAGTCTTTGTTATAAATCGTAATGTGATTGTCAGAGTAATAGGTCAAAATATCACCACCTTACACCAAGTCTCCCTTATTTATAAAACCTTTTCTATCACACGCATCACAAGGGATGCTAGTATTCCCCGACCTTTTCCATTTCTTACCATAGCACACATTGCACCTGACGACTTCTCTTATATCGTGAAGGTTTGCACCACCATCTACAATCTTAAAAGCCCAAGACCTACCTGTCACTCGTTTCTTGGGGTCTTTCACCTTACCAACTGTCAGCCTACTCTCCCAGTCTCCAAATGGGTCTATAGTAAAATAAACATCAGCTAAGTCTCTGGTAAATCCCTTGCCCCTAGCAAGTTCTGCCTGTTCTTCTTTTTGGAGAACAGCAACCGCAATGCCGTCACCAACCCCAACCTTTATATCCTCAAAGATTTGCCCTATCTTATAGAATTGGTCTGTCAGGTTTATCCAGTCCATAATATTTATTGCACCTGGTTCTATGTAATCTTCAAAGTGTTCTCGGATAGGTAGCAACACAAAGGGGGAACTACCATCGTTCCAATTAACCCAACTCATTTTCATCATACGCCGTTTGAATTTCGGACTAGGCTTCCCCCCTAGTGTAGCGTATTCATTGCCCATCAGGATACACTTATGCCTTGCCACATTTTCCCCCAATATATTTAAGACAAATGTGCTTTTCCCTGTATTTGACACACCGCTAACTACAATCAAATCGCCAGCAGACAAGTTAATCAAATCCTCAAAGCCAAAACTTGAATTGTCCTCGTGTCCATAGGGATAAGCCAAATCAAAGTAAGCCTCCTCATCTGTATCCCTCCAATCTATCGGCTTAATAAATTTAACTTGCCGGTATAATCCCCTGCCTAATTTTTTTAATTTCCTTTCATCACACAGTCGCCCAAAGGTAACATAAAGCGTGCTACTATCTGGGTTTATCTGATGCTTTGCCCTGAACTTATCAATGTAAAACTCATCTTCTTCCGACAAGAGCCACTGGCAAATCTGCTCCCGTGTCAGCGTTTCTTCCATTATCACTCCTGTAAGTTTCGTAAGTTTTGTAAGCCGTGTAAGCTATTGTAAGTTTCGTTGTGCCTATCTTGTAAGTTTGTAAGTTTCGTGCTACTCGTGAACTAAGCCTAGACTTACAACCCTCCATATACATAGTATTCACGTATACTTATAAGTATGGGGTTTCTTTTTAGCTCGCATCTCTTTCAGTTGGTTACGAATATGGGTTACTTCACCACCCATTTCTTTTAGAGCCTCAACCATTTCGGGCATTCTATAGTCTTTAGAGATAGGACGGGGTTGAACAGTAGGAACATCATACATCATACACTATTCAGCTATATCCCTGGCATCTTCGTGTATCTCCAATCAATCGAAATCAGCCACAT
>SDBV01011254.1_pt1 | contig 11619 bp, 11 predicted proteins | sample 2277081 | NCBI WGS metagenome assembly SDBV01 (sample SAMN10402039, study PRJNA504765) | marine sediment metagenome | isolation source: marine sediment core GS10_PC15, 223 cmbsf | place: Arctic Ocean: Southern Knipovich Ridge | collected 2010
ACTGAGTGAAATGAAGAAAGATGAAATCAAGATTCAATTAAATCTGGGTATGGGTGAGAAGAGCACTACATTATGGACGTGTGACCTATCGAAAGAATACATAAAAATCAACGCAGAGTACCATACATAAAACCACATACATGCCTGACACGCCAGAACCAAACCGTTTAAACAAATCTTAGTCACATATAATTATCGAGCTGTGCAGCACTGTTTTACTGCATTGGATTGAATGAGTTGTAGGTTGTACTATATAATAATTCTTAAAAATACTCATCTTAAGCGAACATTGACACACGGCAATCCGGCCAACAGAGGACGGTATTATTATCCTTTCGCACAAGGCCGCGTATAGGGCCATCTTGGGATAGAACAAAGCCAACAGAACCTGGGCACGCACCTACAAAGTCAATTGCTGAATTATGTCTCGTACCGAGTTTTGAAGTGTCAAAAAATCCTCCCCCACCGCCAAAACCATCTGGGCCAATATTGACTTCTCCTCGCCATTTTTCTGGCGCTTTTAACGTGGCACCAAATGATAAGACTTCAAGACGACTGGAGAGGATAAGTGCGCCATCAATGCATGCAAGATTAGCTAACACATCAAGGCGCTCTGAATACTTCTTGTTTACAACCAGTTTAAACAGAATGTTTTCATGATTCGAGTACTTAAACATCTTATCTATTAATTTTTCGAGGCCGAGACTTCCTGTGAATGTATATTTTGCATGATAGTATTCACGGTATTCGGTTACTTTGTTTCCGGGTATTATAATGACTATTCCTCCGTGACCCCTTGACGATGTTCCTGATAGAAGATAATCTACGGAATCTCTGTGTACATGCCAATAAAGGTTTTTGTGTTCATGAAACCCTTTATCTTTTTTAATAGCATCTATAATATAGTTACCCATCGCATGAGAAGTAAAAGGAGTTGGAACCGCGGAAGTAAACTCTCCCACTGCGAATCGTCCTATTTGTGAATCACCCCTTGTGATTAGCAAAGATCCTGCAGATGTAGCAGTCACAATCAACACATCAGGACGAGAAAGATTAAGATCATCGACGGAAGCAGGTATTTGATTAAAACTGTGTTCTGAAGTGCCAAAAAGCATGGTACCCCAAATCTCGAAACGGTTTTTTTCGTTATTTTTTGGTTCAATGATTAATGCGCTAGTCCTTGAGTCGAACGCAGCGGCTAGCTTAGTAATTGATTCAACGGTAAAAGGAAGTCTTTTGTCGAAAGCCAAGATAACTTGGCGGAGACCCGTCGATAATTCTTTCTCAATGTCTTCCTTTAGCAGTAATGCAATACTGAACGTAAAAGGATGTCCTTCTTCCCTTTTTAAACTAGCTAAAAATGCGGTTTCAATAATTGTGCTGAGTTGATTTATTTCTGGAATGCGTTTTTTATGCCTATTTCTAAGAGGATGATTTTGATCTAATTCCCACGCTCTAATAATCTTTTCAAAGATATTTTTCTCAAACATCTAGTGTGCCTCAAGACCAGCTTACCGCCTTGTTTCGGCTCAAAACAATAATATTCTTTTTATGAATCTGTAATTTCAAAACTAATTAGACTGTTAAATGGGGTATGACCAGAAACTAAGTTCGGATAGTATTCCTTAGCTTTATTATGAAGTTCTTTTACTAATTTGTTAATATCACATTTTCCACGAATTGCTTTTTCTTCAGACACCATTTCTTCTAAATTACTTTTATAATGAGGGGGATAATGGTCCTCATGAACTTTTACCATTCTGTTACCACTCTCAGCTTTGGGATGAACTGCGAAATTCCTCAGTTTTTCAAGCTCCTTTGCGGTTTGGAATTCTCCTTTTGAAGCATCTGGCTTAGGAAGAACTAATATCTTACATAAATAACAATATTTACCAAGCGTTCCTCTGTATGGATGTCTTGAGAAAAAATCTTTTTCATTTTCCCAAACCTCTGGTGATATTTTGTTGCCAAGCCAATTTAAATATCCTTCAAATGCAAAATAAAGGAGGATCAGCCCGCCTAGTGAATAAAACATTGCTTCTTTTTTTAAGTTTTGGGCATTTTTGATATTTCTATCTGCTATGCCCCAAAGCACTTCGTGATTATAAAACTCGTATTTTTGCTCTTTTTCTTTTTTCATTTCAATTTGCTGTTATACGTTCGTCCTCACTTTCCATAATAATACTCTTGACCTGCATCGCAACTTCATCGGGTTCCATAGTTCTTGCATCAATCCATTGTGGAGAAGAATAGGGTTGTCTATTGTTTGCAATGTCAAGGCAGACCATATTATTATTTTGCATGATTTCCCATTGTAGCCATATCTCCTTTTGGACACGACGTCTCTTTTCTATTGGGAGACGTAAGTAGCTTTCAAATTCTTCCTGTGCCTGATTTAACGTCAGTTTGAGCTGTTCTTGTTTATCTATCGGAACCTTGCATAATCCTACCCAGGCTGGCCCCATGTGATCATGTGTAATTGCATGGCATAGATCGCATAAGGTCACAAGGTTTTCTAATTCATCGGATCCTCCTTTGCAACAATGAACAATATGATGAACTTCTAATCTCCCATAGGCAACTGACAAAATGTCTCCACAAATCTGACACTGTTGCTTATCCCTGATTCTTGCCCGCTTATTTTGAGTTCTTTGACAGGCCATTATGTTACCTTTTCATTCAATCTCTTTTCCACCTAACTATAAGTATAAGAAATAATTATTGTCTAAGATAATAAGATGGTGATATAGTTAAGTCAATAAGAATTAAATCCTGAGCTGTCGTAATTGTTGATATAAAAAATGATAGAAAATGGGCCCACTAGGACTCGAACCTATCTCTGGAAATTTCCTGTAAGTCTTAAAACCTGATCAATTTGAGCGTAAAACTTTTAATATTTAAGTACTTACATGTTAATCTTGTTGATCTCTTGAGTCTATGAAATTCTTTCTAATTACCTCAAAATCCAATATAATGTCCACAATCTGTCCACAATCCAAACCGTATCTTGCCTTCAACAGTTATCAGACCATTCCCTATTGACATGAGTAATTGATTTGCTATTCTTAACTCAATCTTATCCTAGAAGAGATAAAAGCTTTTAGTAGAAATTTATGATTACTAAACCAACTGTTTTAATCTTAGGTGCTGGTGCCAGTATGCCTTATAGATTCCCTTCAAACTATACTCCATCAAGTGATGGATATGCTTTCATAATTTTGTAAAATAAGTTGGTTGATAGGAAAGTAATGAAGAACAAAATCTTTTAATTGTTACAATTAATAAGAGTTATGTTAGATGTGTATAAGAGCAAAATATGAAACATGTAAATTATTATGAAATTACTTTCTAAATCGAATTACATAATTATTTCAATCGCAATATGCACATTAGTTGCAGATTATATTTATCGCACTTCAGAAGTAAATAGATATAAAGAACAATTAAAACCAGAAATAGATTGCAATTACAAATACTTTTACAATAGACCAAAAACTGAATATAAATTTATTATTGAAAATACTGGCAGTATAGATTGCACAAATATATGGGCAAAAGAGAAAATATATCTCATTATAGATGGAAAAGTATATGAAAGTAACGATACTCCACATTTTAGTTACTTTGTTTACAATGGTTCAAGAGATAGTATTTGGAACTTAAAAAAAGGGGAGGATGTTGAAGTAGAGATTAATCCTTTACAAATAACGGCCTTTGATTTACTAAAAGAAAAATTCGAACCTATTATAATAACAAAGTGGAAATTTAATTATTCAAAAGAAAATTCATCTAAGAAATACTTTTACGAAAAATATTTTATTTTTGATTTTCACGATAGAATATTCAAAGAAGTAGATTCATACGTAGGTGGCAAATCTTACATTGATAAAATTAATGGTTATTTAAACTTTGGCTCAAATAGGTATATTGACATTTTTGTCCTAACTGGTGATTTTGAAATTAATCCTCGTAAAGCTTTCCTGGTGATGAAAGATTTTTCTATATTGCCACTTAATCCATGGACAAAATTAAAAATAGAAGATTTTAACAATTCTCTTTTATTTTATCCAGGTGGCTTGGAAATTCAACCTTCAGACGATATACGAGGTGGTTTTTTGTTTTATGACTGGTATTATGAAAATGGAAAAATCTCGAAAGAAATCAAGGCAAAAGGTAAGGGGGGAGTAGAGTTGTTTTATTTTAAAGCTTGGCAAATGGAGCGATACTACTTATCAAAAGAAGACAAAGAAAAAGTAACTAAAAACCCTAAAATTCTTAAAACTTTTTGTTATTTAGGGCTTAACGTTTCAGTCGAATCTGACAATACTGAGAAAAAGAAAGAAAAATCTAATCAACAAGAACTCCAAGATAAACAAAGTAAAGCAAAAGAACGTTATAAATATATAATGGATAGAGCAGAAGAAAAATACCTTAGTGAGAAAAACAATTAAGGGCAATATCATAGTCGCATCTTTATTAAATCTTCCTATGCACTCAACTAATTTCTCTAAGCAATCCATTGAGATTTGATGGAAGTATGGTTTTTCTTTGGGTTTAAGCCATTCAGGATTGACTATCATCATAAAATTGATTTAGTTGGTAGACTAGTTGAGATTAAAATTCATCTTGGAAAAAATATATCTGATCCTTGGGAATATTATCTCCAAAATTTTTACTTAGAACCCATAACCAAATCTTTTTGGTAACATCCATATACTTACGTATTTTTTCGTAGTCGACTTCTTTAAGCAATTCTTTTCTTGAATCAGACCGGTTTATGTGTTTGCTTAAATTAGTATGATAATCATACATTTTCTCTAACTCATTAAATAAATCTTGATTATCTAATTGAAGATTCCAACCTTTATCAGTTACTAGCGTTTCTTTATATAATTTTTTCAAAGAAGGTGTATGCTCTGTCGGTTTGATGTTTACACCTGCTAATGTCTCTAAACTACTACATAATAAATTAAGTATTAGAATTAATTCTTCCACTTTATAATTACCATCATAAATATTCTGAAATTTCATTAATGCATCAACCCAATATCTAAGCTGCAAATTAAAAGTATTAGGTTTTTCTTTACAATAATATTCAACTATATAATTGTCCTGTCCACTAGCAAGTTCAGCCCATCTATAATCTTTTGATTCTTTCATATTATGTTCCCCCTTTATTTTAAGCACAAGGATTCTAGACCTTTCATAATGGTGTGTCAAAGGCTTTTCCATCTTTACTTTCTTACCAAAATTACCCCCTGATTTTCTATTGACCAGTGTAATTAATCTGCTAACATGAAGTAGATTATAGCGTTGAAGTTCTTTGTTGTTCTTGTTTAGAGGTTAAAACAAGATGTGTTTCCTTTCGATTACATGAACTTTCTTACCACATATAGTTGTTCTCAAATCATGATATACTTATAATCTTTCAAATATAGGGAGAAAGATGTTGGACAAAAGCAACTCTGGTTTCTTAAGTGATAATACAAGGAAAATCAGAAGAGGCTTAATGATTGCATGTATGATCGGCTTCACGATGGCTAAAGTTGGTTTAATTATTAAGAAAATCAGCATCTTTGGCACTGAACTAGCTATAACAAACTTTGAAGTAATACCATTTGTTATAGGGCTTGCGGTCTTATATTATCTCTTAACATTCATCAGTTACGGGTTCGATGAATATTCTAGTGCGTATAAACAGATGCGAGTTGAGTATTATGAAAAGATAGAGTCTGGAAGAGGTTATTCACGAAGAGAAATTCTTGCGCATTTGAAACTCGCAGATCAAGAATTAGGAAGGTTGGAAACATCACTTCAGAGTGACATCTTAGGGGAGAAAAGAAATGAAATTGAAGATAAAATTAGAAAAAAGGAAATTGAATTCAGCAAACTTATGAGAGTTGACAAGGCTTATCTTTCTTCGCACTATAAAAGATCTTTTTTTGAACGATTTCGATTCAGATATCTTCGAGAATTCATGGAGTTATACGCTCCAATTGTAATAGGTATCTATATAGTAATTTTGCTTTTCTTTTTCACCTCAGTGCCAACATTGATAGATCCTCCTAAAAACCAACAAAAAGCACAAGTAATTGAAAATATTCAAGCGGATGAAAAATCTAATGAATCATTATCCCCTAAAAGCAAAGAAATAGGTAAAAACGGTGATAAGTAATAAGGTATATTTCTACCCTACCTCAAACCACATCTCACCTGTTATATCCCTACATATCCTGATGTTTACTCTTCCAGTAGCAATATACCCAAACATTTCACTGATGTGCTCTACAGCGAAGTTAAGAAACTCTGTGTCTTGAATTTCATCAGTAAGTAAAGGCAATTATTTTTTTCTTTTAAAGTACTTGTTTCAATACACCAGTTGAATTCACTCCGATTTGTCCATCCAAATGTAAATCAACATAAACATTACTTGACGCAATTAAGCCCAGATAATAGAATCTGGTCATGTGGAAAGTAATAGGCTGTGTCTTTAGTTGTATACTTATTATATCGGGTATTATTGGTCTTATTAATATTCCAGAAAACATAGATAAATGGGTAAGTATAACCCTTTATTTGAGTATGAAAACAACAAGCGATCAAGACTTTTTTCAATGGATATTTCTTATAGTAGGAATGCTTATATTATATATTAGCTCTGGTGTGTATAAGAAGGTGTGGCCAAAAAGCAAGTCTGTTTTACGTATAGATTTTGATGAAAACAATCCAGATTATTATTATCAATCAGAGGATTTTGAATTACTATCTTATTCTTTTGGGCGCAATAAAGTGTTTGATGGGTATGATGAAAATCTTACATATTTACGCTTATGTCGAATATCTGTTTATAATTCATCTGAAAAAGAAACGATAGAAGGCGTTGAAGTGCAATTAACGAAAATTGATAAATTCCCAGACATTTTAAAAGGTGTATTGTCAATGCATCTTCAGCTTAAGGACGATAGAAATGGTCAAACGGTTTTTGATCTTAGTCCCCAAAACCACCGATATGTTGATGTGGTTATGTGGAAATTAACACCAGAAAAGGCGACTCCAGAATATGAATTTTGTAATGTTTTAAAAGACGTTGGAGATAGAAGCGTTCCTATTCATAATAGTAAAACAGAATATAAAATAACAATTCAGGTTACAGGGAAAAAAACTCGCCGTGAAACAAGAGATTTTAAAGTAGGTATGGTAAACAAAGATAACACTTTTGAAAAAATTTGGATTTGGCCTGTCGATTAAGAAGCAAGCAATTTTTGATATTCTAATCATTTTGATAATCGATATAAGGGAAAATAAAAATGATTAAGCCCTAAACTGAAGATGAAAGAACAAATAGAATTCTAAAAAAGCAAATTAGATAATGTTAGATCAATATGAAAATACCATTTCCAGTAACGTGTATAAATTGCAGTAAAAAAACAAAATATTTTGTTCATTCACTCGATTCTTCGTTTGATTTTAATTGTGAATGCGGTGAACAAAGCAATTTTGATATACAATCAAATATAACTTTATCAAAAAAAATGCTTTGGAGAAGTTTACATGAAATGGAAACAAATAATGACTTTTCTCTGTCTATCATCTTTTCTGCAATGGCATTCGAATATGAAATTGCTCGTAAATATAGAAAGTGGAGAAAGATTGAAGAATTAAAAAAGAAGAATTTAATTTCTCATGAGGAATTAGAAGAGGAACTTCGGAAGCTTAATTTAAAGAATAAAATAAAAAAAATATCATTATTAATGGATCAAAAAGGAATAGATAATTTTGTAACTTCATCGAAAGATATAGTCAACACTATTAAAAAAGATTATCCATTTTTAGATTATAAAAAACTAAGTGAAGGTATAGAACAGTATTTATCATGGCCATGAAACGGTATAGTTCACTTTGGAACAACTAAATATTTGAAAAATGTTGCTTTACAATGTTTCAGAGTTTCCAGTTTTGGTATTCATATTTTGAATTTAATGGATAAGGTAAAAAAGAAAAAGAGATTTATCATTAGTTAGATAGACCTAATCAAATAGTTGAACATGAGACTAAAAAGATTTTCATATCGTTTTGCAGAACAAGTTCTAAATAGTAAATTAGCTCTAAAACAAGAGATTGAAAACAATATTTTAGATGTCAACACAAACCTTTCTGAATTATCTCGTCCTAGGTTTAATGAAATATTGAAAGAAATATTTATCCAAAAAGGTTGGCAAGATCAACCTCCTGTATTTGATGAGGCTGGTGACCCTTCCGCAAAAATGGACTTTTTAAAAGATAGAATTGAAGTTGGCTTTGGTCATGCTTCTTTTTTAGGTATTGATTTATTAAAATTTCAAGTTTCATCATATTCTGGCTTAAATAAAATTGATGTTGGTGTTTATATAGTTACTACGAAAGAGTTTCAGAATGGTATGAAAAAAACGTATAAGCAAAATTGGGAAGGTAGTCTAAGTTATGAAAAAGTTGTTCGATATCTTCCACATTTTAAAAGTGCTATTCAGTTTCCAATATTTGTTTTGGGTATAGATTTATAGTTTTATTTAGCTAGTTATCCCAATATAGTTAAAATTGTAAACTTATGGTGAGCAAATGAATGATAAAGAATTACTTTTAGAAGTATCAACAAAATTAATTCAAGATAATTTAGAAAAGGTTATAAAAGGAATAGGGTCTGTTGGTAAAGGTGCCTATAAAGAACTACTTATAAAAACTGGTAAAGCCTTTTCCAGATATTATGATACTTCAATATCAAAGTATAGTGAGATGAAGACAATTTTATACAGAAATAACCCTGTTAAACTTTACGATTTCTATATACACCTTGATTTAAAATATAACAAAGAAAAAATAATTGATTCATCAGAAATCAACAATCTTATTAAAATAAGTAAATCTATCATTATCACAGGTATTGCTGGATGTGGTAAGTCTACTTTACTAAAACATTTATTTCTTAATACAATTCAAAATATTAAATATCTGCCTATATATATTGAATTAAGAAATATCAATGATTTTGATAGGTCATTTATGGATTTTATTTATATGATTCTTACAGATTTTAATTTTAATTTAGAAAAAGATTATTTTGAACGTCTTTTAGAGTCTGGAAAATTTGCGTTTTGCTTTGATGGTTTTGATGAAATAAGCCGAGATAAAACAGATTATGTTAGCAAACAAATTATAAAACTTCGTGATAAACACAAGGAAAACATATTTGTTGTTAGTTCACGACCAGATGAGAGGTTTGTTGGGTGGGATAATTTTACAGAACTTAATATATTACCATTAACAAAGAAAAAGACTATAAAATTGATTGAAAAATTAGATTATGATACTGAAATTAAAGAATTGTTCATGAAAAAAGTTGACTCACAATTGTACAAAAGTCACGAATCATTTTTGTCAAATCCTCTTTTAACGACAATTATGTTAATGACGTATAGTCAATTTGGAGACATTCCAGACAAAACACATTTATTTTATTCTGACGCATTTGATACGCTTTATTGTAAGCATGATGTTACTAAAGTAGGTTATAAAAGAGAAATGTATTCTGATTTGGCTATAGATGATTTCAAAAATATATTATCAGCTCTTTGTATCCAAACATATTTAAAGAATGAAATTAACTTTAGGGAAAATAATTTATTGGAATATTTAAAATCATCAAAGAAAATAATACACATCGATTTTGATGAGAATAATTACTTTAAAGATTTGGAAAAGTCTTTATGTATTATTATTAAGGACGGCACTAAATTTACTTTTGCCCATAGAAGTTTTCAAGAATATTTTACAGCCTTATTCATTGTCAATAATACAAACCAAAAACAAAGAGAAGGCATATTATTAGAAATTGAAAATAAGATTATGTCGGATAATGTCTTTAAATTAGTATTCGAAATTGATAGAAAACTGCTTGAAGACCATTATATAATAACAAAATTAGAAGACTTAAAGAGAAGCACAAAATTTGGTGAAACTGACAAAAAAACAAGCTATTTGCTGTTCTTTGATAAATGCTTTAACAATTTTATTTTAAGTGCCTATGGTGGAGAAGGATATTTAGGGGCGGTACCTAAACAAATAATGTTGCAATTTACAGATTTTGTATATGTGAATTATAAGAATATTTATCATAAATCTACTAAAACACCTCTTAAAAGAATTACTAAAGGAGAAATTACTAAAAAGGTATTATATTTTCTTGAAAAATTGGCAGAAGAACGAAAAACTAGGTTTGGTAAAGATATTTATGGTGCAACATTACATCTTTTACAAGTTAACGAAGATAAGGAGTTAAGTGATTTCGTTTTACAAGTACATACCGATGACATTGAGTGTTACGAATATTCAATGTATGTTTCAGAAAAAATAAAAGAGAATAAAAAACAACGTGAAAAGTCAATCAACGGTTTACTTATCAAAAAGGATTAGGAGAAACAATTACTCAAAGAATCTAAGGTCAGACACTACAATCCTTTTACATGTCCAAAAATCCTAACATTCTTTTAGTATCTACAATGTAAGCAAATCCATAAGCCATAGTATTTCTATATATCGATTACGAAGAGGTGTATTATATGATTCTGAATAAAGGTTTAAACAAATTTTTTATAAAAACCAAATTTATAATTTATTAAACACACTTTTTAATTTTCCTAAATTTTTCAAACATTTTAAAAATAGGTAATAACTATAAAGTATACCTTACATAGGAGAAAGACTCAGGATTTACAGAATCAATTTGTAATTAAATCAGAGGAAAAAGAAAATATTACCTATCAAAAGTCTAAGTGAAAGAAATAAAACTGATTTAAGTTTTCAAAAAATTAAGTGATATAAAGTGTAGAATAAGGTGATATTTCAAAATCCAAAGAATGAATGTTTACAAGCAGTTAAATCATAGTGTATAATCATAAAGTGGAATAAAGTGGTAATAACCGGGAGATAAAGTGGTAGTAATTTAGCCTATGAAAAATTGAATTAATTTAACATTTCCATCCTCTCTTATCAGAAAATAACCTCCTCTCTCTAGTATTTCCTAATAAGTACTCCCTCAGTGATATTCAATTTGAAAATTTAATACTTAATAATAAGGTTTATTTTGATTCTAAGACTTCAAAATAAGATATGTATACTTTTATTGGTCTTATGCATGGTTTGTCACCATGGGAAGTTGGTAAATAGGTAGGACACTCCAGTGTTCATATTACTGAGTCGTATGGTCATTTGTGTCCAGATAGAAGGGAGATTGACAGATTGAAAATTTAAAGGGATGTCCACAAAATGTCCACAGTAGGCTTGTAAATCCTTATATAGAAAATGGGCCCACTAGGACTCGAACCTAGGACACGCGGATTATGAGTCCGCTGCTCTAACCGACTGAGCTATGGGCCCGATATGATTTATGAGTGAGTCTGGCTGATCAGAGAAAATTCAGACCGTTAAACAAGCCAAGTGCTCTAATCCTTCTATTCAGAACTCATCAATATTATCAAACCTGAAAGACAATTCAAGCGTTTTTTAACAAATTCAAATACACTTGACATAATGTTATTATATAAATAAAATATATGATTCTGGAATAAGTTAATTCATTTGCTGTCT
>SDBV01011255.1_pt1 | contig 11619 bp, 9 predicted proteins | sample 2277081 | NCBI WGS metagenome assembly SDBV01 (sample SAMN10402039, study PRJNA504765) | marine sediment metagenome | isolation source: marine sediment core GS10_PC15, 223 cmbsf | place: Arctic Ocean: Southern Knipovich Ridge | collected 2010
CATCCTCTTCGGCCGCCTTGAGCTTCGCCAGTTCTTCGTCGCTGATCATCGGTGCGCCTTCGGCATTCCGTTCAGCGATCACTTTGACGATATCCACAATCGGATTGTCCAGGAGATTAAGGATCGGATCCGCTTCTGGCTCTTCAACCTTTTCCGGCGCCTTGAAGTCAGGCAACAAGGTTTCATCTACCTCGCGGGTGCTGCTCGGCCAGATGGTCTTGTTGCCGATATGAATAATTTTATTGGTTGTGTTTGTGAATGCGACCAGTTTTCCCATTGCTTTGCCCTCTTGGTTTGTGCGGAAGCACCGCCCTCGATTAGAGAGCGGTGCTTACCTCTTCGGGTGTGACTTAGCGACCGGTGAAGGAGTAGGCCAGCACCGAAGTCATGCGGTTACGGATTGGCGTTGGCACCTTGATGGCGCTGTACTCTTCACCGTAGGCCTGCTTCTGACCGGTAGGCTGACCATTGCTGTCAACCGCCTCGAAGGGCATACCCGTTACGAAAGGCTTGGACACGGTATAAGCCAGGGTGCCGCGCTGACCGAGGATGATGCGCTCATCGCCCAGGTCCACATTCGGCGCGTTTGTTTTCCAGGCCGGGATACCCTTCACCGTATCGAGATCGCCGATCGCGTCCGTGTCGGTGCCGCTCTTCTTGCTCTGGACCTCGAATTGGCGGGCGTTGGTCACGGTGTTGTGCAGCGTCGGGCTCATCAGCTGGAAGTTCGGCAGCACGTAGCGATCCGTATCCATCAACGCCTTACGCTCGCCGATGGCGCGCAACAGACCGTTGAGGTGCAGGTCGATATCGACCGCGCCAATGTCCAGGTCGAACTTGACCATGTTGGTGGCGTAGTCGTAACTGACAAACTCATCGCCAGCCGTGGCAGCGGGAGTTGCCGGAACACCGAGTTCGGTTACAAACTGGATATAACCCAGGTTGTAGTTGATGATCCGGTAATAGGTGCCACCAGCCTGGTCGCCGGTGCCGTCGTACTCGACGATCGCAACACCATTGATCTTCACAGTGATGGGGTTCTCGGCGCTGCCGATATTGGTTCCCTTGAGGTCCGTCTGTTGGTGCTGGCGAACGATCGGATACTGAACCGTTTTGATGGTGCTGACAGTGGCGCCGTCGAGCTGCGCCCCAAAGTCTTCGTCGGCAATGCTGGTAGCCTGATAGGCATCGGCGTTGCGCTGGATCTCATTACAGATCCGCTTTACCACCAGCTCGCGCATTACCCGGGCATTCATCTCGACGTTACGTGCATAAGCGTCCCAGTTGATGGCACTGGTGCGAGAGAAGTGCATCACCTCGTTGGAGATGAGGAAAGCCAGCTTCATCGGCAAGATGTAAGCCAGGTCCATTTCCTGTTTGATGCTCGCGCGGTGAATGGGTTGGCCTTCGTACACAACACCATTGTTGTAGACCGCACTTGCGTCACGGGTCTCATACGGGATTTGGGTGGTGGCAGTGGCGGTGAAGTCGGTTAGCGTCTGCACCAACTCCAATACACGGAGATCGGACAACGCTTCGCGAATAACCGTGCGCTGAAAACCAACCGGCAGATCCGTGTCGACAATACCGGTAGTACCAGCAGCCAGCATCTTGTGCTCTGCCGCCAGCCGCGGTGCATGCAGGCGGTCGAATTCAGCCAACACCTTCTCGATAAAGGGGCTGACCTTTTCGGACAAACTCAGCATTCCCTGGGAATGTACCGCAGTGCTGCGCAAGCCTGTCAGGAGTTCTTCCTGCAGGGCCATGGCGCTGTTACGTTCGTCGATCGAGATATGCACACTGCCGGCAGGGCCGTCGAACCCCCTCGCTGCGAGCTGGGTCTGTGTGGCCATGGTATTACCCAGGGCAATCTGGTGTTCCGCCAGTTTGGTGACTTGCTCCGGAGTCATCTCGGCAGTGATCAGTTCAGCAGCATCGCCCAACTGCTTACGTTGGTCCTCGGGCAAGCCCTTGAGACCTTCATTTTCATCCAGCAGCTTTTTGAAGAGATCGACATTGGTCTGCCGGTTCTCGGCAAGCTTCTTGGCGTCTTCAGCCTTTTTCCTGGCGTCTTCCGCCAGTAGCTTGCGCACGCCTTCTTCATCCAACCCGCCGGCAGCAGCGGGAATATTGAGGCTGGAGAAATCCAGTTTGATGGTGTCGCTCGTGCCCTGTTCGGTTTCTGCTAGCTGCTTGGCAGTGGCCAGGAAACCGTCCATAACAGATTTAATGGCTTCTTCGTTGTCGCCCAGGGTCTTGGCGGTGGTCTCGAAGTTTTCGGAGAATTGTTTAATGACATTCTCGCCCAACTTCATTTCGGCAAGCTGCTTTTGCAGCTTCTTCAGTAATTCTTTCCACATAGCTTGTGTCTCCTCGGCCAGCAGTTTGCCGGCACGTAAATTCAATAACATCGGTTGTTCGTCGTCGTCTAACGACAACACCACCGGATCCAGGCGCTTGACTCGCGGGCGAATGGTAAGGCCAGCGCCGAACAACAAAGCGCCGTGCTTCTTTTCCGTTTCCGGATCTTCAAATTCTTCAGTGAAGTCCATCGACAAATATTTCATGCCGCGGGTTTTGACTGCGTCAACACCGAATTCCGTAAACTCGGCCTCGGCGCGGAACTTCATCCCGTCCATAAACAGTTTGGTGATCGTGGCGGCGGCACCGGCAGATGGGTTATGAGCCACATCGATAAAGATCTCCTGACCGTAAGTATTGGACTGGAAATTCTTGATCATCTGCTGGAACTTCTTACGAGTGAGTTCCACTTTTCCATACCACGGGTCGCGGAATGACATTACACGTGCCAGGTTCACAACGATGGTGCGCTTTCCTTCTGCAAACGTTTGCCCTTCCAGACGATCCGATAGAATGCGAATTGTGCCGTCCGGCACTGCACCCTCGAACAATAAACGTTTAGTTTTCTTGGACATCGCACACCTCAAACAAAAAAAGCCAGTAGATCGCATCCGCGATTTACTGGCTTTTACCTTTTCTGGGCCAATTGACCCGGTTTATGCCTTTGCTAAAAACAACCTAGCAAAACTAATACGACAAAATAAGGCAAAGTTATGTCATGCCCTCTTTTTAGTTTTTCGTTTAGCCGCCTTTCTTTTTTTTGCTGTCTTTTTTTTGCTCTGTCTTGGTTTATTAGTTAACTCTATGAAGTCAATAATTAATTGCAATATTACTATTAACGCCATCAATATTAAAAAAGTCAGGAATGATAAAGAGAGTAGGTAGGAAAAGTATAATGCAGTGTAAAAAGCCAACATTGTATTTGCTATAGCACGCAGCAATATTAATACTTCGTCAAATTCTTTGGCATCCTGAGAGGTCGCCATCATTTTTCCTACAATAGAGGTATTCAGTAAAAATACCGGTAATGTAATTGATATCGACAATAGTAGAAGTTTGATTGCACCGAGACTTAGAAATATTTTTGGTGAAAACAAATAGACAACCAGAATTCCAGGACAAATAATTGCCACAACCAAGCCTGAATATACGGCAAACTCTGAGAACTTAATCTTTTTAATTTCTGATAATAAACTCATCGGTTCTTCCGTAATTTAACTATCTGGTCGCGAATATAATTGGAACTTCCACCCACCGCTTGCACCGGCTGCATTTGGCCGTGCCGTCATGCACCTTCACCACTCGCGACTTAATTACCTCACCATCGAATATCTGGTGGCCACAGACACAGGATATCGGTTGCGGCGCCTGGTGCTGACTTACCTCGGCGCTACTCTGGCTGTTCACGTTCGCGCGCCTCTTCCAGCCACCCATTGGCCTCTTCGATCGCTTCCGTCGCTTCGGGTGAATCGGGCATCTGGCTCAGTTCTTTCAGCCACAACTCGATCTCCTCCGGCGGATGGTAAGGCCCGACCGGGGGATCGATTAGCGTATATGGCTTGTCAGTTTGTATTGCCATCAGCGGATCCGCGTCACAATGTTATTTACAGTTTCATCAAACCAGTCCGTGCCAACGGTGGCAAGCACGGATTTCAAACGGCCTGATACATTATCAGCCCGATAGCTGATCATTTCCAGTTGATCGAGTACCGTATTCCGGAGATGAGAATCCAGCACGTTGGCCTCGGAAGGTGAAAGCTTACTGTTATTAACCAGCGGCCAGATTTCATCCTTAACTAACCTTCTCACTCTATTGATCGCGCGAGTGAGTTTTTTCGCGCTGGTGATAGAAGAGGAGGTATAAATCGTGCCATCGTGGCCCACAGCAATTATCGAACGGATACCCGGCAACGTGCTAATCCTCAAATCTGGCGGCGATAACGATGAACTGCTCGGGTGGTTGTGTACCAACTCAAGCGAATTTCTGCGGTCCGCAAACATCGCCATTTCGTTAATGTCAAAGCTCACAGAGTTCTTGCTGCGAGACGTCTTGCGCAGTACCTCGCGCCCTTGATCATCATAAACCACGGCATACTCGTAATTTTTGGCCTCGCCTTGTTCCACCACATAACGATAGGCCTCCTCCCTTGCTTTTTCGATACCCACCGCCTCGCCTGTCGCTGGAAGTCTGGCATCTGATTTAACAACCAGCTGGTCGATATCGATGCCACGGCGGCTATAACGTTTCTTCAGTACGTTCCATGGCGTTGCAATCTCATTCTCTCGCAGGATCCCGCGCTGAAGTGCGGCGCGTTTCTTGCGGCCGGCGAGTACTCCCTCCTGCATGGAGCCTGTCTGTTTCTTCAGCCAGTCGATGCGGTTTTCTTTTCCGTCGCGATCTTCGTCCGAGATCTCATCCTCGAAAACAATCTCGACATAGCTCAACGTATTGGGATGCGCCGGCCAGGGCACACTCTCGCGGGTGGGATAAACACCTGGCCCCAGGCCGGAGCGGTTTACGCTGGCGTGCATATCGCAGATATCCGGCGCCGGGTGGCGGGGTGAGAGCAGGAATCTCCAGCCGATGAACCCATCCACCTCCTCGCCGCCGGCCATGTAAGCTTCTCCATGGGCCCGGTTGATCTCGGTGCGGAACAAACGCTTGGCGTTGTCGTAAGGACTGCCTTTCCCGGCCATGAGTCCAGCGCCGGAGATCCTGGCCACGCGATCGGCATTTGCGATACCGAGTTTTTCGGCAACGTCGCGCGGTACTGGCAGTCCTCGTTCAATGAAATCCTGCGCCGCCTGGCTCGCGGAATGGCCTTGAATGATTGCGCTCTCGATCTCGCGCGCAACCAGATCCCGTTCATGGCGATTGATGCGCCAGATCCGGTCAGAAAGCTGCAGACCGTCCTCGGCAACGAAATTTTGCACAAAGCGCGCAGCGTCATCAGCGATCCGGTTCAGTGAACCAGATACGGTGGCACCGGAATAAGGCGATACGCCCAGCCGTGAAGCCTCATCGATGCCATTAAGAAGCATACGATCACGCGCGAGCTCAAGATCGTTTAAACGGGAATTGATCTGCCGGCGGAGATCCTGCAACACCTCAAGCCGAAGACTGCCGTCGCTGCCGGCATAACCACGAATTGTGTATTCAATCTCATCACGCGCCTGGCGATAAACATCCTGCAGTTGATCCAGCAGCTCTCGATCCAACCGGCCCATGTCGCGTCGCGCCGACGCCGACGCACGCTTGATCGTCGCCTTAATGGAAGTGCGGCGATTATGTGCCAGTTGAATGCGAGGGGTGCCGTACATAATTAATTTTTCGTGGCGATGCTTGTTGCACTCTCTCCTTTGCGCTGGTTGCCAGGCGTTATGCTCACGCGCTGATTACCACCGATATTGTTTGGCTCCGGATATGGATTGGTGTCTTTTACTTCAGAGATAAGCCGTTCCTTCTCTTTTGCGGGAGCTATCCCGGCGGCTTCAAATACAGTTTCCTTCGATGCGCCCAAGGCCTGCAGTTTGAGTGCCCGATCAGCGGCCTGGTTCGCCGTCTCGGTGCGACGCTCTGCAAACACCACCTGGAAATCGTAGTTGTCGGGGTTGATTCCGGCGAGCAGCAGATCCAGCCGAAAGCCGAGCTCATAGACGAACGCCTGCAGATCCTGCATCGAATCAATTTCGTCGTAGTAGTCGCGCTTCATATCCTCGAGGATGTCGCGCTTGAGTTCGCCCGAGTAACCGAACAGGCCTTTGGGCGCCGGCGAACCGGCGAAGAAGGTATCGAGCAGGTGAACCACGTCGGCAATCTGATCAAGATTTTCATCTCCTTGAACGGCCGTCACGGCACCCTTACCTTTAATAAAATAATCTGTCGTCTGGTCCCACTTATCGTTCTCTATATCTTCCTTGTACTTATTGAAAAATTCATCCGTCGGGTTTTCCAGTTGATGAACTTTGCGTTGTGCCGCGCGCGTCTTGCGGCGAATAACCATGTCCTCCTCGGTCATTTGCAGCTTTTTCCAAACGGTGCGGGAAGCATCGAGATAGGGCCGGCCCAGGGAGCCCATATCGTCAAAGTTGTCTGGTGACAGGCGAACCATAGAGAGTTGCCAAAGGGCAAAACTGGCGATGACACGATTCTGCATTAAGTCGTATTGCTCATAGGCCTTGCGCGGATCCTTGAAAACACCGGCGGCGCTGACCCTCGGCACCAGGGTTTCTGTTGGCATACGCACACCGGCGGCGACACGTTTGTCTGGTGTCAGTATCCACTGCAGGGGAAGGTTGCCTTCCATTGCCAGGCCCCGCGCATCGCTCTCTAGCTTTTCGCGCCGGTAAAGGTTTAATCGGCGCTCGAATTCCTTCCACCGATTCAGAATCTTTTTATTCATCTCGTTCTTGAGCTTGAGTCCACCCTTAACCGCTGTGCGTGCCATGCGGCCGTGTATCTTCTTCACCCGGCCATCAAGCTTGTCCATCAGGCGGATATCCATAATCACCGAGCGCAGCTCCATGTCGACATTCATGGTGCGATAGAGATACTTCAGCGCGTTTTCCGGCGTCGCGCGGATTCCGCCCTCTGTTGTGGGCCCAGAGAGATAGCCAGCTTGATACATCGCTTTTCCGATTGCCTCGATCGGTAATTGCCCGATACCCATACCGGCGAACTTCTTTTGTATCTCGACTATTGGTTTACCCATAATTTATCCTTCCGCTGTTATCGGGTCGCTCGGTAACCGGACAGGTGATTGCCCGAGCAGCTGCTCACGAGTCCGCTTACGTGTTTCAATTAATGTCTCGACGGTAATGACACCGCGTGTGACCAATGCCCATACCGCGGCCATGCAACTATCAAATAAGTCATCGCCAATTTTCTTTTTCACCATCTTGTAACTGGCGTACGACGCCTTGGTTTGTTCCGTGCGGATGTTCGGCAGCTGTCGCGTGAACAACCGCATGTCGTCGGTGTCGACACCGCTCATGTCGTGGTCTTCAAAATAAGGAATTGCAGCACGGCCGTTGTTGAACAGCGACCGAGTAGCACCGGCCATTTGGTGCTTGGCCATGCCGTCAAACCGAATAGGAGAAAACGCCCAATCGCCCCAGGTACTTGCGGTACTCTCCCCCTCGCCAATGGACAAGCGATCGACATTAGTCAGACCTTCCCGGAAGAGACAATCATTAACGCTGGTAATCAGGCCCACACCAAAGGCATCACCCATGGCGTAATCGGGTCGGAAGTAACGCCAGAAACTGACGATATCGGCTTCAACAATCTTCTCATCGGTGCCGGGTGGCCACGTCTTCACGAATGGGAACGTGGTGAAGTTACCGATCTGTTCGGCCACCACCAGGGCGTACTTGGAGGCCTGCGGATCCTCACCATGGCCCGAATGGTCATAACCAAAGGAAATGAGGCCGCGTTTCTTATATTCCATACCAGGCATCGGTTGTGCGATCTCGAGAGCGGCAGACAGTCCGATCGTCATCGCGCGGCGTACCCACTTCTCCCATATCAGGTTGCGCGCAGATACGTTGAGGCACAGCAGCTGCCGAATATATTCATCCGGTGCCAGTTGTTCACGCATGTCACCCATGAAAGCCGCGTTGAGTATCCCCATCTCCATGCCGAGATAGACATTCACTGTCGGCAACAAGTGATACTTGCCGCTATCAATGAGCTCCTTGAGTGTGTCGGCTCCCTTGAACACGCCGGTGATACGAATCGTTGGATCGTTGCGCGCCTCTTTCGATGCGCCCATGCGCCGGGTGGCGCCCATCATCAACAGGAAGCGAGAAAAAAGACGGTCGCGCGGCATGTCGTCGACCTCTTCGAGCGAGGCCGTGGTGAGATCGCCGCCGTCGACCTGAGACATGATGCCGTAGGCCTGTGTCTTCGAGCGGTTTGCAAACGAATAATACGTGTCGGCCAGCTGCTTACGATTGTGTTTGTACTCGATGAAGGCGGACAAAATGGCGGACCGGCGGATCGCCTCGAGGTGATAGTCCAGGTTGTTCAGGCTTTGCGCCTCGCGCGGGGCAACAATGCCGAGCTCCTGGTCTGGGATGCAGGCATTGTCCTCCAACTCGTGCAGCTCCTTGACCGCAGTCTTGCCGGTCCGCCGGCAGGAGAAGTCGATCGTGTTGCGGTGCTCATCCATCTCCACCATCTTCAGGATCTGCACCGCATCCAGCTCGACGTTATGAACGTGCTTATGCCAGGCAGCGTGATCACCGCGATAACGCAGGATCTCCTCCTCCGCCAGATTACGCGCGCGGATCCGCTTGGCGGCTGATACACGCTCAGCCATCGTCGTTGAGCTCGCGATACTCGGCCAGAATCGGATCCTTCTTTAGCGCCTGGTTGCTGTTAAGAATCAGGCCACGCAACTTTTCAAGTTGGCCCTGTGTCTGTTTTTGAAACTCGAGAGAGTTCTCCTGGCGCTGGCCTTCCTGCTGCAGATATCCCTCGATAGCGTTCTGCTGGTCCTGCGCCTTCGGCGTCATGGCCATATCATCAAGGCCTATATTGATCTTGCTAACCCATTCGCCAAGGATCTTCATCAACGGGTGCGCATGCACTTCCGTGATTACCTTTTGCTCACCCGAAACTGGATCCGTATATTTGCCGATATTGAAACCACCATCCTTGTCGAAACCATAAACAGGATTCTCCAGTTCAACGCCACGGGCAGTGATCGCCAATATCATGTCATCAACCAGCCCCTGGAGTGCCGCGTGGGTATTCGAGCGCAGCCGCATGAGTAGCTTCGGATCCTGGCTATCGAAAGCCAGGTGATGTTTAAAAAAGAGCTCGGTACGACGGAGGCATGCCTGGTACTGCAGGCAGCTCTCATCCTCGGCATGCTCGCAGCCAGTGCACTGGTCGTACTTACCGGGCCGCGCAGGAAAATAAGTGGCCACGTCGGCAAACAGGCCATGCTTGAGGGCATTGAAGCGGGTGTTCAGTGACTCTTCAGGGGTTGGGTGCCCAGCCAGATTCGCCGCGGAGGCCTCTTTCCCGGCCTCGGTGCGGGGCCCGGTGGCGTTGGGCCAGGCCTTGAGCAGATTGCGCTCCCAGGGCGCCTGCTCAGCTTCGTACTGGCATTCCGGGCAATCGCTGAAATAGATGAACGGGTGATAATCCCGGCCGTGGTCAGCTTCGACCCGATCAGGACTGGTTTTGAATTTATGCCCGCATTCTCGGCAAATAAAGCTGACGATCGTCAGCTGCTCTGACTGGCTTACTGATGGCGTATTTCCCATGCCCTACAGTGTCGCCAAAAAAACGCGACAAAATTAGGCAAAGACTTGTCATACCAGTTTAGGCCGCCGCTGAAAGCAGACGCGTTGGCGATCGCTTATTGAGGTCTCTGGTTAGGGTCTGCTAACGGCCAAAAGCAGACGCTCACATCCCAATTAAACCGTGGTCTGTCCCCTATTGCTCCCCAATAATCCCTCCTGCATAGAGGATCGCGCATTCACTTGACCTGTCGCTATCTTTATCAAAAACCTTCCATGCTAGAATTGTCGCTTAAAAAAACTATTAGGGTAATCTAATATGTCAGAGAACAATAAGGGATAAGAAATGGAATTCTTAAATTCTGTTTATTGTTGGTTTGCTGAACTTAAACCAGCCGTCTGGGTTGCGCTGATTGCGCTAGTGACTTCTGTTGTAGTTGCTTGTCAAAATTGGAGGCACAATCGGCTTTCTGTCATTCCAAACTTGGATTTACACCGTGATATCTCGGTTTCACCTCCAACCGTATCGCTGGATAGCAACGGTATTGGACCAGCGATCGTTGAGGAACTTGTTGTAGAGGCTGAAGGCGAGTTTTATCTACTTAACACAATAAGTGGCATGGAAGCTTTTGCTGAAAAATATGCTTCTTTATTAGCTGACCATAGTCCTTACAAAGTGCTTTCAAAAGGCGTGTACATTAAGGCGGGCGAGACAGTTCCCATACTAAACTTTAAACCGACCAACGAGGAACCCGATGTTGGGGGATTCATTAAGCACCTTAAGTTCACAGGAAAATGGAAATCTGTTTACGGACAAGATTTTGACGAGTCATTTAAATTTGAGGACAACGACTAGCACTAGGAAACCAAAAGAGCCAGGCTCGATTGAAAATGGCCGAAGTCCGCTATGGGTCGCTAGCGGTCAGTTTAGCCCAGGTTCTGCCATTCCGTCAGCTTTCGGCCATTAGCAGACCTAACATTTCCATTTACGCGTTCCCTTCACGCGTTGGTTTCGGCAGCATTGAAAGCCAATCGTCAGCCATTCGGTCTCCAGTCAACATACTTAGCCCTCTACGACTAATGTAGAAGCCCTGTTCGGCACGCTCGCGAGCCAGATCTTCTACACCACCTGGAAACCTGATCTTGAAGTTGGTCTTCGCTAGGCGGTCAAAAAAGTTGTCTAAATCATCGGCTGTGAAGTGTGTTGTGATTACTTCTTTTTTCCGAACGCGAACGGTACTAATCTTTGAGAGGTCGGCAGCAGCCCACTCCCACATACCATGAACGAGAGCATCTCTAGAGTCCTTTAGTTTAAGTATTTCATCAAACTGATGCTTCAGGACCTTCGCACGCTCCTCTTCAGCCAGATCAACTACACGTTCCTTCCAAAGGTTTAACAGCTCCGTGAACTGCAAATTGTTCATGGCTCTTGGTAGGGCTACTTGTTCAACCTCTGGGGCATCATAAGTTATGAGGGTTTGCGTGAATATTTCGTGCTCAAGTGCCCCCCACTGGATAATGATCTTGCCAATGAGAAACACCTCTCGATCAGACAGCTCTGCGTCCCACCTATAGAAGTCGAGGTTATCGTCAGTCATGACACTCTCCGCTATTTTTGTGTTTGCCGATGCCTAGCAGTTGATTGTGAAGCCTTGCTTTTATTTGTTTGTGGTCTGGCTGATTAAAATATTAAGATTGTCTGTGGCGAATTGGATCAAATCGATAATGTCTGCTTTGGGTCGGAAGCAGTCATTATAGGCCAATTCCCTCTTTTTCGTCCCGGAGTGTCTGCTTTGGGCCCCAAAGCAGACACTACTAGGTTGTGTGGTGTATCAAGATTTGACCAAAAACTGAGCGGGATTCAGACACTAGGCCGCGCGACGAAATTTGCAAGGGAGCGAAATTTGGAGGGATTTAGTGCGTAGTGGTGCCGGTTCGGGGAGCCAAACAAATCAGGCGTGCTTGAACCATCAAGTCACGCCTTTTTTCTACTTTCTTTGCTGT
>SDBV01011257.1_pt1 | contig 11618 bp, 7 predicted proteins | sample 2277081 | NCBI WGS metagenome assembly SDBV01 (sample SAMN10402039, study PRJNA504765) | marine sediment metagenome | isolation source: marine sediment core GS10_PC15, 223 cmbsf | place: Arctic Ocean: Southern Knipovich Ridge | collected 2010
GCCGAAATGACCTGCATGCGCCCGTCCGGGCCACCCACGAATATCAGGTCCCCTGACATGTGGAAAATCGTATTCTTGTCGATCTTGACTTCGGATTCGGCGATGAGCTCCAGCGAGTCGGCATCGTATTTCCCCAGGCGGAAATTATCAGCATATTTGAAGTTCACGGCATAGATGAAATCTCCCCTGCGTTCGATAAAGCTCTTGTGGAAGATGTCGACGTTGCTCGTGTTGATTGGGACCAGCGTAATCAAGTCGAGGAGCGTAAGATAGTGGGCCTCCCGGGTTTCTCCCTGCGTGAGCACCAGCACCCCTCGCTCGGGAAATATGTCGTACTTGTGGCCGGCAATGTGGGGCTTGTCCGGTGCCTTGCTGATATACTCACCGGTGACGGCGTCGATCCGGTAGAGATCGTTGGCGTAGTGGCCGTCGGTAAGGTACTCCTTGACTTTCAAGTAGTACAGGAAACCGCCGGTTACGGGGTCGCGGCGGGCGACCTTTTTGAGCTCCTCCTCTTTTTGGATCAGCTCTTCAGCCGCTTTTTCCGGATCTTCTTTGATGGCCTCGGTTACCTCTATTACCCGCTCGTCCTTTGCGATCTCCTTCTTGTTTTCTGCAATCTCCTCCCGCTTCTCCTCGGCTTTGGTCTGCTCTGTCTCGATTTCCCGCTCTCGCGCCGCTACTTCCTCCTTCTGCTTCTCTACCTCGCTTTCTTTGTCGACGATCTCAGCCCTGGCCGCGACGATTTCCTCTTCCTTCTTCTCTATCTCCTGCTCTGTCTCTTTTTTCTCGGTCTCGTCTGTCAGGGTTTCGGCAGCGGCCTTCTCTTTTTCCAGGTCCTTCTCTTTTTTTTGGATCGCCTCTCTCTCCTGAGCAATCTCCTTTTCTTTCTCCTCTATCGCCGATTTCTGCTCTTCTACCTGCTTGCTCTCCTCTTTGATGTCCCGCTCCGTTTGCTCTACCTCTTTTTCCTTGATTTCCACGAGCTGTTTACGGTCCTCGATGCCTTTGTCCTCTTTTTTTTGCAGCTCTTCGACCACCTTCTCGTCGGCAAGGACTGTCGTGTCAAGCGACCGGACGTCTTTGAGCTCGGCCTTGTCCGTGAGGGGAATGATTATCTGAGACCCCCCGGGCCAGTCCTTGTAGTTGCGGGACAGACCGACGCCGGATTCCTGCAGATGCTTCATCACGGCTGCTTGATACAGCTTTGCAAAGTAGGCCATATTCCCGCGGTAAATGGCGTTGTAGTAAGTGACGAAGGTGGACAGCACCTGAGCGTCTTTTCGGCTGTACCCGTATTGCTCCTCGAGAAAGCCCGTAAGCATCAGCCGCAGGCTGTTGATGTGGTTGACGCGCGCAGATTTTTCGATGCTGATTATATCGGCCCCCAACTGCCGAGCCTCGTTCGCATCGAATACATGAAGGGCCGAATATTTATTGGCATACCAACCCTTTGAGCGGGACTCGTTTGTCTGCCTGGACAGGGTTCTCCCGATGCCTCTGATCACGTCGGCCGGCGACTCCGGCTGTCGTCCCTCGAAGTTGATGAATTCCACCGGCTCACTGGCCTTCAGCTCCTGCTCTTCGACTTCAATAGCGCGGACCGGAATCGATAACACCAGCGCCAAGAGAGCCAGACTCGACCACTTTTTCATTGCGAACCTCCTGTGTGCGTTCATGCAGCGGTTCTCATTTTTTATCCCTGTCAGAATGAGAACCGCTGCCTTCATCCCGTTTCTTTTTCAGGTACGTGAGAGGATCCACCAGCCTGCCAATGTGGTGGACTTCGAAGTGCAGGTGCGGACCCGTACTGTGACCTGTATTTCCGGAATAGGCGATAACCTGCTTTTCCGCAACCCTATCCCCTTCCTTTACCTGCAAGCGGCTGTTGTGGCCGTAGTAGGTAACGAGACTGTTTTTGTGCTGTATGACGACCAACTTGCCCAGAACATTCCGGAACCCCGCGAAGATTACCTCGCCCGCCTCGCACGCATGGACCGGCGTGCCCATGGGGACCCCATAATCGATGCCCTTGTGGAATCCGCCCCAGCGTTTGCCGAACGGCGAGGTGAGTATGCCCTTTCCGGGCGGCAGAATCGCGGAGGCAAGCTCGTCTTCGGGTGTCCTGCGCGTTCCCTTCCTTACGATTTTCGTAACCGGGTGGGAGATAATAGTACGTTCCAGCGCGTCCCGGCTCTGCACGAGCCCGTTGATGGAAACGATCTGCTCCGTTATGCGTTCCTCGCCGTATCGGCCCCTCTGCTGCACCACCGACTCGGTCCTCAGCAGGCGGTTGTCCCGGCGAAACACGATCTGGTAGGCAATCGGTTTGGAGTATACCCGGCGATACCGGGTCTCCACGATGATTAGCGGCTTGGGAACGATCAGGTTGAGCACGTCGCCGATAAAGATTCTCTCGGGATCGAGCCTGGGGTTGGCGGCGATGATGTCCTCGACCCACAGGCCGTGGCGGCGCGCGATATTCCAAACCGAATCGCCGGCCACGACGGTGTACGTCCTCTCCTCCGTAGTCCCTTTCAGGAGGTATTTGAGCGCCTGGCTTGTAGACAGGATGCTTTTTCGCGCAACGGGGGAGGGTGTGATTTCCGGTCGTTGAGGCAGATTTACATCTATGCCCTCGAATTGCTCTCCGGACTGCGCCTCTTTCGGGTTCGGGAGGAATTGAATCTGCAGCCTGGCGATTACCTCGCGGCAATCGGCTTCGCTGGGCAGCGTAGCCAGCAGAAACCCATCTACAACTATCGACCAGCCCAGGCGATTGTGCTCGGTATAGCGCGCCAGGTCGAGGGCCAAGGCGGTATGGAGTGCAAATATATTTCTATCGAGCTCGATCGGTGCGAATTGCACCAGGTCCTCCGCTTCGGCCGCCAGCCAGTTGCTTGGGTCCGTGTTTCGCGCCAGCAGACGGCTGAAGTAAACGGGGCTGGCCGCCAAGCCCAGCTTCGTGCCGCCCACGGTCACCTCTACGGCCGTCAGCACGACTGGTTCGGCATCTGTATCGGCAATGGCGTTGATTCCCAGGGCATTGATTCCCAGGAAGAGCGAACCGGGAATCAGCATGGCCAGGCCGAGGGCAGCGGTTAGCCACGGACTGCGGCGTGCAAGCCTGCCGGGTTGTATTCCGGAAGCAAGTGGCCCGAGATCAATGAGCTCGCGGGCGCGCCCCGCCAGCCTGCTCACCCGCTGGAGCAATTGCTTGAATTGAATGGTTACTCGCAAAGGACTTCGGGTTCAGGATATGGCAAAGCAACGCGGGAGTCAAGGCTCGTGCGAAGGCCGAACATGCGCAGGGGCGGAACATGCGCAGGGGCAACCCCTGGATCGCTACAGCGCGGGCGGTTTGGCATAGTCCGGCCTCAATATAAGCCGCCGGTAGTCCGCCGTAAAGCCCGCCGAGATCAACGCGCTTCTGTAAGGGCTTTCCTCGACGGTATGCCCGTTGATGGTCGTGACCCGCACCTGCTTTGGTGGGTCGAACGGTCGATTCAATAGGGCCCTGAAAAAGGCGCAGTACCGGGCCAGGTTGGGGTCCGTTTCGCACACTTTGAATTCGAGATTTTCCCCCATTTTTCGCGAAACGAGCGCCAATTTCTGCCCGTGGAATACAAGGTGAGTCGTGGGCATTCGTGCGGGCAGTCGGGCCTTCAAACCTTCCACGGCGATGCCGCAAAGAGAGGCGGGGTCTGCCGCGTTCATCCAGTATACGGCGTCGCGGTCTAGCCGGTCTTTGAGGAACCGCAGAGCCGCGGGGGTGATGAATTGGATCCCCCGGATGCCCTTGAAAAATTGCCCGGACAGTATTTCACCGGAGAGCTCCATGATTCTGAGACTGCGGAATACGGTAGACCACCTTAGCGCCGGCATCTCTCCGACCAGGATTTCCCTGAAGACAATACCGTACCTGTCGAACAGAACGGCGATCCTGTCCCGAATCAGCTCCTCCTGTTCCAAAGCGTCCCGTTCCGAAGCAGGCTGCGTCAGCAAGAACCAATTTCCCGACAGGGGTCGGGAAACCCGCCAGCCACTGAACCCGCTTCGTCGCCGGTGCGAACGGGCTGGAGGCGGGTCGGTGGCCTTGAAGCCGGATTCTATGCCTCGCCTGATTACCCCGAACGTGTCGTTGCTGAGCGAGCCTTCCCACGCGTGGCGCCACAGGATCTTCGTCAACTCGCCGCCGGCAACCCCGGAGTGATCGGCGATGGCCCAGAAGCTGTACTTGCCCTTGGTGTCGGGGAACAGGCGGCCGACCTCTCGACTAACGGGTTCCCCCGCGGAGTCGACAGCCTCGCCGCTTCCGCGCGCACCGTCCCGACTGTTTGCGGGGGCGGGATCTCGCGGGGTTTTGTCGCCGAACAGGCTCAGATCGGGCTCGAAGCAGAACGTGACTCTTTTTTTGCCGCAGCCGAGCCACATCAGGGGGCTTTCGGCCATGAGGCTGTCGAGCCAGGCCGGGATATAGGGATCGAGCCGCGCGGGCAGCACGTCGGATTCCCACAGAGCTGTCGGAAGACCGCAGCCAAACAATTTTTCCAGAACGGTCTGCAGGTGCTCGATAGAATGGCCTCGGTGGACAAGGCCCTGCCAGGCGGCCAGAAACAAAGGCAGATTTTCCTGGTCGAGCGCCTCGAAGCTGACCTTGGACCTGCTCCGGGTCAGCCGCAACAGACGCTCGAGATTCTCCAGATCGCACACCTCTTGCTCCCGGGCGTCCAGGCTGATCCTGTCGACGACCGCCAGCTCACTCTCGGCAAGGCTTTCGATGAGGCTCTCCAGGACCCGGCTTTTCAAACCGAACACGGCACTGAATCTGGAGAGAGGAACCGGGCCGTAGTAGCGCAGCCATTCCGCCGCAATCTGGAGCAGCTCATCGCCTTCCTCGGGATGTTGTGGCGGTTTTGGCAGAGATTCCGGCGCCGTGGCCGATTCGGGGGACCCTGTTGCGCCGGGCAGAGAGAAATATCCGGCCTGCCCGAGCTCGATTTTCAAAGCCCGCGTAACCCGCCCGAGAGATTCCACGGCTACGATAGACCGTTCCTCTGTTCCCGGAAGCGCCACCATGAACAGCTTGGCCTCGAGCGCCTCGACGAGCGTCGTCTCCGATACATCTCCATCATCTGCCATGGCTTTCAGGAGATGCAGCCATTCGTTTTCCGGAATCAGAACGCGCTCCTTTACCCAATCGAGCAGATCCTGAGAACTTCGGGGAGCGTACCCTTCGTACGTCCTCTGAAGCTTGCGAACGAAGGGCCCCAGCACCTCTGGATCCAGTTCCGGTCTGAGCCGTCCCGTAAGGGCGACCTCCCGTATAAGGCCTTCGCTGAGCTGCGAGGTCCGGCCCGATCGAGGCGTATCGTCCTCGTACATGTAATGATTCGTCAGGCGCCACAGCGAATCGGAAAACGGCGACGGAACGGTCGTGTGGGTTTCGGACACCTTGATGATGCCCCGCTTGATTTCGTCCAGCAGGCTCGTCAGCGCGGGAAGATCGAATTCATCTTGCAGGCAGGTGCGCCAGGTTTCCGCCAGGATGGGAAAATCCTCGTAAGCGAGTACGGATGCCAGCAGCTTTTTTGCACGCAGACGGTTCAGCCAGAGCGGCGTCCTGCGGTTGAATCCTGCCCTCGGAAGAAGCAGCGCAATCGAGGCACACTCGCGGAATCGTGCGCCGAACAGGCCGGTTTGCTCCAGCTTGCCGCGCAGCAACTCCAGCAGCGACTCTGATGTAACCAGGGAGAGCATGTCGTCGACCTCGAATTCGTGCGGCAGGTTGAGCGAAATGGTGTCGTTGTCGGCATAGAATTCGAGCGGGTAGCCGTATTTTCGCTCCCAGGCGCACGAGAGAGCTATAGCGTAGGGGTGGTTGACCTTGCCCCCCCAGACGGTGTGAAGGACTACCAGCTTCCTGTCGGCGTGGCCCTGCGGGTCGGTAAAGTGCTCGATCAGGAGATGGTGACGATGGGGAAGATCCGATCGCGTTTTTTTCTTCTGCGTCTCGAGCAGTCGGATCAGGCTCAGAGCGGCCTGTTCCTCCATAAAGTACTCCGTACGCAGCGTCTGAACCGCTTCCGGTCTGTCGATTTCGACATTCCACCGTTCGAGGAACACGGAGATTTTTTCAGAAAGAGCAAAATCTCTGTTTCTCGCTTCCGCTTTCCAAAAAGGGGCCATGGAGGCTTTTTCGGAGGCAGGCACGACTTCCACGTCCCTGTACCCTATTTTCTGTATGCGCCAGGTTTGGGCCCCCATGCTGAAGGTGTCTCCTTCCGACCTTTCCCAGACGAACTCCTCGTCCAGCTCCCCGATTTTGCCCTTCGACTCCTGGAGCCGCATGGCATAGTATCCCCGATCCGGTATTGTTCCCCCTGAAAGAAACACGAGGTACGCGGCGCCCGCCCGGCTCTCGAGCGTGTTGTCGATCCTGTCCAGAGAGATCCGCGGACGCAGCTCGCGGATGCGCGTATCGGCATATCGGCCGGCCAGCATGCTCAATACGAGGTCGAAGCGGCTTCTCTGAAGCTCGTGAAAAGGGTAGCTCGTGCGGATAAACCCGAAGAGCTCGTCCACGTCCCACTTCTCCACGCCTGACATGGACACTATGATCTGTGCCAGTACGTCGAGAGGGCAGTCAATGGGGTGGGTCTGCTCGATCTCACCTTCCATCACGGCCCTGGCGATAACCGCGGAATCCAGGAAATCCCTTGCGTGCAGCGGGAACACGCAGGCGCGGCTGACCGCGTGTACGGCATGCCCCGATCTGCCTACCCGTTGAACGGCGGACGAGAGTGAAGGCGGCGCCTGGATCAGGATTACCCGATCCAGCGCTCCGATATCGATGCCCAGCTCCAGGGAATTGGTGGCCACGACGGCCGATAGCTCTCCATCTTTCAGCTTCTGTTCCACGACCCGGCGCAGCTCTTTCGAAAGTGACCCGTGATGCGAGTACGCCAGGATCTCCGGCTCTCCCTCGTTGAGCAGCCTGGTGATCTTTTCCGTCATCCGACGCGAGTTGGCGAACAGCAGGGTCGATCGATGACTGCGGATGATGCCCTTGAGAGTGGCAATCAGCGGCCCCCACCAGGAATCGTCTCGGAGGGATTTTGGCGGTTCCGCCGGCTCGTACAGTTCCCGGGCGGGGAAGCAGACCTTGACATCCACCCCCTTGGGCTGTTCTGAGCGCACGAAACTCACTCTGCGCTGTGTGTACACGCCGCTTTCCAGTCGGAACCCGCCCAGAAACGCGGTGATTTCGCTCGCCGGGCGGATCGTGGCCGACAGTCCGATCCTCTGGAATTCCCCGCTCAAGCGCACGAGCCGATCCACAGCGGTAATGAGGTGCGTTCCCCGTTTTACCCCCGCCACCGCGTGAATCTCGTCGAGGATGACCGTGGCGATGCCCAACAGGGAGCGCCGGCTGTTTTTCGATGTGAGCAGAATGTTCAGGCTCTCAGGCGTGGTTATCAGTATTTCCGGCGGCTTGCGGATCATACGCCGGCGTTCGTTTCCCGGTGTGTCACCACTTCTGGTTAGAATGCGTATGTCCGGCAGCGATTGCCCTCGACTCTCGAAGAGCGCCCTGATCTGGGAGAGCGGCTGTACGAGATTACGGTGCACGTCGTTGTTCAGAGCTTTCATGGGCGAGACGTAGAGAACCCGTGTCGTACCGGCGGCCCAGGCGCCGGAAATGAGCTGGTTCAGAGCCCAGAGAAAAGCGGCCAGAGTCTTGCCGCTTCCCGTGGGGGCGGTTATCAGCACATGTGCGTTGAGCTGTATTTCCGCCCAGGCCTTGGTCTGGATATCCGTCGGCGTCCCGTACCTCTCGCTGAACCATTCTCTGATGAGTGGGTGGAACCGCTGCATCTCTACACGTATAGAGCAAACCGCCCCGTTTGTCTATTTGGCAGGCGGAAAGGGCAGCGGGGGCTGCGGAAATCCGGCTGGCAATACGGGCCGCATTGGTTTATATTTCTCAAGACAGCCGGTGTGGATACATCCTGCGCAACGGCAAGCCCCATTCTTCGGGAGATATCAAGTGTGACGGGAGGTGCAGCGTGAAGAGGTCCGTGTTGCTGTTCCTGATTTTGAGCGCGGCTCTTGTATCTGCCGTGTTCGCCGATGCTGACCGGGCCGAACGGCCTTCCGGATTTCCCCCCCAGTTGTTGCGCGAATCCGAGCAGCTTCTTTACCAGAGGCCGGACGACGTCCTGGACCTTCGGGCGCCTAAGCCGGGGGACGGCGTGACGGAGATGAGGGACCTGCTCGAAGAGGGCCTCGAAAACATAGACGGCGGGCTCGTGTCCGAGGGTATCAAGCAGGTGGTCTCGGCCCTGGCGGTGTATCACAAGTTCGAGGGTTCCCACCCTGAAGCGGACAAGATGGCCAGGCGGGCCGAGGCGACGCTGGCCAGGCTGGAACCGGCCATCGCCATGGTGGTAGCCGACACGGCCTGGCTAGACGAGAGCGGGAATCAGAAATCCGGCAGCACGCTGAACACTGCCCTGCAGCCCAGCATTATACTGACCTTCCGGAGCGATTCCGGTCCAACGGTGATCTCCAATGCCCCCATACGGTTCGAATTCGTCAGAGGCGGCGGGATCATTTCGGGCGTGGTCAATACAAGTGAGTATGGCCAGGCCAACTGCGCCATTGCCCGCCTGGACAGCCCGCAGCAGGAAAATATCATTCGAGCCGTGCTGGAGTACCGCACGAAGGGATTCACTTATCGCTTCAAGGGGGTCATGCGGGAGTTCGTTTACGCTCCCCCGTCGCGAAAGGCGACCATCGTCGTGCTCGAACGCTCCGAGGAAGGCATATCGGAGGACCCACAGATCCTGGGTCCCGTATACGCCCGGCTGGCCGATCTCGATTTCGATCTGTCCCTCTTCGATGCCAGGCTGGAGCCCGGCGAGTTCATAAAAGTGTATGGCGGGGACGGGAAGGCTATCGCCAAAATGGGCCTGGAAGCAGATGTTTCCTACCTGATCGTGGTGCTCAACGACTGCACCAGTGTCAGACAATTGGAGATAGGCGGCAGAAAAATGAACCTCTTCGTTTCCGAAGCCCGGGCCACGACCAGGATCATACGGATAGCCGATGGTAAGATCATGTATCAGACCGTTGTTGAGAGCTCCAAGGCCAGGGGCAATCACGGCCAGGGAGGCAGCCAATACGTCGCCATTGTGGATGTTCTGCGAAGAACGAGCTCGGCCATGGTGGAAAGTCTCGAGCAGGAGTTTCCACAGATCAGCAAGATAATGCTGGGAAGCAAAGATTGACCATGCCCATCAAACAAAAATATCTGGATATTTTAAAGATCGAGATCAACGACTTGACGGACGATATCGGCCTGCTCGTGGAGGAGTACAGGAAGAGGAAGCAAAAAGACGAGATCACCAACTACGTGTTTCTCGAAAACCTGGCCGTTCTTCACAATGAGATGCAGGGCGTGGACAACCTCGTGCAGATTCTGGATGAGATAGACCCGAATACCTACACAAGCCTCGACGATATGATCGTGGATATAAAGAAGCGCGTGCGCGAAAAGATCCGCAAATCCGATCTGGCCGGAGCTCTGTACGTCCTGGTCAGTCGCAAGATCGACAAGGTAGCTACGTTCGTTCACCACGTTCAGGATTGACGGCGCTTAAAACGCCTGGTAAAAAGGCGGGATAGCGGGCATGCTCAGGCACAGAAGACTTGCGATCTGGGAACAGAAGCTCAAAACGGTGTTCGACAGTATCGACGACTTCCTGGAGGACAGGTTCGGCGGTCGCTATCCCCTCCACCCGAGCCGCGCCAGGCGGGGCAGCACGGCAAACAAGGAACAGGACGGGCTATTCAACATCGGCGCCAGCTATTCGCTGGGCCTCGGGTCCGAGCACGGTGCCGGCTATGTCATCGAGGTGCGGCTGGCCACGCTTTCCCACATAGACGCAGAGGTCAGAGCGGCAATCGAGGCGGAGGTAATCGCCCAACTGAAACAACGCCTGCCTGAGACATTCCCCGGAACCGACCTGAGGGTCGACAGAGACGGCAGCGTGTACAAGATTTACGGCAATTTGAGCCTGGGAACGGTATGACCCCCGGGCAGGGAAATTCCGCTTGATTTTATCAATACAGTAATTTATCCTTGCATCATTCCACAGACCGGCGGATAGCTTTTTGGAAAAAGAGGGCGATATGAGCGTGCAGTTGAAGGAATTGTTGGATCGGATCAAACAAGAGGGTGTCAAGGAGGCCGAAACCGAGGCGGCCAGGATCAAGAACGAGGCGCAGGGCGAAGCGGCCCGTATAATCGAGCAGGCCAGGAAAGAGGCGGATGCCGCCATCGAAAAATCGCGGAGCGACATACGCCAGTTCGAAGCGGCCGGCAAAGAAGCCATAAGGCAGGCCGGCAGAGATTTGATCCTGAGCGTGAAGGCCGAGTTGACGGCTCTCTTCGAATCCATATTACACCGGCAGATCGGCGGCGCCCTGGACCCCCAAACGCTCAAAAACGTCATTGGCAAGCTGCTCGAATCCTGGGCCGGCGAGCCCGACCGGGGCGTAGACGTCATGCTGTCAGAGCACGATTGGCAGAACGTAGAGAGCTCGATAATGGACCAGATGTCGGCGGAGCTGAAGAAAGGCGTCGATATCAGACCGTCGGCCCAAATCGATGCCGGGTTTCGGATCTCGGAGAAAGACGGCTCGGCTTTCTTTGATTTTACCGACAGGGGTCTGACGGAATTTCTTATGGAGTACCTCAACCCGCGGGTTTCAGAGCTCTTGAAAGGCACACAAGATTGAGTCGGCATTATTTTCTCGTTGCTTCGCTGCCGTTGCTGCGCTTCGATGAATCACCACCGATCACTGTGTCCGCGTTACTCGCGCTCTGCGAAGAATGGCTTGGCGCGCGCGAGCGTCGGGCCGTGGAAAACGCCTGCCTTACGGATTTTGACTCGGCGCACGGAACGGGTACGATATTCGCCCGTTGGCAGGAGTGGGAAACGAATCTTCGCAACGAATTGACCATACTGAGGGCTCAGAGCCGGGGAGTGGAACCGTTCGAGTTTCTTCTCGAGTGCCCCTGGGTCATGGGCCCGGCCGAGATGGCGCGGGAGGCCATGGCAGCCGCCACGCCTTTAGAGGCGGAACAAATTTTAGATCGTGTCCGATGGCGACATCTGGAAGAGCTGGAGGTTGGCCATCATTTCGATACGGCATGGCTTGTACTCTACTCGTTGAAACTGCAGCTTTTAGAGCGCAAGGCACTGCTGAACAAAGATGCCGGGCAGGAGACGTTCGACCGGGTGACAGAAGAGAAGAAAGAACAAATCATGGGTGGAGAAAGCTTTTATGGATAGTTCGACTGGCAAGGTAATGGGGATTACCGGGAACATGGTTATATGCGAGTTCGAAGGCAGCGTGCGCATGAACGAGGTGGGCTATGTTGTTGTCGGTGATCGACGGCTCAAATCGGAAGTTATCCGCAGTAATGGGAATATCGCGGAATCTACATGTATTACTGACGTGGGAATGAATACATGTATACGACAGCAAGTCTTGGTTCCTGAACTCGAGCATACAAATTCCCTACCCATAAAAGAATCTCACGGTAA
>SDBV01011258.1_pt1 | contig 11618 bp, 12 predicted proteins | sample 2277081 | NCBI WGS metagenome assembly SDBV01 (sample SAMN10402039, study PRJNA504765) | marine sediment metagenome | isolation source: marine sediment core GS10_PC15, 223 cmbsf | place: Arctic Ocean: Southern Knipovich Ridge | collected 2010
TCAGTTAGCTGAAACCAGCCGCTCTTTCTGTACCTCGGTGAGGCGGCGTGCAACCTCTGACCAGTTGACTACGTTGAACCAAGCCTCCAGATAGTCCGGGCGCCTGTTTTGGTACTTGAGGTAGTAGGCGTGTTCCCAGACATCTACACCTAACAATGGGGTCTTACCCTCACTGATAGGTGTATCTTGGTTGGCGGTGCTCGTAATCTCCAGCCCCGAACCGTTGTGTACTAGCCAGGCCCAGCCACTGCCAAAGCGAGCTATACCGGCCGCCTTGAAATCCTTCTTGAACTGATCAAAGCCACCAAGCTCTGACTCTATCGCCTCAGCTAATGCCCCCTCGGGCCCGTCTCCGCCATCTGGCGACATGATCTGCCAGAAGAAGGTGTGGTTGGCATGACCACCGGCGTTGTTACGTACAGCGGTCCGCTTGTCCTTTGGAAGTTGATCGAGGCTCTTCAGCACGTCCTCAACATCCAGCTCGGCCCACTCAGTGCCTTCAAGAGCTGCATTTGCTTTATCTACATACGCCTGATGGTGCTTGTCGTGGTGAATTATCATCGTCTGCTCATCGATATACGGCTCTAGCGCACCGTACTCGTACGGCAGTTCAGGTACCTGATAGGGCATAATGCTCCTTTCCATTTAATTCCGACCTCGCAGGTAGGATATCGTATCAACTCACAACTGCGAGTCAATGGCAGGCCAACGATGTCACAATCACGCGTTCGCACACGGGCTGTGGTCTATTTCAGTGGCCTCAGCAATTTCTTTTCAAGCAGAACCTTCCCCCAGTGCCAGTGACGGCCGGGCCTGTGCAGCTTCACCTTCGGTTTTGGCTCTGCAAAGAAGTCACCCTTGCCAAAGGCCGCCTTCCCGTTACCGGTTTCAACGAAACAGGAGCCGTGGCCGTTGTAGTTGTCCCGTCCGTCATTGCCGAGAATGTCTGCCGCGATGTTTAATGCCACAACCTTTGCCTCGCCATGAGCAAAGACACCGGCCTTCGGCAGCGGCTTTCCCAGTGAGAGCGGGATGGTCACTACGTCGCCGATCGCATAGACACCGGGGTTACCCGTCTCGAGCGTGTGTCGATCGACCGGCACCCAACCACTTTCTGTAGTTAAACCGGCCTCACTAACCACTCGAGGCGCACGGTGCGGCGAAACGTAGGCAAGGAGATCGAACCCCGCTTCCTCGCCGTTTGCAAAACGGATATCGCGCTTCTCTGGATCAACCGCTTCAACTTTGTGCTCAGGGTGATACGCGATGCCCTTCTCCTCAACCATCGATCTGACTCCGGCCGAGACCTCGGCCCCGGCAACTCCCATCGGGCCAGGCTCAGCCGCATACATATCGATCTGCACGTTGTCTCGGACCCCCTGCCTGCGAAGATAGTCCTCCAACAGCAAAACGCCCTCGTATGGCGCCGCAGGACATTTATATACCGGTTCCGATGTCATAACGACTAGCCTGCCTGATCTGAGCCGCTCGATCTCACCTCTGAGGCTCTTGGCTCCTGCGAGTGAGTAGAAACCGTGACCGGCACTTGACAGACCGGGAACCACGCTCTCATCTAGATCGGCTCCCAGTGAGATGACCATGTAGTCTCCTTCAACGGTCGAACCATCGACCGTCACCGTTCGGCCATTCGGATCAATCTGCTCGATCTCTCCTATAACGAGCTCAATCCCTTTCTTTTCAAGATGTTGGAGAGATCCTGTTATCTTCGCCTCGGTTCGATCCCCGATCATCAGCCAGAGCAACGATGGTGAAAAGAGATGATCAGTAATGCGATTGACCAGAACAACGCTATGTTCGCTGGGCAACTTTTTTCGCAGCTCTATCGCGGTGGCAACGCCACCGACGCCCCCACCCAGAACGACCACCTTTTTTGCGCTACTCATTCGAGCCTCCTCATTTTCGTCAAAAGGTCAATACTCGATCGGAGTCTTCAATCCAATCGGCAAGATCCGCCATGGTTGCCATCTCGACATCGGATCTGATCGCCCCCTCGCCTATGCCGCAGCGAGTCACGCAGGTCGTGCAGATCTTGACCGGTATTTTCTTGGTGACGCACTCATCCAAAAGCTCGCGAGTCTCTTCCGGCTCGAACCCTTCCCGTGTTGCATCAACCGCATCGTTGATAAAAAAGAGGCGCACCTCATGTTCGCGCCCGTGTGCCTCCAAAGCTAGACGCAATGTGTTGTAGACGGCATCCCCCGATGTCGGTGTAGAGCTGGGAACAAGTGTCCACTTCATCTATTTGACTCCTCTCCTAGGGCGATATCAAACCCGCTTGCCTTCCACTCGGGTATACCTTCAGCGAGCCGCGTGGCTTTGAAGCCATGTTCGCATAGAAGCTCGACCGCCTCGACGGCCAACACGCAGTAGGGACCACGGCAGTAGGCGACTATCTCGCCACTGCGCGGTAGCTCTACCAACTTCTCCTCCAAATCCGGAAGGGGAACTGAGACCGCTCCCGGAATGTGCCCGGCGCGGTACTCCTCCGGCGGCCGCACGTCGATGACCGTGACCTCCCCTTCCTGTACTCGTCTAAGCAGGCCGGCCCGATCAACAGACTCCATTGCCTCCTGATTTCCCAGGAACTCTTCGGTTGTCTGTTTTATCTCGGCTAGCCGGGATTCTGCTAGGCGCTGCAATGAACCGAAAAATTCGCAGACCTCCTCATTTGCTAGCCGGTAAGTTACGAAAAGACCGTCTTTTTCAGCCTCCACAAGACGGTTGAAACGCAGTATCTGCAGATGGTGAGATGTGTTGGCAAGGCTGTGCGCGGACTCTTCAGCGAGCGTCTCCACGGTTCGGGGGCCCTGACAGAGAAGGTCAATAAGCTCCAGTCTTGTCGGACTTGAGACGGCCTTTCCTATGCGAGCAAACTGGTCGTAGATTGTGTCTTTGAACTTCCGTGTAGAACTCATTAACCGCACCCTACTACAAGCTAATCAAGTAATCAAGAGTATATTAGATTAGCTTGTTCATACAGACCAAGCTTTCCCCCGCGAACCTCTCCCAACACCGCGACTGCAACGGAATACCGGCAGCATCTAGCTTGAACCGTAAATAAGTCTACTTCGGTCAAATATATAAGGTAATGATCCAAGGATGGAACTCAATATCAGCCACAGCGTGGCAAAGCATGACTATCACATTGCTCCTGCTGGTCACATCGTTCGCGATGGTTGCCCTAGTTACGCCTCCGTCCGCCGTTGCCATTAAGGGCTCGGATAGAAGCCGTGAGCTGATAGTTGCTTTTGACCCCGAGGCGAGCCGAAGCCAGGAAAACCGCGTCATCGACCGAGCAGAAGCCAAGGTCAGTAAGCGTATTAACCGGCTTGACATCGCACTTGTCACCGTGGACGAAGGGAATGACAGAATAACAGCCGAGCTGAAGTTGGAGCGATCAGGAATCGTCAGTTACGCAGAGCCGAATTACAGGCTTGAGGCAGCGGGGATTCCGAATGACCCCCAGTTCAGTCTTCTTTGGGGCCTGCAGAACAGTGGCCAATCGGGTGTCCAGGGCGCGGATATAGGTGCCACGCAGGTATGGGACCAGATATCAGGATCGCAGGTAGTCGTCGCGGTCGTAGACACCGGTGTCGATTACAGCCACCCTGACCTGGCCGCAAATATCTGGAGCAATAAAGATGAGATAGGCGGAAACGAGATCGATGACGACGGTAACGGCTATGTCGACGATGTGCATGGCATCGATACCTTCAATGACGACAGCGATCCCCTCGACGACAACTCCCACGGAACGCATGTTGCGGGGACAGTCGGAGCAGTTGGCAACAACGGAATCGGGGTTACCGGAGTCAGCTGGAATGCCCGCATCATGCCGCTCAAGTTTCTGGGTGCGAACGGATCCGGCTACACCTCGGACGCAATCGAGGCGATCAACTACGCCACCGATAATGGGGCCCGAATAATTAATGCGAGTTGGGGAGGAGGTGGCTATAGCCAGGCCCTGCGCGACGCAATCGATAGCTTCGGAGCCAGTGGCGGCCTGTTTGTCGCCGCAGCCGGAAACAGCGGTCTCAATACCGACACATCCCCGAGCTACCCGGCGGCGTATTCACTGGACAACATAGTCTCGGTGGCAGCCTCGACCAGTTCCGACAGCCTGGCCGGCTTCTCAAACTACGGCAAATCGAGCGTTGACCTGGCTGCGCCGGGACAGACAATTTTCAGCACAGGTCCCGGCAATACCTACTTCTACGCAAGTGGAACCTCAATGGCGACACCACATGTAGCCGGTGCTGCATCTCTTTACATGCAATCAAATCAAGATGCGAATCCAAGCCAAGTCAGGCAAGCTTTGATCGTCTCATCAGAAAAGTTGGCGACATTCTCAGGCAAGACCGTTAGCGACGGACGACTGTACCTTCCCAAGTTATTTCAAATTCCGGTACCGCCATCTCCTACGACACCGACTGAAGGCAGTGTCAACGCAACAGTGCCGTTGCCACATGGGTCTGGATCCGGTGAAGACGGAGACCGGCCTACGCTCACATCGTCGGCCTCCAAGATTAAAAGCAAACATGGCCGCACCAGGGCGCGAAAAATATCTCTCCGCTAATTAATAAAGTGATATTAGGGTACGAATATCGGAGCTCACGCCTTCATGAGGTAGAAGAGGATCTGGGCATCGATGCCGGCGATATCGACTTTCTTGCGTTTTCCGACGTCGAACAGAATGTACACAATGACGTTGCTCTACTAAAAGAGTCGCCGTTGATCGCTGCCGATACTGCCATTAGCGGGTTTGTATTCGACGTCAGCAACGGCAAGCTGACTGAGGTAGAGAGCTAGCCACTGCGCGGAATAAGCTAGGCCGGCAAATATACGATCCAGCCGTTCGGCATAGTTGGTTTGCTAGATCCAGCTTGCTGTACTGTTCTGCCCCTCATGGACTGGGCCCTTGCAGCATTTGCAATCTGGTGTTTTACCTTCGCCGTGGCAGGCGGAACGGCCGGGCTGGTGCTTGGCAATATCAGGCTGCCGGCGACACTGCTACTGGCCAGCTCACCTGCATCGGGAGCGGCAGCCAACATCGCTATCAGCGCGATTGCCGCCGGTGCCGCGTCCACAACGCACATAAAAGCCGGGAGGGTCAACTGGCGTTTGGTCGCTTGGATGGGGCCGCCATCGATAGTCGGGGGGTTCGTTGGAGGCTACCTTTCGGGTGCGATCTCTACACGTGCGCTTTTGATCCTGATCGCAGTCGTACTTGTTTACAGCGCGATTGATCTGATCTTCAGGCCGCTGCGAAGGGGAGGCAATAAAGAGGCTGGGGCCAATGGGTTGAACTTTCAGGCTGCAGTCGTTACTGGAGGATTTATCGGTGTACTTGGCGGGATGGTCGGGCTGATACTTGGCTCGCTTCGGATTCCCGCGATTATCAGGCTGGTCGGGGAGTCACCTGAGCGGACCGTCGGCACAAACCAGATCGTCGGGCTGATGCTGGGAGTCGCCGCAGTGGTGGGACATCTATCCTCGTCACCACCAGATCTGGAGTTGGTTGTTGTAGGCGGAGCAGCCTCGATCCCCGGCGCACTGATCGGTGCACGCCTGACCGGCAAGCTCTCGGAGGAAGCACTAGTGAGGTTTATCGCCCTGATCCTCATAGTTGCCGCAGTTGCGGCGCTAGTAAGTGCTGCTCGATAGTGAATTAAAAAAAGGCTATCCGGTGATATTTCCCAACCTATCACCGTGCATCTTCTTGCAAATGCGCCTTCTTACTTTAGGTTTGTGCTTCGCTGACCGGCAGCGATTTGGCCCTGGTGGCGGTCCGCAGTACAAGACCACACCGCAGTCACTTAGCACGCTGCTAGGCCCCCAACTCGGAGTGACCTCGTGGATTGCGAGTGTCCGAGTCAGGTTTCTTACAATCACACCCGCCGCGGTCATGACATAGATATCAGACTTGCCTTCACGCGTCGAGCTAAAGGCAATCATGGATCCATCCGGAGACCAGGTCGGCGAACTATCGACCCCCGAGTGAAATGTCAGGTTCCTCTGACCACGGCCGTACTGATCCATGACATAGATTTCGAGGTTCCCATCACGGAATGATTCGAAGGCAATCCTCGACCCATCAGGCGACCATTCGGGACGTATGTCCCCTGCTGAACTATGCGTGAGCCTTCGTGCGATGACGCCATTGGCATCCATCACATAGATCTCTTCATTTCCGTCCCTGGTTGACGTGAAGGCAATTTTTCTGCCGTCCGGCGACCAATTTGGGTCAATGTCCACACCTGAGTTGTCGGTAAGCTGTCTCAGACCATCGCGTCTTAAACTGAATATCTCCGGGTCTCCGTCACGGTCAGATGTAAAGGCGATCTGGGACCCGTCAGATGACCAGTCCGCGTAGTACTCGTCAGCGGGATCGTTGGTTAGGTTGCGCGAAGCGGTGCCGTTGCGATCGGTCACGTAGATTTCGTAGTTGCCATCGCGGGAGGAGGTAAACACAACCATCCGCCCGTTCGGGGACCACGTTGGAAATAGATCCGCAGCCGGGTTAAATGTCAACCGACGCTTGTCGCTGCCGTCAGGATTGATTGAGTAGATCTCGTAGTTGCCATCACCGTGAGAGGTATAGGCTATCTCCCCTCCAATCACGGCAAAGGCACTCTGCGTCGCGATAAATAAGGAAATTACCAACACAACGCCAAAGCCGATGAGTCTTGTGTTGATCGCCGTGCTCATTCCGGATGTCTCGCGTGAAAGGGCACCCATCCCAGTGCTGCGCACCGGCCAACGACCGTTTCTATCCTACGGTCCGACTGCACGCCACAGACGGATCGAGATCGTCGTGCAGAGTCGCACCATTGGCATCCTTTAGCTCGATAGTCGCTGTCCCGGCCCCGCTGTCCACATCGACCATGCCGTAAGAGAACGTGTCGAGGTTGCGGCAGTCCGCTCCAACAAGGTTCAAGACGCCGTGGAACGCCTGTAGGAATTCTGGGCCAAATCCGGCAACTATCTCGTCCTCCAAAGTAAAGGTGGCGATCGGGCCGGCGATCGCCTCCTCCGCAATTGGCTCGGGGTCAGTGAAGCGATCCACGTAGACCTCGTTGATGATGTTTGCGTGGTTGTCGGTCGTCAAGAAGATGACGTTTTCGATCTTGTTGTCACGGATGAAGTTGAGGATCTCCGCCCGCTCGGCAGCGTAGCCCTCCCAGCGATCGTACGGCAGGGCGTAGAACTGCTGGATTGCCAGCTCACTGAGCACAAACTTGAACTGGGCGTCGGAGGTGCGGAGCGCGTTCTTCAGCCTCTGCTTCTGCATCGTGCCCAACATTGTCCGGCCGGGATCGTTGATCGCGTCCAGACAACCGGGTGGTGGCAACGCAGGGAGGCCGAACGACGGCCTTATAGAAGCCGGCAGGGTCGGTGCCAGATCTCCCTGGCACACAACTTCAACGGAGGCGCTACGGCATGAGCGTTCATCTGGAACGATAATGTCGACATCGCTGCCTCGCTGGAATGTCTTCATCACGGGATTGCCTGCGCAGCCCGCGGGGGGAGATCCGTCTGAAGGCACGAAGGCAATATGCGCGTTAGAGACCGGCATGTACTCGAAGAACGCCCTGCGACCCGCCGCGTAGCGGTCCGGATCAACTGTCTCGCCGTCGTAGTCGTTCATCACCTCGTGGTCGTCCCACTGGGCGTAGATGGACATGGACCTGAGCAGTTCGGGAAGAGCTTCGATCTCGCGATTTGCTTTGTACGTCGCGCGGTAATCGTCCAGTGTAGTTGCCGGGCTTGGCCGCAAACTAGAGTCGGAGTAGATGGTGTCACCGAGGTAGACGAAGAAGTCAGGGTTCTCTACACGCACCGCGTCTAAAACCTCGAAATTGCCGTGGAACGGGCTCCCGTTGACACTGGTTCCATCGGAGTCTCCCGAGTAAGCAAAACTGATATCGGCCGAGGTACTCGCGGCCGGTGCGGTCGTGAATGTGCCGACCGGGCTCTTCGCCCTACCGCGACGCCACCGGTAGTAGTACGTCGTATTGGCCTCCAGACCTCTCGCAGTTGCCTTAGCTGTGAAGTCTGTGGACGCCGTCGCCTTCAGCTTTGCTTTGAATACCTTCCTGCCACGCAAACGTGGGTTGTCGTATACCTCCACCTTGATCTTGGCTTTTCGATTGACACGTGTCCAGACGACAGCGGTCGAGGACGTAACATCACCACTGGCAACACCGTGCTCGAAGACTGGCTGATGGTGGCGAGCTGCGGCACCCGATCCTGTAAAGCCAGTTAGAACTATCAACATCGCGCTTGCAGTTACAAGTCGAATCCACACTTTAGACACTTCGTACCCCACTAACCGTTTATGCGCTCTAAACGCAAGATTGCCACTCACCAGAAATCCGATATCAGACATATGACCCAAGTGCCGACAATTTGTGACAGTTCTTTCGGTTTTCGACTGTGTGACATCGAAGCGTTGTAGACTGCAAATGAGATGCCAAATACAAGCGACCTGAATGAAGCGAGAGGCCTGAGCGCCATAAGACCGCTTCTTTGGAATCCTGAGATAAAGCTATATCTTAAGAACAGCGAGACGTATCAAAGTAGTAAAAGAGTCGGGCGAATCGCTCTTCTGGCGAGCGTTGTGCTGGACATAATTGGTGTCATAGCGATCATCTACGCGGTAACTAGTGGCTTTTCGATTCTGTTCGGCATCGCCGCGTTTATTGTCAGTGCGGCCTTAATGCCCGTCTGGATCAAAGCCGCCAAAACGCGCTTCGCAGAGCTGAGGAAGGCACAGCAGGTCCTAGGTGTCTCCAACGAGCAACTGCGTGAATCTTACATTCGCAAGTAATTCAACTAAGAACCTGCCTCATGGCAGCAAGAGTTCAACGGACCGCGTTCTGTGCGCAAGACAGATCTTGCGCTTTCATCTGATGTTGAGTAGCGATCGATAAACACAAGTCGTAAGACACCTCACACCAAATCTGCAGCATTTAAGAGATTTGCATACCCGCAACCGTTGGGTCACCCGTAATAAACCTGCCACAAGTCAGTCACAGATACATAAACGCAAACAAACGGCCGCCAAGGATGGATCAGAAGGCCGAAGGAAAGCCAAGGAGGAGCAAGATGAAAACCGCTCGTTATCAACAGACAAGACAGATCACTACAGCACTGTTACTCGCGATTGCAAGTCTTGTTTTATGCTTTCAACTATCGGTATTTGCCTCACAGAGCGAAGCCGCGACGGTAGACCTCACCCGAGTCTCGCTCGATCTGGACGGTGCAGCGACCAACGGCAGCAGCAGCTTTCCTCAGATCAGCGATGACGGTCGATATACGGTCTTTGAGTCCTCGGCGTCAGACCTAGTACCTCGCGATACCAACAACAGTACAGATGTGTTCCTCTACGACCGCATTACCGCCAGCACAACACTGATATCAAAGGGAAGATTTGGAAACGGGGTATCGGCCAGGGGCACCAGCTACCGGCCTGCAATCTCTGCCAACGGCCGCTATATCGTTTTTGTCTCAGACGCCGAGGATCTCACCGCATGGAATATCAACAACAACAAGAACAACATATTCCGGTACGACCGAGAGACCGACAGCACATTAGTTACCTCGATTACAGACGTTGGTGCGGATCTCGCAAACGGACATAGCTACAACCCCCAGATCACTCCCGATGGCCGCTACGTGGTGTATGAGTCGATAGCTTCAAATCTGGTCGATAATGACCAGAACGGCGCTTCAGATATCTTCAGGAGAGATCTGCTGGCCGGTCGAACAACCCGGGTCTCAGTAAGCACAGGCGGAGCCCAAGGAAACAACAACAGCAAGTACCCGCAGATAACTCCTAACGGTAGATATATAGTCTTTCAGTCTTCCGCAGTAAACCTCGTCGATGGCATTGATGCAAACAACGCCCCCGACATATTCTTGCGCGACACACAACGGGGCGAGACATTCAAAATATCAGTAGCCGGAAACCGCGGGGGAAACCGCGGGAGCTACAGTCCACAGGTAACTCCCGACATCCATCACGTGGTGTTTGAGTCCGACGCATCCAACCTGGTAGACAATGACAACAACGGCCGCTCTGACATTTTCGTTCGAGACCTTAGTGGGGGAGGAATAAGACGCGTTTCAGTTGACTCCAACGGGACTCAGGCAAATAACGGTAGCTACACCGCCCAGATCACTGACGATGGTCGCCAGGTCATTTTTCAATCTCACGCCACCAACCTGGTCGCGGGTGATGTCAACGGCAAGTTCGACATTTTCACTCACGACATAGGCGATAACAAAACGAGCCTTGTCTCGGCGAAACCGGACGGGACTCAGACCAATAATCACAGCTATCACCCGCAGGTCACACCCGATGGTCGTTTTATTGTGTATGGCTCCGATGCCACTAATCTGACAGCAGGTCCGTATGCCGGGGGAATCAGCAATATTTTCTTACGCGACAATGCGAAACCGGACCCAGAACTTCCGCAACCTCCACCGGGACCACAACCGCAGCCACCTGCGCAACCCCAAAATAACCCGGCCCCAATGAACAACCCCCCAAGCAAAAGCGCTTATAAGAAAGCTTGCAAACTGAGGCTCACCTCACCGAAAGTGGAGATCAAGGGCAGTAAGTCCAGAAGGGGTAGGGTCTCTAGAAAGAAAGCACGGCGCCTATTTACCCACGGCTCAAAAGGGCAGATCAAGTGGGGCAAGGTCCAAGGCAAGCAGGTCAAGTGCAAGAAGATAAGGATGCTCCTGCTTGAAAAGCGTGGAAAGCGTTACTACATCCCAGGCACGAAGATCAAGGTCTCGAAGAAAAGCCTTGCATATAAACGGTTCGCCAAGACGCTCAAGAAACTGAAGAAGAAAAAGGTCGGCACCTTGCGACTCAAGAGTCAATCAAGCAAGAAGCGAACAAAGTTCTCATACAAAAACTACAACCGCAAGTCGAAGCGCGGAAGAAGCGCATTAAATAAGCTGAAAAGGAAACGGTATCGCGGTTCGTTCGTGGTCATCTACACCGCCGAAGTAAGCGGCGTGAAGATAAAGAACACGGTCAAGTTGACCAGCAAATAGACGGTCAAGGGGTTTGCGGCCCGCCTTTTTATAGCAAGCGGCACGTGCTCACGGTGCGGATGGAACAAATTTATACCTGTCAAAGTATTTAGCTCTGCATTCGTAATAAACCCATCCCTAGTCGGATATACATGCACCAAACGGTCCTGCGGCCCGCAGAGGGTGAGCAAGAAGACCTTAATCTGCTCTGGAGGAGCTAGGTGGAAACTTCCGGCTTCGGCTTAATAAAACATATCGCCGCGACTTTTATTATGCCCATATTGGCTGCAACTTTCTGCCTTTGTATAACTATTCCAACTGTAGATAGCAATGCCAATACGGTGGATCTCACCCGCCTCACTATTGGCATTGACGGAAGGGCTCCGAACCTCAATAGTTCCTCATCCCAGATTACTCCTGACGGCCGATACGTCGTGTTTTCGTCTTACGCCTCAAACCTGGTGGCAGGCGAGTTCGATAACGACGACAGAAGTGACATCTTCCTGCGCGACTTGAAAAACGGCATGACAAGTCGTGTCTCGGTACGC
>SDBV01011259.1_pt1 | contig 11618 bp, 13 predicted proteins | sample 2277081 | NCBI WGS metagenome assembly SDBV01 (sample SAMN10402039, study PRJNA504765) | marine sediment metagenome | isolation source: marine sediment core GS10_PC15, 223 cmbsf | place: Arctic Ocean: Southern Knipovich Ridge | collected 2010
TGATACCGAAATATTAAAGTGCGATAGAGTCCCATGTACTAACTTGGAATCTATGAAGTGCATAATATCTGGGTGATTCACACTCATAAGTGCAAGCGCTGCTGCTCTTCTCGATCCCCCACTTTCTATAGTCTGAGCTATAGCATTCGATGCTGCAAGAAAACTAACAGGCCCAGACGACACTCCGCCTACTCCTTTTATTAGAGCTCCTTTGGGGCGTAAAAAAGAAGCATTAACACCTATACCACCGCCTTCTCCCCACAATATCAGTGAGTCCTTATAGAACTGTCCGATTTCTTCCCTTGAATCTCCCATCGGTAAGTGATAGCAGTTAAACATTGATCCTCGTTGTCTACCCGCATTCCGTAAAATTCTACCTCCAGGTAAAAAATCTAAATCATATATCATCTCTGAAAATCTTGATGCGTACTCTAACACATGACTGTTCTCTGCTACCGCTACCACACCACCAACACGCCGTGCACACGACTCCCAATCTTCCCCTTCCATAAAATATCTTGATTCGGCTACAGTTATAGCGTTGTCTGATAACTTACCATTACTCATATTATTCTCCTATCTGCCTGTAGAGCCGAAGCCACCACTTCCACGCTCTGTATTTGTCAATTCATCTACCTCTTCAAAAAACATTAGAACTTTTCTTTTCAACATCATCTGTGCAAACCTATCACCTTTTTTTATAATCCGATATATCCCACCTATATTTTTAATAGGTGCAAAAATCTCACCTCTGTAATCTGAATCTATCACACGAGAACTTACTATTACTAATTGCCTCTTACCAGCCATACTGCTTCTGTTGTACATCTCTATATAGTATCCTGGTGGTATCTCTACTGCCAATCCACTACGCACCAAACCTACATCCCCTGCTTTAATAATGGTGTCTTCAACAGCATGTAAATCAACGCACGCTGATTCATTTGTACCATATACTGGTATTTGTGCGTCCTTATGTAGTTTCTTTATTTTGATAATCATTTTGTTATTTCCTCACAGCATCTATTTAATGTAGATCTTTTCACATTATGTCCTGAATTAACTGGCTTACCTTTTCTTATCCTAACCCACAGTCGGTTTTTAGATGGTTGTTTCCAAACCTCTAAAACCTCATCGACTTTAAACTTTTTGCTACAACAGAGCGTATTAAAAGATTCCTTTACCTTGAAAAATTTATTAATATAATCATACATAATTCTACCCTTTCAGCCAACGATCACCTATTAGAGCGTCAGCTTCCATTTTGATATTAGAAAAAAACTCACCAAAACCATCTACCAAACACTGTGCCACTATCTTAGACACCTCCTCCGCCTGTTCTTCTTTCGCTTCAACTATAACTTCATCATGTACAGTAAGTAATAAACGAGCGTCGTAGGATTTAATTCTCTCTACAACAAAAATCATGGATTGCTTAATTGTGTCCGCATTACTGCCTTGAATAGGGTGGTTCTTTCCAGCCCTCTCAACACGTCCTTTTATCTTATTAAACTCACGGTCACTAGGATCAGGTAATCTATAATACCTTCTCCTACCACTGATAGTAGTACTGTATCTATTCATAACTGCACTACTAGCAGCTTTGTCAAGCCATTCTTTAATCTTAGTATACTTACCAAAATAAGCATCAATAAGTTTCTGGGCTTCTCGCTCTGATGTGCCCATTCTCAATGCCAGGCCTACTTTAGTCAGCCCATAAATCAACCCAAAGTTAAGTGCCTTCACATTCCCTCTATAGTTTTTCTTATTAGGATCTTTATCATCAAGATTCTTATCGACTATAATATCATCATAAGTAATACCGAATAAATCAGAAGCAGTTTTTGTATGCAAATCCAGCCCTCTCTCAAATGCATCCATAAATACAGGATCTTTAGAATACGATGCAAGTATTCTCAACTCTGCCTGAGACATATCAGAGGTAATAAGTTTGTACCCAGGTCTTGCAATAAAACATGACCTATATTTCTGCTCTTTAGGTACGTTTTGTAGGTTAGGGTCGGAAGAACTCATCCTACCAGTATCAACCATCTGTTTGAATCTAGTATGTAGTCTATCTGTTATAGGGTGCCTTCTAGCAATCATCGGTTCCCCATAAGTAGTAATAAATTTTTCGTACTTCCTGTAATTTAATAGAAGTTTAACAGTAGGATTACTACTATATTTACCCAATTCTTTAACATCAGTACTTTCAACCTGCACACCCATAGCATGCAGACAGTTCAAAACTTGGCTCGGGCTACCCAAATTCATAAGGGAAACCCCAAATAAAGTTGTCTGGTTTATTGTCCTACTAAATATATCTGATAATTCAATGCTCAGCTTATCGCGGTCTATTAATACCTCGTCGAGTATACCTCTCCACTGTGGTACATCTAATAACATACCATTAAGCTCCATCTCTGCCAACGGTGAAAGAAATTCAAATTCCAATCTAGCAGCGCGTAATAAATTATCTTGTTCCAATTTATCAATCTGTAAGCTATAAATATCTTTCATAACGCTTACATCATTAGCAGCATATCTCAATTGATACTCTTGATATTTTTGATCGTAATTCTGAAAGGTATGACCAATGTCTTTAGGTATGTTTAGATGCAAATATTTCTCAACTAAATATTGTAGGCTGGCTTTTGGATGTAGCCCAAGATAAAGCAACTGTTCTGCAAGCATTAAATCGTACATTCTGTTTAACGTAATACCAAAATTAACTTTGAGCATCTTGTAATCAAATGCAGCGTTCTGCATTACTTTTAAGTTGGTATTATTTTCCAGCAACGGCTTAAAAATTTCTGCATTTACATCACCATCCCTAACGTCAAATACAAATGAACTACCATGCACACCTATCTGTAACAGAACTACTCTAGAAGTGTATGGATCTAAGCCAGTGGTCTCTGTATCCACTTCTATTATAGGGTGTCTTTCTATAAACTCCAAGTACTGTAATGCTTCCTCTGTAGTCTGTATATACCGATAGTTAGGCGCAGGTAAGTCCTGCAACTCACTGCCACCATAAATATGTGCCATTAATTACCTCTTAATATTTGAGTGATTTTAAAAAAATTATTTATCAGAATATTTTCTGGTTTAGGTCCATAATAAGGTATAGAAATCACGTCTATTATTTTCGAAAATTTAGTTGCCTCTGGTATATTTCTTGAGTTCTTTAAACATCCAGTAAAAAAACCTGTTATGATTATCCGTATAGTTTCTGCTGGTATATTTTTTACTTTGGTATAGTAATTTAAAACAGATTTAAAATCGTTCTTAAGTATAAATTTACAAAGACCAAACACTTCAGCTGATTCTATATCAGCGCCAGCATTAATAATCAGTGATGCTGAGTCTTTAGTCCACGATCCCTCTGACGCTATTTGCTGAAGATATGACAACGAAGCTCGTGGCACCCCTTCAGACTCAACAGATACATATGCCAGTACATCTTTATTATAACCAAACCCCTCAAACTGACAAACCTGTTCTAATAGTTCATATATATCTACATCAGTCAGTCGGCCAAACTGGGTAGTCTTACACCTGTTCTTTGTTACCACCTTTAATTTTTGTGGCTCATTAGTACAAAGAATAATATACACATGCTCAGGAGTATCTTCTAAAAACTTAAGCAAAGCATCTTCCGCTTTGCCTGATAAATTATGTGCTTCGTCAAAAATCGCTACCTTAAAGCGTTCCCCACCCATAGGTGCGGCAGGTAAATCATCTATAACACTACGAATAGTAGCTACGTCACTAGTTCTTGACGCATCCACCTCTATTACAGCCAGTGAATTTAAATTCAAAGTAGCCTTACATGAGATACATTGCCCACATGGCTCACCCGACATCTTTTCTTCGCAGTTCAACCCCATAGCAATTATTCTCGCAGCAGTAGTTTTTCCACACCCTGAAGGTCCGGTGAACAACAACGAGTGCGGTAAGGTCTGTTTATCTAGTGCGTTACCTATAGTTCTTTTTATTGTTTCATGTCCTACAACCTCACTGATTTTACAGGGTCTATATATCTTATTGAGATCTCCTCTACCTCGCCTTACTATCATATAATTCTCCTTTTTCACAAAAATACACACCTATATTATAGAATATTTTATCCTATTTACTAGATAGAATTCTAGTAATTTTCCATAAAAAATATATAAAATTATACCAAAATAGTTAGTTTATTAGTCATTTTCATAGTTCAAGTCAGAATTCTCCAACAAATACAGCAGCTCACAAATAATTGAATCTCCTCCCCTAGCTATAAATGAAGCCCAACATTTCTGCTTCAAATATTCACCAACATCATCAGGACATAAGCTCCTTGGTATGAGCTGTATACACCTCCGATCATTTACTTTAGATGCTATATAAATAACTTCGTCTGGAGTACACTGATATCTGTTTATGATCTCAACTAGTTTATCATATTTATCCTTTTCATTCTTAGCCCAATAGAAAGGTATGTTTCTACGACGACACATATTGTAATTGATATGGTTGTCATCAGATAGAAAAACAAACTTAAATTTTTTCTTTATCTCATTTATCGCCGCAAAATCCTTACTCTGATAAGTCTTATATACTACATGACCCATCTCATCCTCTGGCCGTTCTCCAGTTGTAATGATTCCATCTATTTCTGATACTATTAATTTCACATTCATTACTTATTCAACTCCTTTTCTATTAATTCTACTTTATTAGAGTTTTTCATGCTTATTCCAATTCCTTCTTAGTTCCCTAACAGTTAAAGTAGCGGTGCCTGTTTTACCCACCACTACACCAGCAGCTGCATTAGAAAGCCTGCACGCTTCTTCTATATCCATACCACATGCTAGTCCTAGTGCAATAACACCTATCACCGTATCTCCCGCACCACTCACATCAAATACTTTCTGGTCTATTGTGGGTATGTACACAATCTCACCGCTCGACTTAAATAAAGCCATTCCCTTCTCACTTCTTGTTATTAAAACACACCCACATCTTAAATCATGTAGCATCTTTTTGCCTACAAATTCTAAATCCTTTCTGTTCTTTATAGTAAAGCCGCCATAATATCCAGCTTCACTAGTGTTAGGTGTGACTATATCCATGTGCTTATGAAAATAAAAATTATCTTTATGCGGGTCTGATACGATAAACACTGAAGATCCATTTACTATCTCTTTTATATCATACAGTAGTGGTGAGGATATAACTCCCTTATCGTAGTCAGATATTATTATCCCATCAATAGAATCAATATTATTTTCAACCGCTTTCAAAACCGCCTTTCTTTCATGGTCCCCTATTCGTTTAGTACTTTCACTGTCGAACCTGACTATCTGAGTATTATTACCTACTACTCTAGTTTTAATAGTGGTAGGTCTACTAGGATCAGCTATTATACACGACATATCTATTTTTAAGTCATCTATGTGTGCCAACACAGATCCTCCATAGATATCAGCTCCTATAACACCACAAAGAATTGGTTTTGCTCCCAAAATAGCTAGATTATGCACAACATTAGCAGCCCCTCCTAATGTTATAGTTTCACCCCCTACCTCTACCACTGGCACTGGGGCTTCTGGGGAAATTCTTGAAACATTACCCCATATATACTTATCTAATATTATATCACCTACGACTAAAATCCTTGCGTTTTTAAACCTCTTAATATATTTATTCATAATCATTCTTAGACGTAGCTCCTTTTATATCTAACCAATCTTTTACTTTTCTAACCCTATTATTTACCTGCTCAGCTGCTCTACACATATCTAATTCTAGTTCATAATCCTCAGCCCATCTAATAAAAGCTTGCACATCCTTGGGAAAACACTTTCCCCCATACCCCCGCTGGCCATCATGTCCTGGTACATCTGTATGGCTATTGCCTATTCTACAATCAGCTAACCACATGTCCCTAAGATCCCCATAGGGTATACCTATGGACTTAGCAATATCATACATCTCATTAAGAAATGCTATCTTAATTGCAAAAAATGCGTTAGACATGTATTTAACGACCTCAGCGGACTCCCAGTCAGTTTTATAGATAGGTGTATGAGAAAATCTAGTTCTATATAACTTCTCTACCTTGGCCGTTATCTTTTTTTCTCCTCCCAAAATAATTCTTGCTGAGTTAATAAAATCTAATTTAGCCTTACGCTCAGTTAGAAATTCGGGACAGAAAACAAAATCATGGTCAGGATATCTATCCGCACAAGTTCTTGTAGTGCCAGGAATAATAGTACTTCTAAGAACTATTATCTTTCTGGTCTTAGCCACGTCTACTACACCCTTCACTGCATCATATATACTCGACAGATCCTGATTACCATCATCCTTCATAGGGGTAGGTACACCTATAAATATAAAGTCAGACGAATTAACCGTGTCATCTAACGAGTCATATGTGTTATCGTACTTATCATAAATTTTTATATCTGCATGTAAAATAAATCCATGCAATAGTGCTTTACCCAAAAATCCAAATCCTATTATCCCCATCTTCGGTTTATCAATATTCATATTATAACTCCTTCACGAACCATTCTATAGTTTTTTCAATACCTTCTTTAATATCAGTTTTGTATGACCACCCAAGCAGTCTTGCGGCCTTGGATACATCAGAATAGTTGCGCTGAAGATCTCCAGAACGCTCGTCAACATATTCTATCTGCATGCCTATATCATATTCTAGCAATTTACTCATAATTATATTCATCACCTGTTGTACACTTGTTTCTTGATTAGTAGCTATCTGTATCACATTACCACCTATATCATCTATGCGCTTTACAGAAAGCATGATAGCATCCATAAGATCATCCACATAACAATAGTCTCTAGTCTGTGTACCATCACCAAATATTTTCACAGTCTCCCCATTTAATGCACCCATCACAAAATTAGGTATAAGCTGAGCAAGCTTATTAGTGGAGTTGGGTCCATAGACATTACTAAACCTCATAGCCACAGTAGACACCCCGTATGTTGCGTTATACACATGGCAGTACGCTTCACCAGCTCCTTTACTAGCTCCATAAGGCGCTATAGGTCTAGGGAATAATTTCTCGTGAAACGGAGGATCATACCCCCCTGAAGCAGCACTAGTAGATGCTAGAATAAATGTTTTTACATTGTTATGCCTTGCAGCTTCAAGATAGTTTAGTGTGCCTACAACATTAGTCATACAATCATCCCTAGGAAACTCTACGGACACAGGCACCCCCGTATTAGCAGCTAAATGTATAATCACATCTATGTCTCTACATACTTTCAACGCAAATACTTCGTTCTTTATGTTGTAGGGGAAGAAATGCACCCTGCCAGGCTTAACAACAATTCCTGCTGGCTCAGTAAAATCACAAACGCTTCTCAACATGTCTCTTCTACCAGACTGAAGATTATCTACTACCCTGATATAAGCACCTTTATCTTCTCCTCGTATTCTATCTATCAAATTTGTACCAATAAATCCACAACCACCAGTTATTAACCAATTCATAATTATCTCCTTTATCCTCTCGGCACTCCCCAAAAATCACAGCCAAAACATAAGGGTACAACACACCTGTCTCCTGCAATATGATGGTTTAGCCGTCTTTTTCTTTCTTCACCATTCCAAATATCTATAAGTTTATCCTCATTAATATTACCCATAACCCCTAGTCTTTTTGGGTCGAACCTTACACACATAGAAACTTCACCAAATCTATTAATAGCCATGTGCCCTAATATCTCCCAACATATGCCTATTTCTGGAATGACTGGCTCTTTTTTATAGTTGAAACTACCCATGGGATCATGTAGAACACGCTTAACTATTAACCCTGGCAGTTTCTTCCATTTATCAACGTCAACAACCCCTAAACACCGATAAATCATCGTTGGTTTTCTATCACCCTTCATAGATAAAAATTCATTGACTAGTTCATATTGTTCTTCACCGTCAGGATCATTTTCTATAACAGAAATGGTTATAGTTTCTAAATTGCCTATAATTTCATTTACCTTTTCTACTAATAGTTTGCCATTAGTATCTGTACATCTGGTCTGTCTATTAAACAGGCGCATAGCATCACCGAACCTAGGGTATAACAAAGGCTCCCCGTTGTTATGCATCTGCACTACTATACCGTCAGGCAACTGTTTAGCTATCTTCTTAACCAGTTTAAAATCCATGTGTCCATAATTCATGGCAATTTCTGGATAATCTCTATCTATTTTTCTCCTACCACACATCCAACAGTTCTTATTACAAACACTAGTCAATTCAACATTCACTGTGGTCAGCCCATTAAAATACTTTTTCATCTTATAGTCCATCCCCCATCAACAACTATAGACTGGCCTGTCATATAACTTGAAGCGTCTGACGCTAAAAATATTAGAGCTCCGTGCAGGTCTTCTAACCTACCAGTTCTGCCAAGCACAGTCCTATCTCTAAGCCTCTGTAAAAACTCCTCATCGTCAGGACTATTATATGAATCCGTACTGGTATTAGGAAACGGCCCAGGAACAATAGCGTTGCATCGTATCTTATATTTACCATAGAACGACGCAGTATACCTCGTTAGAGCTAGTATAGCAGACTTAGCGGCCCCATAGCTCGGAGGGTTAAATACGTCTTTATCTTCATATAAGCCTGGATCAGGTGCGACTATAGCATACATCGAGCTAATATTTATTATAGATCCTGAGTTCTGCTGCTTCATTTTTTCACCCAGCACTTGTGTAGCCAAAAAGTGCCAATACACACCAGACTCATAGCTCTTGGCCCATTGTTCTTTCGACATACTTTCCAACTTACCAGACGGATCGTTAAACCCAGTCTCTTTACTGAAGTCATACGCATTATTAACAAGTATATCAACATCATTTATATCTTCAAGACGTTCTCTATAAATCTCCGTATTATAAAAATTAACAGAGATATGATCAGCTCCCAGCTGTGCCGCTAGCCTTTTCATTTTTGATCCTCGGCCCAATAATATAACGTGAGCTCCAGCATCAACCAGACATTTCGAAAATGAAAAGCCAAAATACCCAGCTGCACCAGTTACCACAGCTGTTTTACCCTTTAAAGAAAATAGTGATTCCATAAATCCTCCTATTTCGTTACTTCAATATACAAAGACCATCCAGCGTATCTCTTATAATCTTTGCCTTTAAATATTTCTGAACACTTATTATATTCCATACTAACCACGTCTTTAAATTGTGTTCTAGCAATGAAAGCTTTCATCAATTCCTCATCAAACCCTAGTTTATGCCCAGTTCCAAGCCCTCTTTTATTAGTATGAAACCAAGCCGTTAAGTATCCCATAGCTGTAGCTGGCATAAATGTCGGCTTACTACAATACTTTTTATGTGACAACTCCGTTGGGTTGTTTATGTATTGTTGTATAGCGTAAGCACCGTTTGGCACCACTATCCTGCATTTACCCCCTGGCTTTAACACTCTGTGGAATTCTTGTAGAACAAACGTAAGATTAACTGGCTCCACATGTTCTAATGTATCTGATGTATAGATATTGTCTACTGAATTGTCTTTAAATGGTAACGGCGTGAACTCGTTTAAATTATGAACGTAATCTGCAGTCTGACTAATGTCCACAATCTTCCATTTACCGCCAAAATCTCTTCTGTGCTTCTGCCCACCTACATCTATGTTTAACATATTCGCTCCTTTTTTGCTATAATATATATCCTTTTTCCCATCCAAATCTCTGACTTTAATCCCAGTTTTTTTACCCTATCTTCAGGAGTAGATTGAAACATAACTTCTTTCACCTTGAGGCCAGACCTACCTAGTAATGAAGCAATAGTTTGCACATCAAAGTAGCATATATGATCAGGATTAACCTTAGTTTTACCACCAGACTCTATAGCCCAGTATATCCAGTTAGGACATAGAGCATTGGGGGTAGTTACATAAAAACTACCACCAACATTCATTAATCTATATACATTGTCTAAAAATAATCCTAGGTTACTTATATGCTCGATAACATCTGTAGATATAACATGATCAAAAGTTCCAAACTGTTCAATAAATTTTTCTACACCACCATTGTCTGTTATATCTAGATAGTATAAGTTTTTTCCTCCTTTACTTTTTGCCACCTCTAAAAAATTCTTATTATAGTCCACACCTATTATTTCTTTAGTGTATTTACCATATTGATTATGTCTTTTAAGAATGTTATGCTCAGTAGTAGCTAAGCAACCAACATCTAGTACTCGCTGATCCTTTAATCTATTTTGTATATCTATTACATAATCTGCAAAAGACTCGGCCATTTTTTTCTCCTATTTCCACGTTATTTTAGGTATAACAACATTAGACAAGTCTTTAATACTGTCTTTGTTATCGACTAATATACTAAATAAAAATGATATTTCATCTTCTAAGCTTCTAGTCGCTTTAAATCCAAGATCTTTAAGTTTCTTTACTATTGGTCTATAGTAATGATCATCAATAGATTCTGCTCTTGGAGATTTAATATATTTTTTCTCTACTGCTATATTATATCTATCGGATATTTCTATCACCACATCAGCTATATCATTTATACTATACGAAACATCTAATTGATTCCAAGTTCTGTAATTTTCATCTTTCGGCGGATTTTCAATAGCTAGTGTTAAGCACTGAACAGAATCATTTATAGATAAAAACCCTCGTTTATGTAACCCTTGCCCATATATAGTAATAGGATACCCAAGCAGGCTCTGCACAACAAACCTATGAACTACAGTGCCAAAAGCTTCATCGCTATCTAGTCTCGTATAGGATTGAGTTTCCTCAATCTCTGGAGTCCAGCCTCCATACACTATACCTTGCATAATATCCGTAGCTTTTAACCCCCACCACCTACAAGCACAGTCTATGTAATAGGTAGAAGCTACCTTACTTGCATGATACCAAGACCCGGGCCGGCGCGGGTATATGGCACTACCAGACCCAAAATCAAATACACCTTCAGGTATTCTAACACTGTCGGTGGGATCATATTCGCCCATCGAACCTATCTGAATTAAATGTGTGTCCTGGCAACACTCCTTCATAGCCCATAAAATATTCAATGTACCAGCTGAATTATCAATTATTGTTTTTCTAGCATGATTCACTGATTTATGGGAATATGGTGCAGATGGTTGTTGAGCCAAATTCACCACCGCCATAGGTTTATAATTAGTCAAAATATCACACAACTCCCCATAATCCTTTTCCATAGATATATTATAAAATTCAAAATTGTCTCCAAAAACCTCCAGCCTATCTTTTGGTGATTGTATATTCACCGCTGAAAACGACCCCATCTCTTTCACAGCGTCTCTTCTCCTAAAATCATCAGCCCCTACAACTCTGTGCCCTTCATGTAATAGTTTCAAAGTTAGGGCATGCCCTATATAACCGTCGCTTCCTATAACAAATATTGTTTTCATTATTACCTCTCTATCATAACAAATCGTGAGATTTTAGGTGAATTTTTTTTCTTATGCGGCATCCACTGTGTGTTTGTATGGCAGCACGCCTTCAACATATGCTCATCTGAAAAATCGTCGTACAAACCCCTCTTAGTTGCAAACTCTTT
>SDBV01011260.1_pt1 | contig 11617 bp, 22 predicted proteins | sample 2277081 | NCBI WGS metagenome assembly SDBV01 (sample SAMN10402039, study PRJNA504765) | marine sediment metagenome | isolation source: marine sediment core GS10_PC15, 223 cmbsf | place: Arctic Ocean: Southern Knipovich Ridge | collected 2010
CAATAACGCTACTATGGCAGGGACTCTTGAAGCTACCGGACTAACTACCGTAGCGGATGGATCGCTGACTAAGACTACTGCCGCACCAACTACCGACGCGATGATCGCCAATAAGAAATATGTCGATGACACTGTTAAGCTGACCGCAGAATCAAATACCGACTCAACAGGTGACGTAATGCTGAAAAACCATGCCTATCTTGCTCAATCAGATGGTATAGTTAGAGCGCAGTTTATATCAGCGGCGATCAATAATGGCCTTACAGGTTTTGTTCATACCGCCGCAGATGCCAAGGAAAGCGGTAAAAAAATTGCGACTTGGGTAGCACATGCAGGCAGTGAGTCGGCTGGCATTAACTTTGTGGTCAAAAATGGTGAGTATTTTGAGGTTGCATCAACACCTACCGCAACAATACAGTGGACATCATTCGGGACGCAAGCAAAACCCATAGATCAGGATTAAAGCAATTCCTTATATATAAACGCCCAAACCATGGACACTATTCCATAGACGAGTGCTATTATAATTGGAATTATAAAACATGTAGCAACGGTTGCGTGGTAGATGCCCAGTTTTGGTCCACCCGTACTCATTTTTCCCTGCCTCTGTAAACTAATTATTGAGCCGATAGTTATAGTTGTCACTACGAACCACATAACAAACAGTCTTCCGAAGTCGATCTGTGCAGAGTCGAGATGAAATAGAAACCCAAAGCTACCAGACGTATCGCCGATAAAGGTGTGGTATTTGACCACAGGAGGGAAAAGACACATGAATATAAAGAGGCAAAGGCCACGCCATAGAATCCACACCTCTTTTTGTCGCTTAATCATTTTTCCTTGCCTCTGAAAGTAACAAATAAGCCGGTAGCTACAACCGAGACCATAAACCACCCAATAAGTAATCTCGCGATATTTGGCCTATAAGAATCCATGGCGCATAAACCGGCAAAGACAAATATTGCTATCCCTGCCCACATTATTATCAGTTGTTTTTTGTTGATTTTTCCTTGCCTCTGAAAGTAATTATAAGGCACCCTCATCGCCGATTATTTCGTCATTTTTCACTTCTTTAGCAAAGGGATCAGGTAGCTTGCAATCTCTCTGCTGAGTTATTAATAGCAAGTGGTTATATCTTTGCCGGTACGCCTCGATCTCTTTTCTCTCACCCTGCTTTAAATCCATAAAGAACAGCGGAATGATAAAGAGTATGCCAGTCGCGCCAAGAGCAATGTTTTTTCCGGTCTTGTCAGACTTAGGTAGCAACCGGGCAATCTCGTTATCAATAAAATTTATCTCCGAACGCAACGAATCGCAAGATTTTCGTTCATCCCCTAACTGGCGAATTTGAACTAGATTAGCTTCACGGCCCGCACATCCTGTAAGCAACACGGAAAACACCAATACAATACAAATAATCTTTCTCATTTTTCCACCTTTCTAAATTTAATCGACTAAGGATTTGAAACCCCTAAAATCAGGAATTCACCTATATACAAATACATACTACTCTGTAAAATGTCAAGTAGTTTCTAAGGATTACATTTCGCAGGGACGCATAACCGCTGCTCTAATACAGGAGTTAGTAGCATGGAACGCGAAATTGCACCAACTATTAATTTTCAAAAAGAACTCGGAATACACAAAATTATGCAGATTTTGAAGGCTGCTGACCCAGCGTTTGTTTCCGCACTGCTTCTTCGGATTCAGAAACGATCTCGTCAACCTCATCGGCATAAGCAGCCTTTATCTCTGATTCCCTGAATGATAACATGATCTTACCCTTTTCGCTATTCTCAGCATGGCAAAAATGGTAAATTGCCGCCGCAGCAACCGCGCCCGGCCCGCCATAATTTTCGCCTTCCGCGTCGAGTTCTTCGCATACAGAAACAGACATCCACAAATTTTTATTTAGTTTTTCAATTTTCTTTTTAGCCATATAACTCATTATCCCATAAGCAATTACAGAAGCAAACTATAAATATAAAATATTTATTCAAGAACTATTCAAGAAAAATACTTTGAAAAGACGAAAACTGGGTTATACTTTAATCGTACTTGGAAAATTAAAGAATAAACAAAGGACAGAAAAATGCCAAATATCTATGTAACAGACGAAACAAACGCCTTGCTTGAGAAAGTCCACAAGAAAGATAAGCGCACTAAAGACGGCGAAATCAACTATTTATGTTCTGAACGTGCCAAAGAGCTTGGCATCCCTGCGGCACAAGAGCAACCCGCTCTTGTGATTGAAAACCTCTCCTCCGTAAATAGTAAAGATCAAGATACAGACCCCAACGGAACATGTCAATAGAAAAATAAAATATTTTGAAGCGAGGCTTAGAATGAGTGAAGCAATAATTCAAGGACTGATATATTTTGTCTGCGTCGGCTATGCGATATGGCAATCCTACCATTTGGGCTTTGGTTGCGGCGAAGACAAGGGGCGTAAAGATATGCAGGAATTTATGATATGCTCGAAGCCAGCAAAGGAGGCCCCCAATGAAAGCTGAACGGATAAAAGAATTGAGAGGGACAGAGGGCGAATGCCGCACCATGCATAAGATATGCGATGTCTTGGTTCTCGGCCTATTCAACATGACGATAGAGCCAGATGGCCCAAAAACTGCCGAGGAAGCTAATACGGCAAAGCAAAGGGCTTATGATTATTACAATGGATTCAACCCCAAAAGAAAACGTGATGAGTTTATACCGGTGGAGCAAGTTAGATTTCGGGGCATGATTGATGTATTAGTGAATCATTTGATGCGAGAAGCGATAGAACCGTTGTCTCGCGAAATCGTCCACGAACTCTTAGACGCCCTCGAATCAGCACAGTCCGAGAATGAGCGGTATAAGGCGGCGTTGACTACTGCAAGGAATGCCCTAAGAGGGATTAAGGCAGACAAGGAATGTGGAGTTGACTGCGGAACATCCAACTGTTCATGTGTTTCTTTTTGCCAGACCATAGCAGAGACGGCACTTGAATCTATCGCCGAGCAAGCCCCCAAACCAGAAGAAGAATCAACCAGTAAACAAGGGGACTGAAAAAAGAGTTTTCATCACCCTCCTCCAGAGGCGGGTCGTGTTAAGTATTGCGGCCCGCCTTATAGAAAGGCGTATTATGGACAGAGGCAAATACAGAGGCTTACCGGTTGACAGCAAAGGCAATATAGCCCAAATGGTTTTGCCTGATAATTCGGCAGGAAACAGGCCATTTGTTCACGGTGCGATGTTTAAGGCACAGGGCAAAATCTATATCATTCCGCATGACGCCACTCTTGAGGACGTTGATGGTGAATGGGGTCTGTTTGGGTTTATCGAAGTCTGCCCCGACACAGTAGGACAGTACACCGGCCTCAAGGACAAGAACGGGACGGAGATATATGAGGGGGATATGTTTGAAGTAGTTTACACTGACACTCCTGATGGCTTCGTTGTTATGGGTAAAGAGAGAGATGTGCGCATAGTTACCGGTGTTGTTGTTTGTAAGTTCACTGGTTTTTATGTTGAACATAAGCATCCACTTACCAACGAACTTAGGTATACAAATTTGTATAATTTTCTTGAGAATCCCAAAGAAATCATCGGCACAATACACGACAAGGAGAAACCGTGAGTTTACCGGCAGCAATAATAGCAGATATAATTTTAGTATTCGGACCAATAGCGTTTTTTATGTGGTTCGGATGTAAACAATGCCCTCCTAAGGCGCGGCGGCTTCTAACTTCTCCTAAAGGGTTACCAATAGCTGTTTCCAAAAACCCCCACAAACCCGCCGCGCCACTTTGTAATAACCGAAAGAGAGACCATGTGCTATGACCTACTCAGTATCGGCGACGGGCAATTAGAGCCTCCAGTAATGCCAAAGGTGGATATAGACTGGTACGGATGCGAATGCGGTTGTGGCGAACTATATAGACTGTACCAAACTTACGAGTGCCAAGAGTGTTTTATGATTATAGCGACTGAACATAAAGAGATACACGATGCAATCTGCGAGGAGAACCAATGAAGACTTCAGCCGCAATAGAAAACTTTATAGATGACCTTACTTGCCGAGGCTATGACGAAAGCGAGGGCGGCATGATTATCCACACCGACATAATACAGGGAAGTGATGAGTGGTTTGCTGTCAGGCTCGGCAAAGTGACAGCCAGTAATATGTCATGCGTACTCGCCAAAGGCCGTGACGGTGGCAAAAGCAAGGGCAGGGCTGGGTATATGCTCCGGTTGGCTGCTGAACGCCTCACTGGTTGCCCTCAGGAGTCCTACAGTAACGCGAACATGGAACGTGGTACAGAAACCGAAGATGCAGCCCGAATCCATTACGAGGCCATACAGGGCGTGACAGTAGAGCAAGTTGGTTTCATTGAGCTCGACGGTGAGACTGTTGGTATTTCGCCGGACGGATTGATCGGCGACGATGGAATGATCGAGATAAAATGTCCGCTAACGACCACGCATATTGAGTACATAATGGCTGACAAGTTTCCGACGACGTACAAGGCGCAAGTGCAGAGCCAGTTATGGGTTGCAGAACGGGAATGGTGTGACTTTATCTCGTTTGACCCTCGGATGAAATCGAACAAGATGTTCAAGGTTAGAGTGTATCGAGACCCCGACTATATTTTGGATATGTCGGCAAAAACAAAAACGTTCTTAGAGGAATTAAAGATACTGGTGGACACTATAGGAGGTTCACCGTTTTAAGCTGTTTCCGTCTCCGCTGTGGAGGCGTAAAACATCCGGGCCTGCCAGTCTCAATAGGGGTGGCTGGCAGGCTATAAAATCAAGAATTGGAGAAAGATATTATGAGTGAATTAGTTGTATTCAACAAGACTATCGCTGACTTGGCGGTATACGAAGAAGAAAACAAAAATCTGGTATTTGATTATGCGGACGAGCAGGGCAATAAGGATGCTCGTAGTCACGTTTACAAACTCCGTAAGGCGAGAAGTGCTTTCGACAAACTACGGAAAGAAACCAAAGCCGAGGCACTGGCAGCTTGTAAGAACATAGATTCGCAAGCCAAGGTGATAAGGGAAAAGTTTGACGCAATGGTTGATGTACACGAAGCACCTATCAAACGTATCGAGGCCGAAGAAGAAGCCAAGAAGCAAGCGTTCCTTGACGAACAACAGGCCAAACGCGAGAAAGTAGAAGCAGACAGAATCGCTGACCTCGAATCCAAAGAAACGGAACTCGCAGAACTCAAAGCCAAACAGCTTGCCGCCGAAAACGCTATTAAGGCAAAAGAAGCCGCTGCGAAAGCTGAGATCGAGCGTATTGCCAGAGAGAAGCAGATCGCCGAGGACGCCAAGAAAGAAGCGGAAGAAAAGGCACAGCGTGACTTGAAAGCTGCTGAGGAAAAACGTGTCGCTGATATTGGGAAGGCAAACCGTGCCGCCAGAGAATTAGCCGAAGCCAAAGAAGAGGCGATAAGGAAATCTGCCGCCGCCGCCGCCGCTGAAAAGGCCAGACTTGCCAAGATTGAGGCTGACCGGATAGCAGATGGAAAACATCGCAAAGAAATCGAGCTTGTAATTTCGGAGTACCTTACGGTTCTTATTGGGGACGAGTTTGCTGCCAATAAAATCGTTGACGAGCTTACCAAAAACAAAATACCTAACATCACAATTAACTATTAAAGGAGAAGCAAAGATGGCAGACACAGTAGAGTTTGAAGTGGAACTTGATATACCCTATGTGCTTAGGCAAATTGAAAACGACGACATTGTTAATTGTTGCGGAGCCGGCGACTTGCTTGACGAAATCGGCATGACCGAGGCTGTCGAACACTTCAAATCAAATGAGGTGTTAGACGAAATAGGTATGACCGAAGCAATGGAACATTTTGGGTTAGTTGAACCCGGAGAGGAATAACCATGGAAACTGAAACAACCGACCTCGCCAAATCAGAACCCGGCGAATTACAGGCAGCACCACCGTCCCCGCTTATGGGTATCATAGCGGCAGCCTCTACGGATGGCAATGTTGATGCTGATAAGTTGATGAAACTCTTAGAGGCCGATGAGCGGTACGAAAAACGCCAAGCGAAAAAGGCGTTTGTTGTGTCGATGGCCTCTTTCAAGGCCGATCCGCCGAAGATCCTCAAGGACAAGAATGTATCTTATCCGACAAAAACAGGGTCAACTACTTTTAATCACGCCACACTCGGCAATGTGGTCGAGACTATCGGACAGGCTTTGACGACACACGGTTTAACCGCTTCATGGCAGACGGACTACACCGAAAAAGGTGCTGTCGAGGTAACATGCAACATTACTCATATTCTTGGTCACTCGGAATCGTGCCGGTTGCAATCTGCACCGGACGGGTCCGGCGGCAAAAACTCTATACAGGCTATCGGTAGTGCCGTCACTTACTTACAGAGATACACGCTATTGGCCTTGTGTGGTCTGGCTACTTACGAGGACGACGACGGCAACGGTGCGGGCAAGGGAGCCAAAGGTCCACCGGACCCGTCAGACAAGGAAAAAGGATTCTTGGACAAGATGTGCGATCTTATGCTTGATTCCGTTCCAGAGGGTATGACGTTGGATAGGGATAGAGTTAGGATTGTCACTTACGCCAAAGCAACCGCCTACCCCTACAACGACGTTAAAGCAAGTTTGGGGGCGCAATGGTTGATTGATGAGTTGGATAAAAGTAATAGCTGGGAAACAGTGTGCGTGAAACCCTAACCGAAGCGTTAAAGCAAGGGATTGTGAGACGATATGCCGGAATACACGGGGAAAATTGAAAACGAAAAAATGAACTGCATTCGGCCAGACCTATTACATGCCTGGATGCGGCGCAATGCCGGTAGCTGGTGGAAAGCCAAGTTTGAGATCATTGGTGAGCACAAAGATCCCAAAACAGCCAGACAGCTCGGCTACTACTGGGGGTTATTGCAGCCTGAGATATGGGAGCAGCTTGTCCGGGACGGGCACACACTCACTATAGAGGCTTTTGGCAAGCAGATAGAAATACCTTTTACCGCCGACTCTACCCATGAAATGCTGACGGCCCTGTGCGGTCATGTAGGCGATGGCGGCAAGGCAATACGACTTAGCGATCCCGATATGGGTATCGGCGAATGTATGAAGTTTATAGACGGAGTTTTGAATATCGCAGCGGACTTGGGGATGAACATGGATAAATTGCGATCACGGAGACCGGAGTAATAAATAACTAATAACTTTTAACAGGAGAAATAATGAAAGACTTAATTGAAGCATTAGTTGAAGCATTGCAGCAGAACGAGTTCCCTTTTTGTAAAATGACCGGCGCAATGCAAGAATGCCTACGCACAATAGTTGCCCACGAGGGTGTGTCAACCGCTGAATTCCTTGACGAAAACGGTGACTGGCGAGCAATAGTCAATAACGATTTTGCCCTGAATAGATCCTACCGGCTCCGCGCCGACTACACAGAGCAAGCAGAAGATGAGTATGAGTTGTGCGAAATATTTAAGAGCGATGGGATTGCTTTTAAGGGACTGCTGGTTTACGAAGCAATGCTGGGATCAGAAAACGTAGAGGTTCCAATCTCGCAAGCCCCAGACCACCCCAACTTCGCCGGATACTTGTGTGAAGATGGGCAAGTAAAGTCGAATCCGGTGGCGTATAGAACCGACGAGTCCGTGATAGGATGTGTTAAATACAACAACCTGAAAAACAAACGATGGAAACCTATCCGTCCCACTCACGTTGTATTTAAGAAGTAAGAATATATGGCTTGGCGGGCCTGAAACTTATAACAAGTCGCGAACGCCTGTCAAGCCAGTAATTTTATTAGGTTTTTCTTTGAGGTAAGCTATGGAGTACACACTACGCAAATACCAAAAGTCGGCAGTTGACGCCGCGATAAACAGCTTTAAGACCAAAAAGAACGGCATATTGGTATTGCCGACAGGATCGGGAAAGAGTCTTATCGTCGCGGATGTCGTCGGGAAAATGGGCGGTAGAACAATTGTATTGCAGCCCACGAAAGAGATACTCGAACAAAACAAGGGCAAGGTAGAGGCTTTCGGGCACACCAATATCGGGGTTTATTCAGCTTCGGCAGGGCGCAAAGACGTTGGCGATGTTACTTTTGCCACTATCGGCAGCGTCGTTAGAAAACCGGAGTTGTTCGCGGACTTCGACAGGATCATAGTCGATGAGTGCCACGGCGTAAACTCAAAGGGCAAAACATGAATCGACGAAATGAATCTTACGTTCCATTGCTCTGTAATTACCCTGAATCAGAGAAAATTAACAAGGTAAGCGAGGGTGCAGAGGCAATGTTTTGTAGGCTGTTGGCGAAGTGTGATGACGAGGGTAATTATTATGGATCGCCAAAGCGACTGCTTTGTAAATTGTACGCACTTCGGTATGAAAACGGCTCTATCGATGAAAAAACGGTGTTACGGTACCGGGACGAACTCGTAACGGCTACGTTACTGACCCGTTACGCATCCGGGAATGTGGGCTATTTACACATAAACGACTGTAAAAAGAGTTTACGGAACGATGTTGCCTTAAAAGTTTACTTCCCTGAATTCACGCAAACCCTTGCTGTTACAGAAGATAACGAACGCGTTACGGAGCCGGGACGAACGCGGGACGAACCCGTAACGCCAAACCAAACCAATCCAATCCAAAAAAATCCAATCCAAGATAAGGCAATTTTTGATATTTTCAGAAAACTATACCCAGGGAAGAAAAGAGGACTTGATCCAGAATTTGAAAACTTCAAAAAGAAATATAAGAATTGGCGAGATATTTTACCTTTATTGAAACCGGCTGCTGAAAACCAGATAGCCCTACGCGCAAAAATAAAAGACGGAGAATGGCAGCCTTCATGGAAAAACTTGCAGACTTGGATCAACAACCAATGCTGGACAGAGGAGGCCGAACAGAACTCCGATGGCCGGGACTGTGTAGATTGTCATGCACCATACGCCGAGGGCCACAAGTACCAGATAATAGAGGACGTTAAAGTTTGGCGATGCCCGACGTGTAGGGGGGCAGGATAAATGTTAATTCCAGTATACGCATTGAGAGACGACGGCAAAAGTGTAACGTGCATGGTGAAAGCCAACGACGACAACCACGCTAAGAACAAGATGTGTTGGTGGCTAAACGAATTTTACCAGAGAGGCCGAGACTGTGAAGCGATATACTTTACAATGTACGTCGGCAAAGAAAACTACCACGCCTTTACAGCAGCAAGGCGAGAGAGAAGGAGAACGGGATGAAGTGGATTTTATGTTTAATCATAGGCCATAAGTGGGAACGATACGGATTTCCTACGCGCGACGACGACTGCGACAAAGACGATATTCAGATGTTCCGGTGTCGTCGGTGCTGGGCTATGCCGGTGGTGGAGCATTTCGGGACTCTGCCGAGATTTATTAAGCCGATACATAAAACGAAAGCGAGTGAATGATATGGCAAACTTCGGACACGTCAGGACGCACACAACGACAATCGACGGCGAAACGATCACATTCAGATCAAAGCTGGAATATCGTTACGCCGTTTATCTGCAAACCCTGAAAGAAGCCGGGCACATTCAGGCATGGGAATACGAACCGCCCGGCATGGCTATTGAGTTTGAGCATGGCAGGCGCAATAATGTCCATGGCTACTTGCCAGATTTTGCTGTATTGCCAAACGATACCGAACTGTGGGAAATGCACGAAACCAAGGGCTACTTCACGCCGATAGACGCTAAGAAAATCAAGGCGTTCGCAGAGCAGAACGGCAATCCGGTAACGCTGATCTTCGGAAGCCTGAAAAACACCAAGAGCCAAGGGAAGCAATATCGCATAGCAAAGAAACTTGCCCCGCATATACACCGGATAATTTGGGATGCAAGCAAGAGTTTATTTGAACCGATAAAATTTATGTTTGATGTGTAAGGCAAATTAACGATTGGAGAATAGACAATGAAATATTTTGTAATAGTAATAGTAATAGTAATAATAATACTGTTTATCATCCTGCACTGTATGGGGTGCGTGAATGTAAATGTAAACAAAGAAATCAACACTTATGTAATTGAGCCGGTAGTTGAACTGGAGATAGTGAAATGAAAACGATACGAATACTTTTTTATAAAGCAAGGATCGGCGACAAACACTGGCTTGACGATGCGATATGCCTATTAGCTAAGGAGGTGGAGTAGATGAGTAAGAAACTGATACAGGTGGGATTCAGAAAGAGTCACAATGGCATTCCATCTGGGGTATTCTTTAGGTTTAAGGAGGGCGGGGCGCGTAGTGGTTTTGGCGGATATTGTTCAAAAGAAAAGGCAGATTTAATATTGGCACATTTTCCGAGCGAACTCAAAACCGAAGAAAGTAGGGCAACTGGCACTTTTATCAATGGGGATTTCTCTGGCAATGAACTTGCTAAGGGGGTGGAGTAGATGAAGCGATGTAAGGATTGTATCTATGTAGACGACCCGATGGGCACAGAACCTTGTTATAGTTGTGTTGGCAATGAGCATTATTCCCCCCGCTGATACATAAGGCTCTGGGAGTGGGCGAAGAAAGTGAGGCGAAGATGATACTCTACGCAGCGATAAGAATAAATAACTGCATCATTTATGGCAAACAGCACTCAGATTTAATCAGGCGAGCAGTCAAAGATTTTGGATTTGATACCCCGATACCTACTCGAAGTGGCGGGTTTCTGACAAACAAGTATAGATTTGTGTTTCGTGAAGAAGCGAAACAGATAGCAGTCAGAGCAGGGCAGGTTCCAGAAAGCAGATTGGAAAGCAATAGGGTATTTATCAGTGAAGAAATCTGGCACGATAACGATAATTGGTATTACGATAAAGAAAACGGATATAGCCTAAAGGAGCCAAAATGAGTACAGAGAAGATAACCGAGCCAAGCGTTGAAAAAATGGCTGAAGTGGTAGAGGCTTTTGGCTGGGACTACGCAGAAGATGATATAGGTTCTTGGTTTGTGTATTGGAATCACTTGAATGGCGATATGCCTGATTGGGCTGAAAACCTGACAAGTTGTGAATGTCTTGAAGATGTTTACGATATGTATATTGAGTCGTTAGTTTTACCAGAGCTAGACTACGACAAGATCAAGGAACTGGCGAACCATCAAACATGCATAGACGATGGTGTTCTCAGTTTCAGCAGGGCTACCATAATCCAGATGTGTGACCAGCTCGAAGAACTCGCAGCTATCAAAGCTTCGTTCCGCAAATACAAAAATGATGCACAGGCCGAAAACAAGCTACTACGAGATGCTAAGAAGGAACTCGATTTCACAAAGGATACATTGGTACAATGGTTAGGTGAAAACAAGTGGGGGTGGAGTGCCGATGACGTTCTCGAGATTATCAAGCATACGCATTTCGACGAAATAGAACTCCGAAAGGCTATCACAGCCAAAGCCCTGAAAGACAATAATGGATGATCTAAACCTACTAAACGCAAAAGAAACGGCGGCGGCCCTAAACAGATCAACCAGGACGTTTGAACGCTGGCGAGCTAAGGGTGTCGGGCCAGTAGGCAGAGTGATCGATTGGCGAACAAGGTGGACGCGATGAGGAATAGCGACTCGGGAAGAACACCATGCAAAAGGGAACTAACGACT
>SDBV01011261.1_pt1 | contig 11616 bp, 6 predicted proteins | sample 2277081 | NCBI WGS metagenome assembly SDBV01 (sample SAMN10402039, study PRJNA504765) | marine sediment metagenome | isolation source: marine sediment core GS10_PC15, 223 cmbsf | place: Arctic Ocean: Southern Knipovich Ridge | collected 2010
ATCATAATCGACGAGGTTATCCCTATCGACGAAGCTATAACCCAGCTTACCGGATATGTCCTGGTCCGTCTCGACGCCCCGATGCAGGCGGCTGAATCGCTCGATAGCTTATCGAAGGTTTTCCAAAAGCACACAGGCCGGGCTGAGACGAAGTTCGAATTCAGCCCCGCCAGCCGATCTGACATTCGAGTTACGGTTCGCCCTGACAAAAAGTGGTACGTCTCGCCATCGCGTCAGCTAATCGACGATCTATCGGAGCTTGTCGAGGCCCACAATGTCGTCCTGGTAGCCAAGCCGCGGGCAAACGGGAACGGCAATGGTCGCAAGCCGTGGCAAAAACGGCGTAATGGCGGGCGGTAGCTATCGCTGAACTGGGGAAAAGGGCTATATGAAATCGAAAGGCAACATTCGATTCGGAATTGTCGGTACAGGCCATCGCGGCGAGGCTTTTGCTCAGCTGGTTTCCCAACAGTCCGGCGCGGAAGTTATCTGTGTGTGCGATACCAATCCTGCTCGCTTGGAAGCTTTCGCAAACAAATGCTTCGACGATAAAGCTGATGTCGTCAAGACGACTGAGCTGTCGAAGATGCTCTCAGGGGACCTGATCGACGTAGCCATCATCACCGTTCCGGACCGCTTCCACAAAGACGTTGCGATCAGCTGTCTCGATGCCGACAAGCACATCATGCTGGAAAAGCCGATGGCCCTTACCGTTGAAGATTGTCGGGCAATAATCTCTGCCAAACACCGGGCAGGCAAGATTCTCCAGATCGGCTTCGTATTTCGATTTTCCCCGTTCTTTCGCAAGATAAAGGAGCTTCTCGCCGCGGGCGCGATCGGCCAGCTTATGTCCATCAGCGCCTGCGAGTACCTCGGCGTCAGCCATTCCGCCAGCTACATGCGGCGGTGGCATCGCAAGCGGGAAAACAGCGGTTCTTTCATGCTGGCAAAGTGTAGCCACGACATTGACCTGCTCCATTGGCTTACAGGCAGCTACACCTCGCGCGTCTCGTCCTTCGGCGATACCAACTTCCTCCTGCCGGAAAAAGCCCCAGCCACGCATTGCTCCAAGTGCCCCCAGATCGAAACCTGCCCGTATCGTTTCGACGGCGGGTTCGTCTACATGACACCAGCCGACCAGGCAGACCCATCAGCCAATGACTTCGATCTGTGCATATTCAATGACGATAAAGACCTCGTCGACAACCAGGTAAGCATCCTGGAATTCGCCAACGGAGTGAGGGCGACGTTCTCACTGCAATTGTTCCACCCGGAAGAATCGAAACGATATGTAACGTTTACCGGGACCGACGGTTTCATCACCGGCTGCATGCAGGATCATCTTGTGAAATTGCAGAATAACCGCGACGACCAAGTGGAAGAGTTTGACGTTACCCCAGCCGATACCAGCGGCCACGGCGGCTCCGATCGAAAACTAGTTAGTGATATGGTTGAGTTTGTTCGTACCGACCAAAATTTGGACGACAGCCTGCGCGACGGCATGGCCTCTACGGTAGTAGCCTTGGCCATCGAAAAAGCCCGCAGCACAGGTGAGGTTGTGAATATCGACCCGTCTGAATACGAAATCCCCGCCAGCTAGCAGATCAGCCCATTAACAACTATGGGAAATCAGGCAGGTCTGTAGCCCCGAACTGCCAAAGAGCCAGTTCGACCCGGCCGAGATGGTGAAGCTCATGGGCCGTAAAGTGTAGAATGCGATCGCGCCCGACCCATTCAGTTAGGCCGGATTCGGGCTCCTTTTCCTGTGACAGTTTAAAACTTCGGCCCATTGGCTGGCCGCTCTCGGCCGAGAAGAACGAGACCAGCCGATCGCGCGAAGTGGCGAGTTGGGCCAGTATCTCGTCCTTGGCCGATGGGAAGTCATTCGACCAACCTTGGCCATCACACATAACGTGTTCCATCCACCAGTTGGGGCCGTTTGAGATGTGAGCGAACTGCCATCCAAGCGGATGTTGTTCTGCCTCAGGTGTGCGATCCAGTAATTCCTGCCCGGCAGCGTGGAGCATCTCGATGGTTTTGCCCCGGATATGTAGAAAATGGTCGAGAATCGTCCGATCCGCATCATTCATATCGTTCATTTTTATATCCCCTGCTTCCGTTGCCAAGCCACAACCTCGCTATAAGGAACGTCACCTCCGAAGATATCCAATGCGCTACCGATGGTCAAATCCACCCGGCCATTGCTTTTTCAGTATCGGCCCAACGGCTTCAGTGAAAAACAACTCGCTTAACTTCAAACCAGGGATGAACTTCGCCATGTAACTCCCCAACCTATTTAAGAACTATCGCATAGACTCGTGATATTAAGTCCTGCAGGCAACAAGAAAAGTTTGGCCTTAGATGTTCGCGTCTTTACCGGCGCCTATTGCCAGATAGCTTTTCAGTTCGCTCAGATGGGATTCATATACATCTGACGGATTGGCGTCGTGGGCTTTGCATATTCGGGCGGCCAGGCCTACCACCTCGCCCATCGTCCCGCAGGTGCGCATAACACGCGTCGTGCCAAGGCCGAGATGGGTCACAGAAATATCCCGCCCAGCCATGAACAGGTTGCTTATGTTCCTGCTGTAAAGACAGCGGTAAGGCGCCCAATACGGCGTTACGTAGCGGAGGTGCTCGGTCGCTGCGATGAACGGCTCGGCCTCGAAGCCCTTTACATAGTCCCGGTGCGGGAAATGGCAGTCGATGCTCCACGTACACGGGAAGCAGGCATCGTCAAATTGCCTGCCCGAGGATATCTCCTCACCGCTGAGGATTATATCGCCCATCAATCGCCGGCTCTCACGCTTGCCGGCAATGTAGGCTGCCCAGGAAAGCTCGTACGTTTCTAAAACGCCATCGATATTCTTGAGGGCGTCCCAAGCGCCGTACATCGCCCGGAAGTTCATATCGCGAATCCGCTCGGCGTCGTCGATCGGGTGCAAGTCGAAGCCGTTCTCCCACGGCCAGTTGCCCAATTTTTCGATAGCCTTATCGATATCGCCGGCGGAAGCAGCTTCCCTGCCGGGGAAGGGTTTTTCAGAGAGATCAACCGCCCAGGGGCATTTGGGGAACCGGGTAGCCTGGCCGGTATCTGCCACCTGCCAAATATTTGTCGGGCCCATGTGGCCCTTGAGAGTTATCTCGTAATCAGCGCCGGCTGCGAAGCCAACATCGCCGTCACCGGTGCAGTCTGCGAACCACCGGCCTGCGAATTTCATGCGCCGGCCTGTGGTTATCTCCTGTGCGATTACCGACTGGATGGAACCATCGACGGTCTCGACTTCGTAAACACTCCAGCCCAACTGGAGCTTCAGGTGTTCCTGATTTTTTAGTAGTTCGATGCGTTTGGCATCTTCGTAAATCTCGGCTGAGTTGGCAGGCCCGGCATGGCCTCTTTTTGCCGGTTCGAATTCGGCTACGATATCGCCGATGCGGGGATACGGCTCGAGGTTAATCCCGCCGTTTAGCCAGACACGAATATCAGAACTGTTTGCCCCACCAAGAACCGGCCGATCCGAAACCAGTGCAACTTCCAGCCCGCCGCGAGCGGCAGAAACAGCTGCGCAAATCCCGGCAATGCCGCCACCGACGACGACAAGGTCAAACTCGCCGGCGTTTTCTGGCTCAGCCTGCATTGATAAAGCCTGCCGGCGAAACATCTCAAGCTCTGCTGGGTCATCAGGCGGGGTAAACTCCGGATCGTCGGTAAGTATTATCGCGTCGCATCGGCCCTCAAAGCCCGTTAGATCATGCAGCGCGACGGTAATTTCATCTGCGGGCAGGCTCATCGACCCGCCATACTGCCAGTGCCAATCGGCGCCTTCGGTGCCGAAGAGAGTCTCGCAAGGTTGGCTGTCGATAAGTACCGCAAACTTACCCGGCGCGCCGGGAGCTGACCAGGTAGCTGCCCAGTCGCGCGTACGAACCCAGATACGCCAAGGCCCACCATGCGGGATGTGAACATGCGTTACCGCATCGGCGACGGGTCTGCCCAGGCCATGGGCGAGAAGAAACGGCGAGCCCATAAGAGACATGAACTGCTGGTCGATAACCCAGCCGCCGATATCCCCAAACGCCTCAGCCTCAAGTAGAATTGTTGCCTTATCCGACACGACTATAATCCTAATTCATTGGCTTATTTTGCAAGTGAAGCCGACTTAACCAGAATCGCCGCGTGATGCGGTTTCAGATCGATCTTCTCGACATCCGCAAAGCCGGCGGGGTCGTCATTAATCGTCTCGTGGGTCAGCTGCTTGCACGGTTGCGGCAGTACTACGCCCGCAGCGTCGATATCCTCGGTGGGGTTAACGTAGACGTAACCGGTCTCAAACTCGCGGAAGTAAACATTCGCTTCGCCGACGGTCGTCATCTGGTAGGGGCCCATAGCCTTACCGAGGTCGATCCGATCGTACTCGTCGAACCAGTACAGCGTGTCATAGTCGCCCTTGCCGCCCTCGCCGCCGAAGTAGAAGTAGGCCCTCGGGCTCTCTTGCTTGCCTAGCAGGAATGAACCAATCGCGTACCAGAGGCTCTGTTCGAACGTCACAGGCCGGCCGCGGTTATCCGTGCCACTACCGCCGGGGTCAAGCTTGGTATGACACATGAAGTTCTGCCGGCAGTTCTTGGTAGCACTGAGGAAGTCGACTGCAAGCTTCCACTTTGGTTCCGACATGAAAGTCGTCGCCGCCGAGCCGCCGCGGTGGATCGGGCCGTACTCTTCGACCATGATATCCGGCGGATACTGAGATTCGTCCAGCGCCAGTAGCGACTTCCATCCGCGCTGTTTGTTCGTCGCACCGCTATTAGTGGCGATCTTGACGCCCATACCGTGGAAGTGTTTGGTCAGGTTGTTAATGTGGCCGTTCATAGCCGGGACCCACTTTTCATCCGTGTCGTACTTGACGGGCGTTTCAGTATCGAACACGCCCTCGTACGGCGCGCAGTTGTCGAGGTATATTCCGTCGGCCCGCCATACCTGGCCGACCAGGTCGTTCTGGGCCGCCTCGACCCAATACTTGCGGAACTTGTCGGATCCGAAGTCCATAAGGAATCGATTCACCGACTCGTAAGTCTGCACCCGCGTGCCGTCGGCTTTGAGCAGGAACAGGTCGGGGTTATCGGTGTTGAGGTTGCCCATAGAGTGGCCTCGGGCATTTTCCCAGCGGCCGATATTGTTCATAAATCTGACGTTCTGCTTGTCCACGCCAGTCCGGTCTGCCTCCTTCTTGCCCCAACCGGTCCAAATATCCACGCCTTGGATATAGAGGAAGATTTCAACGTCCGGGTTCAGCTTCTTAATGGCGCCCCACGTGTCACCGTTGATCTCGAACTTCCGGAAGCGGTTCCAGAAGATCACATCGTACTTGGACAGAATCGGCAGGTCCTTCGCCTCGAGCTTAGGCCCTGGCGACAGGTACATCAGCGAGACGGGAATGAATGGATCAGACTTGGCCTTTTCCTCGGCCACCAGCGAACCAGCTAGACAAAACAGAACGACACAAGCAACAGCAATATTCAATCGCTTAGTAAGGTGCATCAGCATTCTCCTAAAACAAATATATGGAAGTCTAATATGTCTGCAACCCTGGCGGGTCTCGTAAGGAATTCTAGGTTATTTGCCCGCTGAGTCAATCCCGCATACTTCATCAGCCGCCCTTGCCGTTAGGCCAATTGCACGATAGCATCGCTTGGCAAATGCAGACTGCAGGTACCTAACGAGTGGGGGCAGGTTACTTCTCGAGCCCTGCAGCGCAAAAATGAAAGACAGCGGGAGATGAACAAGGTAAGAATCGGTTTCGTCGGTGCTGGTTGGATGGGCGCTTGTCAGCTTCAGCGGCTGACTGAGCGGGACGACGTCGAGATACTCGCACTGTATGAAACCAACGCCGATCGAGGCCGGGAAGTACTTGCGAACCTGGCCCTGCCGGCAGACCTGCTGGTTGATGATTACGAGATGATCGTAAGCAACCCTGATATCGACGCTATCTGGCTGGTAAGTCCTAACAGTTTCCACGGCCCCCAGTCGATTGCGGCAATGCAGGCCGGCAAACATGTCTTTTGCGAGAAGCCCGCCGCCACCAGCTTCACAGATTATTGCACGCAGATCGACCTCGAACGCGCCAACCCGCAGCTGATAACGTTTGTCGACTATATTCTCTACTTCGACACGATGGCCCAGCGGCTGGGGGGGATGATCGCCACCGGCCAGTTCGGCCAGATCACGCAGATCCAGGTAAACTACCGCCACCCGGTTAACATTGCAGGCGACAAGGTATGGAAGCTCAGCCGCGCGATTATGGGCGACGCGATCGGTATGGGCATCAATCACGCCATTTCCGTGATGGTCAACCTGATGGCCAGCCAGGCTGCGCCCGTCGGCGTCTACGCTACGTCAATGCCGGCCAAGGTTCGCGGCTTTGAAGCCGACCCGGTATGGAACATCCTCGTAAAGTTCGATAACGGCGCGACGGGCTTTTGCTTCGGCAATATCGATAACGGCAACACCTACGACGCCTATCACAACCTCTACGGAACTGCCGGCGGGTTCGTGTTTGACTCTCAACTCGACCGCGCCCACAAGGTGCGATACTGGTCAAACGAAGCTACCGACGGTAAGTGGGTTTTCCCGCTTGATGTCGCCCGATGCAAAGCCCAGGGCGCCGAGGCCCTTACCTGGCCGGCCGAGACGACCACACCCGACAGCGGGGACGTGATAGAACACCAGACCGGCGCGTGCGTCGGCCACTTCATCGAGTGCGTTAAAAGCGGCAAACAGTCGCCGCTGAGCTTCGCCAATTCAGCCGCGATAGCCGAGATCGGCTGGGCGGCACAGATCTCCGCCGCGACGGGCAAAGAAATACCGCTACCGCTCGACCGAAAATTGGCGACAGAGTTTTTTGCAAACAGCAAGTAGAGCTGGGCAGCGCCCTACGCACTAAAGTAAAAAGCGGGCCGGAGCGTTTGGCCCAGGCCCGCCTTGGTGTGCAAATTAATCGGCTGTCATTTCACCAGGCCGCTATTGACTAGATGACGTTCGATAGCATCGTAGAGGTTTATTCTCACCAGGTCGATATTCGGCAGGGGCGGGCCGACCGCATCGGCCAATGCCTTGAACCTCCAGGACCACTGCTTGATGGCAATACGGTACTTGCCGGCAGGTACGATCTTTTTCACTTGCTTCGCCGGATAGATCGACAGTTTCTTATCGTCGTCATCGAATTTTGCCAAACCCCGTGCCAATTCTTCGCCGGTCAGGACCGTCCTGTAGATGTCCATATCCTGGCCTGTAGAAGTCTTGAGGTCATGCAGCCTCGCACTATCGACATCCCACATCCCCCCTAATCCCTCGCGCCGGGTTTTGTAAACCACAAAGTCGGAGTTGGTTGCCCAGCGAATAGCTTCCAGCGTGATCTTGTTTGCCGATTCGCGTTTTGCGAACGCTTTCGGCAGCAGCTTGCTGTCAAAGCTACCGGCTGCGGGTTTCCAGTTCTTATCCCATATAATGTCGCGAACCGTCCGGGCCGGGGCGACGTCTCGAAGTATCAGGCCGACCGGGCGCTCGGATGCAATTACCCACCTGATCGCACCGACTGCAGAACCGGAGTAGCCCTCGGCATCAGGGCTGGAGATAACGTAAATGAATCTCTTAGGTGCTTGCGGGTTGTAATGGAACTGGCCGTAGATCTTACCGGCGAGCGCGTAAGTCTCCGGGCCGATGGTCAGCTTTCCGGCCGCTTCTGAAGCAGCCAACTTACCTGTTATCTGGGCCAGATACTTATTCACCGATGCCGGGCCTACGATGATCAGGTTTCGATTGGCGATATCGTTATCCGTAAGTTCAGCGTCGGTCTTGATGGGGATTTTGCCCTGGCTCATCAAGCCCCAGCCGGTAGCTTTGCGTGAGAGATCCTCACAGAATTTATCAATCGCCTTAAGCAACTCTCCATCGCCGGCGGCCGGCTTAACGATAAGAATCGGCTCGCCGCAGTTATACATAATGTTCAGCCCACCGGCAGTATACCTGCGGAAAGGCTTTTTCACGCGCGGGTCAGCATCCCTTATTGCAAACGTACCCTGGGGACCCATCACGCCTGTACGCTGGAGGAAAACCCTCTCCGGCAGTGGCGCCTTAACCGTCAGCGGGGCAGAGTCGAACGAAATCTGCAGGTCCTTGCTGCGATCGAACAATGCTTCGGGCAAATCCAAAGCCAGGATGTCGATATTCGTCGGCGTAATGAATATCTGGTTGTACCGGCCTTCGGTTACGGCCCTGACCTTGATATTGGCTGTGGCGTTCGGGTCGGTCATCTCGAGGATTTCTGCCCAATACGCCTTGCCGCGGACTGCTGTGTTGGTCGTGTATATAATCTGGGGTGGGGCTGGGTTGCGTTTCTGCGCCATCATCCATGCGTACATGTCCCAGGAAGGGTCAGCTTTTTTCTGTGAGTGCTGGCCGCCGACAGCTTCGGTATAGATCATCGGATAGCCCCAGCCCTTGGTCGCAGCCACCGCTACGCGAGAATGCTCGACCGGAACGATGTAGTCCGTCTCGTCGTGGAAGTTCCAGAACGGCACATTCAGCATGTTCTCTAAGTACAACCTCTGGGCGTAGCCGAATGTCGGCGATCCGCTAGTAAACATATCCGGGTAACGGCTGCACATAGCCCAGGTGCCCGCACCACCCATAGAACCGCCTCTCATCGAGATCCGGTTCGGGTCTATGTTGTAGTGGGTGCGAATGTCCTTGATGACTTCCAGAATATCCAGTTCACCCAAGCCTCGGTAGAGCACCTGGCCTCTGCCGTCGGCGCCGGCGTAGATGAAGTCAGCCCCGGCAGGGGGATCGCCAACGTGCTCGTACCATCCGCCCGCACCGTGGAGGTAAACGATCAGGCCAAACTGCTTATCAGGCTTGAAAGTATCTGGCAAACTTAACGTGTATAGCTGGCCCGAGGCGTCGGCACCTGAGATATAGGCGGTGTTGAACCTGCCTCGCTTGGCTGCGTAAATATCTTCTTTGGCGTCGAAGTCAGCCAGGGCTGCTTCGAGCTGTGCGTAAGCCTTTGCCGTGGTCGGACCCCTGAGCCTCAGGTACCAGATCATCTTTTTATTTTCGCTGGTCAACTTCTCGTAGAGGTAATGGCCCATGCCCAAAACCATCGCCGCTGCGCGGTAACGATCTTCTGGAATCTCGCCGGCTTCATACTTGCGTGCGATCACATCGCGGCGGTTCAGCAGCTTATAGGCCTTGAGGCGGATCGGGTCAGCGGCGATGGTACCTTCGACCTTGCCGTCGATAACGATCTCATAAGGCCGGGAAAGTTGATCGACATTGTACGTCGCGATCTCGATATCTGCCTGCGAGCAACCCTCGCCGCCGGCCAGCGCTGCCGATGCTACAACCTCACCGCCGTTTTTGAGCTGAACTTCCTTACCGGCCCATTCTTCGCGCGCAGCTACGGGAAAAGTAATCGCACTGCCGTCGTAAATCCCGCCCTGCTCTGCACCAAAGGCTGACTTCTTCCGGCCTTGCTTTAGCCAGTCGATAGTATCAGTGTATTTGAACGGATTTGGCCAGGCTTTATTAGTCAGCCACGTGCCGGTAATCGCAAGTTTCAGCGGCTCGCCGGGCGTTACCCACGCAGCCGGAGCCACCAGCCGCATGTAGCCGAAGTTGTAACCCTTATCGTCGGTCCAAACGGAATCGAACATCAACACCGCGCCATCGGGGCCAGTTATTTTCCAGCTGGTTTTCGGTGTGGATTCCAGCGTAAACTTTTCCTGCCCGCCGACAAGCACCTTGAACTCCTCTTTTCCGATACCGACCATCGAATCCCAGATGAACGTTACACTCTGACCGCTAAAGTCGGCTGGGACGGGGGCAGTCTCCCACCAGGTTTTTCCAATGGGCAGCTGCCATACCATCGTAACTACCTTGGTCATGCCAAGGGTGCGAAGGCTGTGGCGGTCTTCCTGCTTGTGGCTGTCGGTCGAACCGTAACCATTTACCCATGTATCCAGCTCAGCCGCGTGAGCCGTTGCGAAGCTTTCTACGGCGCGTTCGATTGAATAGCGATGGACAGCCTCCTGGGCTGGGGTTGCTGCGTAACTGATAGAAGCAATAAGAAGTACAACAGCGAGACATCTGATAACCGATAGCAGCGAGTTCATGAAAACCCCTTTCGTTTTTCGATTACTGTGGCGGAGGCGCCGGAATGAAGCTTTCCACTCTAGCCTTCGGCCCCAAAAAGACAAGTAAAACAGCGCATGAGCCCCCGGCCGGGCGGCGCAACTTGTTTACGGTGAGCCCGTCGAACCGCCGTGAGGTTGTTGAATCGGCCCCGCGCCATACATACTGCGACGGGGCAGATGCAACTCGATAACTTGCGAGAACAGAAACTTCCTTGCCAAAGCCTGGAGGTACGATAGAATTATCGCGAAGGCCCACGGTGGTCTTGAGTACGAATTCATTTGGGAAACGTCAATGGTACTTTCCAAGTAAGTGGGAAGTCCATCGGCCATTGCTCACTAACTCGAACGGAGTCTTATCATGGAACCCACATCATACGGGGAAATACACATCGGGAAATTCCACTCAATCCTGATATTGGTCGCTATCGTCATCGTCGCACTGATGTGCGCTATCTATGTCTCAGTCGTCAGCATTCCAGGAAATGAGGTCGGCATCGTCGAGAAGAAATTCGGCGGTGGCAAACTTCCCGATGGACGCATCCTGGCGGTAAATGGCGAAAACGGCATCCAGGCACAAACACTCGCCCCGGGTTGGCATTTCTTCTATTGGCCTTGGCAGTACAAGATCGACAAAGCTCCGGTCACCGAAATACAGAACGGCTACGTCGGGCTCATTCAATCCGCCGACGGCCTGAGCCTGGCCCGCGACACCATCTACGCTCCCGAATGGGAAGACCCGAATAAAATGCAAAATGCCGCCTATTTTCTAGGCGAGGGTAAAGGATATAAAGGCCCGCAGCTGACAGTACTGAAACCGGGCAAATATCGTCTCAATACCAAGCTCTTTACCATTACCAAAGTCCCGGTCACCAACATGAAGGTCGGGACAGTCGGGGTCGTCAAGAGCAACGTCGGCGAACCCGGCCAGGCGAAAGACCGACTTGTCGAGGTAGGTCAACGCGGGATATGGAACAAGCCCCTCACTCCCAGAGAATACTACCTCAACACCAAGGCTTACGAAATTACCGTAATCAGCACTCGCCAGGTTAAGGTCAGCTACACAGCCGAGATCGAACGCGGCGAGCGAGGAACTCAACCGCTCCGGCCAATAACCGTTCGCAGTAAGGACGGTTTCACCTTCCCGGTCGACGTCCGCGTTACCTACCTTATCGATGGCATAAACGCACCTCGGGTCGTCGCTAGCGTAGGTGATGATGAACTGGTACTGACCAAGCTGGTTACCCCCACCGTTCGAGCCATCTTTCGAAACAACGCCGAAAAGGTCAAAGCCCTTGAGTACGTCCAAAGCCGATCCAAACAGGAAGAGCAGAGCTTCACTATGCTCACCCAGGAGTTGGACAAATACGGGATAACCGTCCTGGCCGTTCGCATCGGAGACGTCGGCGACGAACTGAGCCTCGG
>SDBV01011262.1_pt1 | contig 11616 bp, 10 predicted proteins | sample 2277081 | NCBI WGS metagenome assembly SDBV01 (sample SAMN10402039, study PRJNA504765) | marine sediment metagenome | isolation source: marine sediment core GS10_PC15, 223 cmbsf | place: Arctic Ocean: Southern Knipovich Ridge | collected 2010
CTCAATAATCTGATTCAGGACAGTTTATCTTTGGCTGAAAACGACTTAACACTAAAAAATATCAAACTCGAGACCGACTACGTCGACAATGGGACAATCGTTTGTGTAGACAGCAATCAGATTCAACAGGTACTGCTGAATTTGATTGCCAACGCTGCTGATGCGATGCCGGATGGAGGACGTTTGCACATATCGACCAAATTACTGCCTGACCAGGCCAGCATAGAAATTCAAGTGACAGATAACGGATGTGGTATGGAAGAAAATGTACTTGATCGTATCTTTGATCCTTTTTTCACCACTAAAGAACAAGGAAAAGGCACCGGTCTGGGATTAGCGATCTGTCAGCGTATTGTTGAAGAACACGAAGGCGAAATTAAGATTCAGAGTCAACTTGGCCAAGGCACGACCGTTTCGGTTCGTCTGCCGCACAGGCCTGTGGAGGTCGCTGCTGATGAGTAGGACTGCCAATATCCTTGTCGTGGAAGACGATACAGCCATGCGACAAAGTTGCGCTAAACTTTTTCGTCTTGAAGGCTACGGCGTTGCAGAGGCTTCTTCCGGGACTGATGCACTTGACCATATCAAGGAGCAAGGCAACATTGACATTGTATTGACTGATATCAAGATGCCGGAAATGGACGGGATAACGTTACTTAAAGAGATCAAATCTTTGGACTCCGGCATCGTGGTTGTATTAATGACCGGCTATGGCAGTATCAAAAATGCCATTGAAGCAATGAAGCATGGTGCTGCTGATTACATCACCAAGCCGTTTGATACAAATGAACTGTTGATGACTATCAGTAAGATAGTTCGGTTAAGTAATCTTCAAGAGGAAGTGTCCAGGTTGAAAACAGAGTTGCGGGATAAGTACCGCTTTGAAAATATCGTAGGCACAAGCCCAAGTATGATGCTAGTGTACGAGAGGATTGAGGCTGCAGGAAAAACCGATAGTACCGTGTTGATTTGCGGTGAAAGCGGTACAGGCAAAGAACTGGTAGCCAAGGCTATCCACTACAACGGACTTCGGGCCAGCAAGCCCTTTGTACCCATCAACTGCGCTGCTATGCCTAAGGAGTTGGTCGAAAGCGAGCTGTTCGGCCATAAGAAAGGGGCTTTCACCGGGGCCTTGAACGATTCATTGGGACTGTTTCGCGCCGCAGATAGAGGCACCATTTTCCTCGATGAGATTCTCGATATGCCTTACGAGAGTCAGGCCAAGCTGCTGCGTGTGCTCCAGGAAAAACAAATCCGACCTGTTGGTGAGACCGAAGAGGTGCCGGTCAACGTCAGAGTTATCACCTCTACTAACAAAGATGTGGATGATGCGATGAGCAATAACAAATTCCGTAAAGACCTTTACTATCGCATAAGTGCTATCAGGATTGATCTGCCATCCTTACGGTCTCGCCTTGATGATATCCCGGTGTTAGTTCGTCACTTTATTACCAAATTCAACAGCATCTTCCAGCGAACCGTCAAGGGAATTGACACCGAGGCACTGGATGTACTAACCTGTTATAACTGGCTTGGTAACGTTCGTGAGTTGGAAAGTGCAATCGAAAATGCATTTGCATTTGCGAATTCTGAGATGATTTACAAATCTGGTCTGCCCTCCTATATCACCGAGGGTATAAAAGCCAAGAAGCGTGGTTTGCCGGAGAACAAAGGGGAAATGGGGGTATCGACGCTGTTTGAGTCAGAGAAGAAGCTTCTTGTGCGAACACTAAAGGCTGCAAACGGCAATAAAACCCGTGCGGCTCAACTCTTAGGCATCTCGAGGCCCAGACTTTACAAGATGATACAGCGACATGGGATTCGGGAATAGCGGTTTGGAAAGGATAGTTACACTGTAATGTTATGTTACATGCATATCGGACTCTCTTTATTAAGCACAACTTACGGTAATTTGGGTCGTACAATCGTAACGATTCGTTGCGCAACATATCACCTCTTTTTTGAAGGCACACAAAATGAGTTGTACCGTCTTGGTTGCTTTAACTTATTTGAATTACTTGAGTTACATCCTTTTCCTTATTTTTTATAGCAAGCAATCGCTTTATGGTCTGGTTCTTGCACAGGTTCACATGGATAATCTATGCTTGGAAATGGATCATCTGAAGGTGTTTTCTTAGTTTCAGAAATACTCTCAACTATTTGCGAATAAAGAGGTTACGGCTGGTTTTACATCGAAACCGAGGGGGACGGAGTTTGGGCTGGCGTTAATGAGTTGTTTCACTGCGCAATTCCAAGATAGGTGTAGTTTATGAGGTATCATAAGATTCCTGATGAAACTATACGCCGGTTGCCAGTCTATCTTAGAGGGTTGGTGTTTTTGTCTGAACAAGGCCAACCAAGTATATCCAGCCGAGACTTAGCTGATTATCTCAAGTTCAATCCTTGGCAGATACGAAAGGACTTTTCCTATTTCGGCAGCTTCGGCACACCTGGAGTAGGCTATAACATCAAAAAGCTCATAAAGCAAATCAACAGAATCCTCAAACTTGATGCTGGACGAAAGGCAGCTTTGGTTGGGGTAGGAAACTTAGGTTCGGCTATTCTGGGATACTCGGGATTTAAGACCTATGGATTTAACATTGCTGCTGTGTTTGATAGCGATCCTAAGAAAGTCGGTAAAAAAGCAAATGCTATCACAGTTGAAGATATTTCAAGAATTCAGTCGCTGAAAAAACGAAATATCAGCCTTGGGATTATTGCGGTTCCTCATAACGCCGCTCAACAGATCGCCAATGCACTAGTTAAGGCAGGGGTGAAGGGCATTTTGAATTTTTCTCCGTGCTATATAACAGTTCCCACGAAAGTCAAAGTAATCGGCATCGACATTGCAATGGATTTTGTTCGCCTGCCTTACTATATGCCGGCAGGTTGATTTCGAGGAATAAGGGCATTTTCTATGAAGCATGTTATTGAACAAGAGCAATTACGGTCACCCATAATTCAGGCAGTTGAGGAACTCAGCGGCCAGGATATAAAGAACTGCTACCAATGCGGTAAGTGCTCGGCTGGGTGTCCCATAGCAGCGGATATGGATGTGCCGCCCAATCAGGTGATACGACTTCTTCAACTTGGACTGGTTGATGAGGCACTGAAGTTAAAGACTATATGGCTGTGTGCATCGTGTGAAACCTGCACTACACGGTGTCCGCGGGAAGTTGATCTGGCGGCTGTGATGGATGCGCTGCGGAACCTTGCGATTCGCAAAGGCATACGGTCTCCGGAGCGAACTATCACTTTCTTTAACCGAGTATTTCTAAGTATTATTAAGAGATATGGTCGAGTTTTTGAAATGGAGCTTATAGGAAGATTCAACACTGGTACGCTCAATTTCTTCAAGGACGTTACAAAGGCTCCGAAGTTATTCTTTAAGGGACGGTTGAAACTTTGGCCGAGTTTTAAAGGAAGAAAGACAGCGAAACCCGTTTTTAAGGACCTCAAGCGAATCGAATCATTGAGACAGGTCGAGAAGTCTGCTCTCCCCGAAGAGCCGAAAAGCTAAGCGCCATTAAATGAAATGGTGATTGACAATGGAAGAAATGAGAAATGAAGTCTTTGAATCTTACCAGAATTGCGATGGGAATAATTGTTATTGTGGGACTGCTGTTTTTCAGACCTTTGGCTTATTTTGCTGCGGCAATGATGATCTTTGCAGGACTGACGGGCGTATGCTTTCTGGAAAGGCTTTTATCGAAAGTTTTTGTTAGCGGCGCCTCATGCTCAGCGGCAACCAATCCCACTACTGACCTGCAGAGAATGACGCCGGAAGACATAAAACAGGCTGTTAAAGAAAAATACAGCGAGGTAGCTTCTAATCCGCAGGCAAAGTTCAATTTTCCAGTAGGAAGGAAATTTGCGGTAAGTGTCGGCTATTCCAGTGAATTATTAGATAAACTGCCTGCCTCAATGTCAGAATCGTTCACAGGGGCAGGTAACCCACAGCCTTATATCGATATTAAACCTGGCGAAAAAATTCTCGATTTAGGTTGTGGGGCAGGGCTTGACCTCTATTTATATGCTCAAGCAACCGGTTCTGGCGGCAAGGTTTATGGCCTTGATATATCTGAGGACATGATTGCCAAAACCCGACGAAATATGGAGACGCTCAACGTGCAAAATGTTGAATTTCTCTGCGCAGCAGCAGACAGTATACCGTTGCCTGACGGCTCAGTTGACCTTGTCGCGGTTAACGGCATTTATAATCTGTCCCCGGACAAGCGTGCGGTTATGGGGGAAGTCGCCCGAGTATTACGGCCCGGAGGTCGTACCATTTTTGCCGAAATTGTACTTAAGGCCCCGTTGCCGGAAGAGATACGCAAGAATATCAATAACTGGTTTCGCTGCATAGGTGGAGCACTGCCTCAGGATGATTTTCTCGAACTTCTCAGGTCGGCGGGCTTCAATAACCCAAGAATCCTTTGGACCGGTCGTAATGCTCGAACAGGCCATGAACTTGCCCTGTGCGCTGTGATAAGAGCAGAAAAAAAAGAATGATATATTGAATGTCGTAACTTTACCTAACATGGACTTTGCGGCTCACCTCATTCACCCCGAATGTTTCGCACTTCGCAAAGGCCGGGAAGATTAGATGGAGATACTGAGACAAAAGCCTATGAAATATGCCTATTATCCCGGATGTTCGCTTCATGCTACAGCAGTCGATTATAACGAGTCCACGCTGGCAGTTGCAGAAGCACTCGGCATTGAATTAGTTGAGGTACCTGATTGGAGTTGCTGCGGCTCTACCCCTGCGCACTGTACTGATGAGCTTTTGGCTGCTGCGTTGCCCGTGAAGAATATGCTGTCGGCTAAAACAGTCGCAGAAGAAATACTTGTATGCTGCTCAGCTTGCTTTAGCCGATTCAAATTTGCCCAGAAGCATATTGAGGAAAAGGATAATCTCCGAGCACAACTGGCTGAGATGATGCCTGTTGAGGAAATCAGGAATATTAAAGTAAGGCATTTGATGGACGTCCTTCACGAGGATGTTGGAGTGGAAAAAATAGCAGAGGCCAAAAAGTCTGACCTCGATCTAAAAGTCGCGTGCTACTACGGGTGTCTACTTACCAGGCCTCCGAAAGTGACAAATCTTGATGACACAGAAGACCCTATGTTTATGGATGATTTGTTGACAGCGGCTGGGATGGAGACTGTCAACTGGCCTTTTAAGACGGAGTGTTGCGGTGCTACATTTTCACTGACCCGCACTGAGATTGTTCTTAGGTTGTCGGCAGAGATACTGCAAATGGCCAAAGAAGCGGGAGCCGACTGTATCAGCGTGGCTTGTCCACTTTGTCATGCCAACCTTGATATGCGACAGAGTGACATCGAGAAAAAATTGGGGCTCAAGTATGATATTCCCATTTTCTATTTTACACAACTGCTTGGCCTGTCATTTGGCTTGGAACAAAGCAAACTGGGAATTGGGCGGTCGTTAGTGAGTTGTGAGAAACTTCTCGCTGCGAAAGGGAACAAATGAGTGCGGATGCGAAAACTAAAGCGGAATCTTCTTCGCAGACGCCCCAGAGTGGAGATAATACCGGCCAAATGATTACGAGCAGCAGGCAAAAAATACCCCGGGTAGGCATTTTCATTTGTCATTGCGGCATCAATATTGCCAAGACAGTAGATGTCGAGCGTGTTGCGGCGGAGATAGCCAAGGAGCCTGGTGTTGTTTTCACAACGAATTATACGTATGTCTGCTCCACTCCGGGCCAGCAGATGATAGTTGATGCTATTGCCGAACACAGACTGGAGCGTCTGATTGTAGCATCGTGCAGTCCTAAGATGCACGAACTCACATTTCGGCGTGCCGCTGCAAAGGGCGGCCTTAATCCGTTTTTTTGTGAAATGGCAAACATCAGAGAGCAATGCTCCTGGGTACACGAGAATCGCGAGCAGGCCACACAAAAGGCCATCGAAATCATTCGTACGATCATAGAAAAAGTGAAGGGAAATGCTAAGCTGGAGATTACGTCGATACCAATTACGCGGCGAGCGCTTGTTATTGGTGCCGGTATTGCCGGAATACAAGCTGCCCTGGATATTGCAAACGGTGGACATGAAGTGCTTTTGTTGGACAGATACCCCTGCATTGGGGGACATATGGCACAGCTTGGTGAAACATTTCCAACTTTAGACTGTGCGAGTTGTATTTTCACGCCCAAGGTTGTTGAGGTAGCCCAAAACGAAAAAATCACAATACTGGCTTATTCTGAGGTGGAGGAAGTGACCGGCTCTGTAGGCAATTTCGAGGTAAAGATTCGCAAGAAAGACAGGTCGGTGATTGAAAGCAAGTGTACCGGATGCGGACTTTGCTCGGAGAAGTGTCCTACGAAAGTTACCAGTGAGTTCGATCGCGGTTTGACGAAGCGCAAAGCAATTTATATTCCGTTCGCACAGGCTGTTCCAAACATTGCAACCATCGATAAAGAAAACTGTCGTTATTATAAAACTGGTAAGTGTAAGGTTTGCCAGAAGTTCTGCCAGGCTGATGCAATTGTCTTCGATCAGGAGGACGAGATTATTACCGAGAAGGTTGGGGCTATCGTCATTGCTACAGGCTACGAGCTGTTGAGCAAAGACGTATACGGCGAGTATGGTTACGGGAAATATCCGGATGTTATTGACGGACTCCAGCTTGAAAGAATGCTCTCTGCATCAGGACCGACCACAGGTGAAGTCCAAAGGCCATCCGATGGCCAGGTACCCAAAGAGATTGTTTTCATTCAGTGCGTCGGCTCTCGTGACGATTCCAAAGGTATTCCGTATTGTTCTAAAATATGCTGCATGTATACGGCCAAACACACCAGGTTGATTAAACATCGTGTGCATGATAGCCAATCATATGTTTTCTATATGGATGTGCGTGCAGGTGGGAAAAGGTATGAGGAGTTCGTTAAACAGGCTATAACTGAAGAAGGGGCTGTTTACCTTCGTGGGCGTGTCTCGAAAATATATCCACGAGGAAAAAAGTTGATTGTTCGCGGCGCTGATACACTGTCAGGTACACAAATCGAGATTGCCGCGGACCTGGTAGTTTTAGCCTGTGCAATTGTTTCGGCACCGGGGATGGAGGAACTGGCCCGGAAGCTTCGTGTCGGCTACGACGAGAACAAGTTTTTTACAGAGGCGCATGTAAAACTGCGTCCGGTGGAAACAAACACGGCTGGACTTTTCCTGGCGGGGGCTTGTCAGGCCCCGAAGGACATTCCAGATACTGTATCTCAGGCCGGCTGTGCCGCATCCAAAGTACTGAGTCTCTTCGCCAATGAAACTCTCAGTTCAGAGCCTGTCGTTGCTTCAGTCGATGAGGAAATCTGCAGTGGATGTGGTTTATGTATAACAGCTTGCGCTTATGATGCACGAAAGATGGATGAAAAAAAGCACATAGCAATTGTAGAGGAGGTTCTTTGCCAAGGCTGTGGTGCCTGTGCTGCAGCTTGTCCGAGCGGAGCGTGTGAGCTAAAGAACTTCCGTACCGATCAAATTGTTTGGATGGTGGATGCTATTACGTAGCGACATTTATCACTTTTGAGAAAAACAAATGACACAAAAAGTGGATAGTAAAAACAGTAATGGTAAGGTAGGGGCTGTAATGGTCCTCGGTGCTGGTGTGGCCGGTATACAGGCTTCTTTGGATTTGGCGGATATGGGGTATAAGGTGTATCTTGTAGAAGACAAGCCAAGCATCGGTGGAGCGATGGCCCAGCTTGATAAGACCTTCCCAACTAACGATTGTGCAATGTGTCTATTGAGCCCTAAGCTGGTCGACACCGCCAGACACCAAAATATCGAAATTATCACCAACGCCGAATTACAGAAAGTAGATGGCCTTGCTGGTAATTTCACAGTAACCATCAACAAAAAGCCTCGTTATATAGATGAAGAGAAGTGTACCGGCTGTGGAACCTGCATGGATAACTGTCCTGTGCGGAATATTGCCCATTTCGAAGAAGTAGACGAACTTGGTAAGGTTCAGTTAGATGAAGAAGACCGACAGAAGCTTGAGCAGACCATCGTTGCGCATGAGGCTGAACGTGCGTCGGTCATTTCGGTGCTGCAGGACATTAACGCTCACTATAGATACCTGCCGGAAAATGTTCTGCGTCATACGGCTCGGGCCCTGGATATACCTTTGAGCCTGGTTTACAGTATTGCCACCTTTTATAATTCCTTCAGTCTGGTGCCAAGGGGCAAATACGTTGTCCGGGTCTGTATGGGTACGGCATGCCACGTCAAAGGCGGGCGTCAAATTCTGCAATCGCTGGAGCGTATGTTAAAGATAAATAGTGGCAGCACAACTGAGGACATGATGTTCAGCCTCGAAGACGTGCGATGCCTGGGTTGTTGTGGCCTTGCGCCGGTTATTACTATCAACGATGATTTATATGGCTCGGTCACACAGGCCAAGCTGCCAAAAATTCTCAAGCGTTATCAGGACGAATTAGTAACAACTGAATCGACGACTGGAGGTGCAAACAATGGCTAAACTCAAGCCGGAAGACCTCAACAAGATTGCCGAGAAAATGAGGCATCAGACATTGCTGCGTGACGGGGCTGGACGGGCCAAAGTAACTGTCCACATGGGCACCTGTGGTATTTCGGCAGGAGCAAGAAAAATAATGACCACCTTATTGGCCTTAATTGAAGAGCAGAAGGTTTCTGATGTTATCCTTACTACTTCCGGCTGTGCAGGACTTTGCAGCCGAGAGCCAATGATGACGGTTGAGTTGAAGGAGCAGGCACCAGTTAAATACGTTGACCTGGATGAAGAAAAAACCCGTACAATCTTCACTGACCATGTTCTCGGTGGCAAGACAGTTGTCGAATTTGCGCTGGGTGTTGGTAGTGAGAGGGTATCCTGAAGATGACTAAAGAGAAGCCGTCAATTGAAGCAACCAGGACCTATAGGGCACAACTATTAATCTGTGCGGGGACAGGGTGTGTTTCAAATCGGTCTTTCAAAGTTCGTGATGTCCTGATAGAAGAGATCAAGAAGCAGGGGCTGTCCGAAGAAGTCCAGGTTGTGACGACCGGATGCCAGGGTTTTTGTGCACAAGGCCCTATCATGATAGTTCAGCCTGACGGAATTTTCTACCAAATGCTTACTATGGAAAATATTCCTTTGCTGGTTGAGGAGCATCTTGTCAAAGGCAGACCGGTCGAGAAGCTTATGTATGTTCCTTCAAAAGACCAGCCACCAATCCCAAAGCTTGGCGACATTGCTTTCTTCAACAAGCAACGGCTTGTTGTGCTGAAGAATCGCGGCTTGATCGATCCTGAAAGAATAGACGAGTATATAGCTCGTGATGGATATCAAGCCCTTGCGAAGGTGCTAACCTCTATGTCACCTGAGCAGGTGATTGAGGAAATGAAGGCTTCAGGACTTCGCGGTCGTGGCGGGGCCGGCTTTAGCACCGGGTTGAAATGGGAACTTGCGCGAAAGGCCTCCGGAAACGGTAAATACATTATCTGTAACGCTGATGAAGGAGACCCCGGGGCATTTATGGACCGTAGTATCATTGAGTCTGACCCTCACTCGGTGCTGGAGGGAATGGTAATCGGCGCTTATGCCATCGGCAGTGAACATGGCTACGTTTATATTCGCGAAGAATATCCGCTGGCTATGAAACGCTTGCATATTGCTATCGACCAGGCAAAAGAATACGGGCTGTTAGGTGAGGATATTTTAGGTAGCGGCTTTAACTTTGACGTAAGTGTACACCGTGGTGCAGGCGCATTCGTCTGCGGCGAGGAAACTTCACTAATCGCTTCTTTGGAAGGGCGCACACCTGAACCGCAGATTCGTCCACCATTTCCGGCACAATCCGGTCTATGGGGCAAGCCAACAAATATCAACAACGTGGAGACATGGGCGAACGTGCCGGTAATTATCAATCGCGGCAGTGAATGGTTTTCATCCATCGGTACAGAATCAAGCAAGGGCACAAAGGTCTTTTCTGTTGTCGGCAATGTGACCAACACGGGTTTGGTCGAGGTTCCGATGGGCATAACGTTGCGTGAAATTGTATATGAAATCGGCGGAGGCGTGCCGGATGGAAAACAATTCAAGGCTGTCCAGACAGGTGGTCCCTCGGGAGGCTGCATCCCTGAATCGCTGATAGATCTGCCGATCGATTACGAACGTTTGGCAGAAACCGGCTCTATTATGGGTTCCGGTGGATTAATTGTGATGGACGAGGATACGTGTATGGTTGATATGGCCAGGTATTTCCTCGATTTTTTGCGTAGTGAATCCTGCGGCAAGTGTACAACCTGTCGGGAGGGTATCGCTGCCATGCACGATATTGTTTTGGATATCTGCAACGGGAAAGGCCAACCGGAGCATATTGGGTTGTTGGAAGACTTGGCTGAGGCTGTCAAGGACGCCTCGCTTTGCGCTCTCGGCGGCACAGCGCCTAATCCGGTACTGAGTACGTTACGGTATTTCAACGATGAGTATGAAGCACATATAAATGAAAAAAAATGTCCTGCCGGTGTCTGCAGGGAGTTGATCCACTACCGGATCGATCCGGAAAAGTGCAAAGGATGTATGTTGTGCAATAAACAATGCCCCCAGGATGCTATTGACGGAGAGCCAAAAGGGGTACAAATCATAGACGACGAAAAGTGTATCAAGTGTGGCGTCTGCCTTGAGTCTTGTAAGTTCGAGGCGGTGATAGTTGAATAGAGGCACAATTTTCTTTTAGTCAAGGAGATCTTGCATGGAGTACAAGAATTATCGCATTAGTTACTGGTTATCTGTAATATTTTGTATTGTTCTAATTGGACATACGGCATTTGGCAGTTCAAGTGGGCTAAATAACATTCCAACTACGGATGTGGTTCCTAAGGATGTTCTAGTCTTCCAAACCTGGCTCAATACCGGCTATAACAGACATCCTCAAAATTTTGTGGGTTTTAAGTATGGCCCACTCAAAGATGTTGAGATTGGAATTGATTGGAAAGCTAACGATGATACCCACGGCCATGCTATGCTCCAGGCCAAGTATGCATTTGATCTGGATGGTGACATCTGGAGGGGCGTAATCGGGTTTGCCGACCTTTCAGACAATCGTGAGCATAATGGAGACTTTTTTCCATTTGTGGCGACAAGTCTCGATCTTAAAACTTTTAGGTTGCATTTTGGGTATGCTCCCCAGCCCCACAATGAAGCTTTTTTTGGCGGTATTGATAAGACCTTCACATTCCTTGACAGAGATCTGATGCTGAGGTTTGATGGGATACATATTAATGATAAGGAAGACATGAAGTTCAGCGCAGGCTTTCTTTACAATTTAGCACCCAAGACTGAAACTAACGAAACTCCTTCGACAGGCTTAGCCGAATTCCTGGCCAATATCACGAAGAATATGCTGATTGAAAGCTGGGTTACGATGCCATCTAATGGCAACCAAGAAGTGTATACAGTAAAGCTAAACTATGTGATTAAATTTTAAGTTATTTTGGGTGGAATGGACTCAGACTCATGATATTAGAACAAATCAAAGATATATTGGAGGCTGAGGTCATAGTCGGCGAGAAGTGCCTTGACCTCGAAATTAAGATGGCATGTGGTGCAGATTTGTTGAGCGA
>SDBV01011263.1_pt1 | contig 11616 bp, 13 predicted proteins | sample 2277081 | NCBI WGS metagenome assembly SDBV01 (sample SAMN10402039, study PRJNA504765) | marine sediment metagenome | isolation source: marine sediment core GS10_PC15, 223 cmbsf | place: Arctic Ocean: Southern Knipovich Ridge | collected 2010
GTCAGGTGCTCGCGCAGATTTTTGGCACGGAGGCATAGTTTAGATTATGGTGAGTACCAAAAAGTGAGCAAGTGACTGAATGACTGTCAATTAGAAGCCACAGTAAATTTCTAATGACAATTCCGGGTTAAAACAATTTGATCAATAAAGACTGGGAAGTGAAATTGTAAAGGTTGTTCCCTTCCCAATTTCACTTGAAACCTGAATTGAGCCATTCAGTTTTTCCAAAGCCTCTTTTACGATATAGAGTCCAAGTCCTGAACCACTATTTTCTTCATCGGCTCTATAAAACATATCAAATATTTTTTCAAGATGTTCTTCAGAAATCCCACATCCGTTATCAATGATTTCAATATTAGCATTCAGTTTATCGGTCACAACATTTACATTTACTTTCGGGTCGTTATTTGATATAGTGCTGTACCTCAAAGCATTGGAAACAAGATTATTTAATATAATGTTCAATCGCTGTCGATCAGTGAAGAATTTTCCTTTTTGTTTAACGAATATTTGTTTTGTTATTTCACTCCATTGCTCGATAAACTGGTATTGTTCAAATGTTGAATTCAGAAGTTTTTCAAAATCAATTTCATCTCTTTTAACCGGGAGACGCGCGTTCCTGGAGTAATCAAGTATATCAATAATGAAATCATTTTGTCGATTTATACTCCTTTCCATCATTTCTCGGTAATGACGTAATGTTTCCAAATTATTTTCGTCCCGGGCCAGATGTATTAATCCAATCATTGACGCCAGAGGAGCTTTGAGGTCATGGGATACAGAGTAGACAAAATTATCCAGTTCCTTGTTCAATTTTACGAGTTCTTTGTTTTGTAATGTTATCTTCCCGTTTCTCTCCATCAATGCGATTTTTTGATTTTCAAACATTTTTGTTCGTTTCTCCACCTTCGATTCAAGTTCTTTATTGGAGAGGTTCAGACGTTCGAGGAGTACATCGTTATTTTTAAATGCAAGTGCATATCTGCGCGATAGAAGAATAGACTTGGTAAACAGGAATAAAAAAAATCCAATTGGAAACAGATGTTCTGTTTCTATAATTTCATTAGCATGTAAGATATCGTTGGTAGCAAAAACAAGAAGGAGAATATAGCCGATAAAAAATATTATTGCTTCTTTATTTTTTTCCTGATGTGCTTTCAATAATATAATGAGGGTATATAATATAGTAATTAAGAATACTGCCTGAGAAACGATAAGAAGATTAGTAAAGAAATAAGGTGAGGTGGTTAATACAGGTATACACATTAACACCTGCACCACGTATATTGTTAAAACGAAATGTCTATTCATATACTTCCGGAAAAGGGAATAGAAAAACGCAATAAAAGCAATGCTTCCTGTATAGAAACTCAGGTATTCTATTCGTATAAGCCAATACCAATTGATGTCTATAAATGAACCAATAGGGATGTTACCCGTTACAAAAAGCCTTACCGTAACAATTATGCAGAATACGCTAAAATACAAAGGTGATTTTTCCTTCTTAATCAGGTAGAGGACTAAATGATACAACCCCATCATCATAAAACATCCAGCAAGAAACAGGTCTGCAAGTAAGCTTCTCCCTCTGTTTATAAACAAAGATGATTCCTTCCCAATAAAAATAGAGTCACGAACACCTCCCAAACGGTGATCAAAATTAGCAACGTGAATGACCATTTCAATGGTATCTGCCTCCAAAATGGTTGATACCATGGGATCGTAATTTGGGATAGTTGTTTCTTTTGAATTCCCTGTAGTACCTGCAGACAGAACTAATTTACCATCAATAAAAAGTTTGTAAGCGGTACTTACAATTATGAATTTTATTGCGAGATCTTTTACTTCATTGTCGATGAGTATTAGCGTGCGATAGCTACCAAATCCTTTGGCTCCTATTTCCTTTCCCTCTACTTTATAGTTGTTCCATGATGATGGGACTTTAATATAATTCGATTTTGATGTTTTTAAAGGCTTTGTAGCTTCTGATGCAATAAACTCTTGCCAGTAAAATTCCCATTCACCATTTAAAGAGATTTCATCATGCTTCTCCCAGTCAATTCCCCGTAAATCAAGAACTCCTTTTACTACTTTCGGAACTTGTGAAAAGCCCACAAAAGGAAACATGCAAAATGCCAGTAATAAAAAAGTAAAATCAGTCCTCAAGGTCATATTTATTTTTTCATCCCTGGTTGGTATATTTCATAATTAAGTTCTTTTTTACTCATATCAACGATACCTTTTACATCTTCTAACAACTTTTTTGCATCATACACGATTCCGTCTTTTATGGTGTATTTCACCCCACCTACTCGCACTACCTTGTTGTCGTCTGTCAATTTTATAGCTCCGGTACCATACAGGACTTTCAGATTTCTGAGTGGATTTTCCTCAATCAGTAACATATCAGCAAGTTTTCCAATTTCAATGGTTCCTATCTGGTCTTCCATGCCTAATAGCTGGGCGCCATTGAGTGTGGCCGACCGGATAACTTCCAGTGGATGAAATCCTGCTTCTCTCAGCAACTCAAGTTCCCGAATGTAAGCAAATCCATAGAGTTGGAATATAAACCCTGAATCGGAACCGGTTGTTACACGACCACCGTGGTTCTTATATTCATTAATAAATCGCATCCAGATCTGATAATTCTCTTTCCAGTCAACTTCCTGCTCCGTTCCCCAATAATGCCAGTATGAACCGTGGCTTTTCATACTGGGCTGATAGAACTCCCACAGGCTGGGCAAGGTGTAGGTTTCATGCCATTCTGCCCTTCGTGCTCGCATCAGGTCACGGCTGGCTTCATAAATATTAAATGTCGGGTCGATTGTAAAGTCAAGCTCCAGTAGTTCATTCATCACCTGGTTCCATTTTTCTGACCCTGGTTTTGCAGCTTGTTTCCATAACCTGCCGGCCTGGCCAAATCTGTCCTGTTCATTGTTGTAATTATAGTCTGCAGGATAATCCTGGACCGTCCGGTCATCAAACATCGCTTCAGGAAGCCCATACCAATGCTCCATTGATGTAAGCCCTGACCGTGCAGAGTTCAGTACATTCCACCATCCTACATTCAATTGGGCATGATGGCAGGCAGAACGCAAGCCTAAACGCTTGTTTTCTTTCAGCGCAGCGTCCATTACTTCAGGGGATGCTCCAAAAAACTTAATACCATCAGCACCTCTTTTAGCGTTGGCATTCACCCAGGAGATGGCATCCTGGGCGTTTGTAATAGGCCCTTTCAAATATTCATTGGAAGGATTTTTACCCTTCGGCGTAGATTTTGCGGGGATACCTGTTAGGTCCTGACCAAAGGAAGTGTAGGCCAGGATCCTGGGGGCCGTGATCTGATTAAATTTGCTTTTTTCCTTTTGATCCAAAACCCAATCGAGGCCATTTCCTGCAGATACATCCCGTACGGTTGTGATTCCGTGGGCCATCCATAATTTAAAAACGTATTCCGCACCGGCGCCTTGTGCCTTTCCCCCAATGTGGGTATGTACATCAACGAATCCGGGTAACAGGTACATTCCCTCAGCTTCAATCACCTTATCACCCTCACGAATTTCAGGTTCACGATCCGGATCCAAAGGCATATTAAGAGTTCCCGCCTGCCGAATAGAGGCGATTTTGTTGCCTTCTACTATTACGTCCATAGGGCCAATAGCGGGAGACCCATTTCCATTAATGATTGTTACACCCCTGATTATTAACCGGTTGTATGGACCTTCGCCACGGTAGCGGTCGGGGGCTTTCAATACCTGGGATAGAGAAATTGCATTTAACCCAAGGAACAAGCCCAGAGTCAGTAATAATTTTGGTACAAATTGCTTCATTGTAATTATGTTTGAGGACAAGGCAATATAATAAAATACACTTTCTTTTTACCTAAATTTAGTCACTGATTGATCTATGCCTGATCGAACCCCATTATCAGATTTATTTCTATTTATTCTCATTTTTTTGTAACTATCAAAAAAGATTTGAGTGCAAGTGTAACCATTTTGAAAAATGATGGTATCCTAACGCGAAAAACAAATCATAAATCATTACTAAACAGAATTCGCTGATTTGATGATTACAGACGAAGCTTTAATGGCTGAGGTAAAAGAGGGAGACCTGGACAAAGCTTCGGTCCTGTACGACCGGTATAGCAAAAGGCTATATAACTACTTCGTGAAAATATCACTTGACAGGGATGCAGGATATGACATGATGCAAAATACGTTTATGCGTGTGATCAGGTACAAACATACTTATAGAGAAGAAGCGCTGTTTCGTTCCTGGATCTTTCAGATTGCAAGAAATGTTTTTTCCGATCATTTGCGAAAGAATAAAGTCCTGTACTCTGATTATCAAGAGGTCGATGATAATGGAGAAGTGGGTATTGGAGAGTCAGAAGTAAAGAATGAGCAGGAGGAATTACTTAATAAATCACTTGCCAGGTTATCGGATGAGGCACGCGAAATACTTGTAATGAGCAGGTATCAGAATATGAAATATGAAGAGATAGCGGAAACCATGGATTTGACAGTGGCCGCAGTGAAAGTGAAAGTGCACAGGGCGATTAAAAAACTGAGGGTTTATTACTTCGAATTAGAGAAAATTTAAAAATAATTTCAAAATGGATGCAGAAAAAATGAGGAGTCTTATGATCGATCATATTGACGGAATGCTAACTGGAGAATTAGGGAGCTATGTGGAAAACCATATCAGCAAAAATCCGGAAGCAAAAAGAGAATATGATCAATTGAAGGAACTAATAACCGCGATTGATAAAGATGAGGCGATTGAAGTTCCTGGGTCAGGGAAAGCTGACTTTTCAGCCATGTTGGAGGAAAAGAAAAAATCAGTTCAGCAACAAAGTAAAACCGGTCATTCCAGGACTTTAACTTTCAGTATCAGTAAAAACATTTATAGGATTGCGGCCGCCGTAGCCCTTTTGGTCCTGGGATATTTTGGGGGAAGGATTATCAATACAAATAATAAAGAAATGGAGGCCTTGAGGCTTGAAATGAATGAAACGCGTGAATTGATGATGATGTCCATGATGAAAGAATCATCGGCAAGCGAACGTATGAAAGGAGTATTGGCCAGTTATGAGATCGCCGAGGCAGATGACGAAATCCTTGATGTTTTAATCAGGACAATGAATAGTGACGATAATATAAATGTGCGGGTAGCAGCTGTGGAAGCTTTAGGGAATTTTGCAGCTAACGAACGGGTCCGGAAAGCTTTAATTGAATCACTTGGGAACCAGAAATTCCCGGCCGTTCAATTGAAACTGATCACATTATTAGTTCAACTTCAGGAAAAACGCGCGGTGGAGCCAATGCAGAATATCATACATAACAATGAGGTGATCCCTGCAGTAAAAGACGAAGCCCAATATGGAATATTTAAACTTATGTAAAATCTCAAAATTTATAAAACAGACTAAAATTTTAAAACAAGATAGCAATGAAAAAGACAGGATTAATTACAGCAGTTATTACATTTTTTGTTCTGACTGGTGCATATGCACAGGAATATAAAATGAAAGTGAGTGGAAACAAAACACTCAAAATCATCGAAGTTAATAAGGTGAATGTAGAAGGGTATGACGGTAGTGAAATTATTTTTACCACCGTAGAAGGTAATAGTTCACGACCAGTGCGGGCGGAAGGCCTCACGGCAATCGGGTCAATGGGTCTCGAAGACAATACCGGGATTGGGCTCTCAGTAAAAGAAAGTGGCGAAGTGATCGAAGTTCAACCCATGTCGAAGCGATCAGGAGGCAGGTATTTGATCAAAGTCCCTTCAAATGTTAAGGTTTACTACGAGCACAGTTCAAGCTATGGAAGTAAATTCAATGTCAAAAATGTGGGGTCCGAAATTGAAGTTTCGACGAATCATAACAGCATTACCCTTGAAAATGTTACAGGACCAATGACCATTAATACCGTGCATGGGAAAGTTGAGATAGTTTTTTCTACTGTCAACCAGAGCAATCCCGTTTCTATAGTTTCGGTACATGGATTGATTGACGTTAGCATTCCTTCAAGCACAAAAGCTAATGTTCGAATGAGCTCAGGCTGGGGAGAACTTTATACCGATTTGGATATTAAATTCGACCAGTCTGCCGATGAACTCCGGTCAAACTCTACGAAAGTATCAGGTAAACTCAACGGAGGTGGGGTGACTATTGATCTTTCCACATCGCACAGTAATATCTACTTACGCGAGAAGAAATAATCTGAATTTACAGGGTTGCTGATTTTTCAGCAACCCATCATTTTAAAATTTATCGCTATGAATAAGATTACTCTATTCGTTTGCTTAGTTGCAACCGTAAATCTTCTTTTTGCCCAAACAAGCGAGGTGGAACAAGTGGAAATTCAAGGGGGGCAGGTTGCATCATTGGAATTTGATTACGCAAATCTTATCAATGTCAGGGGATGGTCCGAGAGGTATATTGAGATTCGTTCCAATGTGCTGATCAACATGGGTAAAAATGACAATGCATGGACAGTTGATGTTGAAAACACAGAGAAGGGAAAAAAGATAACGGGTTATATTAAAGACCGGAATAAACTACCCGAAATGATCACGATTAGAAAAGATGGACAAACCTATTACTTTGATACAAATGATTGGAATAGCCCTGCATTGCAAGCATTCTATGATGAACATGAGCGGAAAGGATACCAATGGATGTCACATGGTTTGGCATGGGAAATTGAAATTGAAATTATGGTACCGGTAAATATTATTCTTGATATTTCCTCAAAACACGGACTTATTGACATTGAGAATTTTACAGGACAAGTTGTAGCGAATTCGAAGCATGGTGGAATCGATATCGCAATGCCTGTGTCAAGCACAAATCACTTTGATCTAAATTCCAGGTGGGGTGAAATATATACAAACCTTGATTTCAAATTCGATAAAAAATCATTTCCTGATGGGGAAAAGTGGAATTATGTAGCCTGCAGCCTCAATGGTGGTAAAGGGGCACTGATTAAACTTCAGTCAAAGCACGGAAACCTGTACTTAAGAAAAGGAAAATGAAAAATAAATTAATATCTGTATTGCTATGGCTGCCAGGTGTGCTGGCCGCCCAGGAATATACTATTCGAATATCCAATCCAAAAGGCATTACAATAACGATAAATATGTCGAATGCCAACCTGCAAATTGTTGGAAGCAACAGGTCCGATATATTAATAAAGTCAATAACCGTTATTTCGCATAAAGATGTTAGGGCTGAAGGGCTGAATACAGTTGGAAGATATGAAGACAATACTGGAATAGGCCTTTATTCTGGCAAAAATGAAGATGGTATTATCATCGAAAAAGTCAGTTCTCACGAAAAACGGGATTACCAATTTCAGGTTCCAAACAATGTAAATATTATCCTGAAAGAGAAGGGATGGAATAAAAGATCTGTTAACATTTCAGGAGTAACTGGTGAATTAAATATCAAAACCAATAATTCAGATATAGTAATGTCGGATATAAGCGGACCTATAAGTGTAAAATCAACTTCAGGTAACGTGATTGCTTCAATTGTGAAAAAAAGTGGTTTAAAAGGAAGTTTCTCCTCTATAAGTGGTCAGGTGGATATTACTATCCCGCCAGGTTTGAAAATCAATCTTAAATTGGAAACAATATCTGGCCTTATTTTAAGCGATGTTGAAATTACTACAACCAAATTGTACAAGGGATCTACATTGAGGCAAGTTGGGAATGTCAGGAAGGCTGAGGTGTCCCTGAATGGGGGAGGAAACTTATTGAAGCTAAGCTCGATAAGTGGGGTAGTGAAACTGCAGATTGAGAAATAAAAAAAGATACGTCATCCTCTGACGACATCAAATGAGATAAACGTTTTCGAATTTCGAATTTCTGTTTTACCCATCAAATATCATGTATCTCTATATCCACTGCCCTGTCGGCTCCTTTAGGATACCGTATGCTTTCTACCATTTTCTGGACCTCTTCCGGAGGGGCAGGGGTAAGAAACGACACTGTAAGGGAAACACCAAAATTCAGTAGCATGGCAATAAATCCGAATCCTTCGGGCGAAATGCCAAACCACCAGTCAGAGGATGTGCCTCCTCCAAACATTCCAAATTTAAATTTCATGATATAAAAGAGCATGGCAAGTAATCCAACCAACATGCCCAGGACTGCCCCTTCTTTATTCATTCGTTTATAGAAAATGCCCAAGATAATCGCAGGGAAGAAGGATGCAGCGGCTAATCCAAATGCCAGAGCCACTACAGCGGCAACAAAATCAGGAGGATTGATACCAAAATATCCTGCGATAAAAATGGCAAATGCTGCTGCGATCCGTGCCGCCCACAGCTCTCCTTTCTCGCTGATATTGGGTTTGATTTGTTTTTTTATAAGATCATGGGAAATAGCTGTAGAGATAACAAGCAGCAGGCCCGCGGCAGTAGAAAGGGCAGCAGCCAAACCCCCTGCAGCTACCAGGGCGATCACCCAATTGGGGAGCGATGCGATTTCCGGATTAGCAAGTACCATGATGTCGTTGTCAATATAAAGTTCGTTATCAGATGCCGGGTTGGCATTGGAAACCAGCCGCTCACCGGATGGCCCAAAAGTACCTGTAAATTCGGGTTTCCCTGTAAGGGCTGTACCGGACAGGTATTGTACTTTCTCATCATTATTTTTATCGTTCCAAGCGAGCAACCCGGTTTCTTCCCAGTTTTTGAACCAGGAGGGTAGGGAGGCATAGGGTTTATTATTCACAGTTTCAATCAGGTTGGTGCGGGCAAAGACTGCAACGGCAGGCGCGGTAGTATATAGGATTGCTATAAATATGAGCGCCCAACCCGCTGAAATCCGGGCATCCCTTACTTTCGGTACCGTAAAAAAACGAACAATCACATGAGGAAGCCCGGCCGTACCTGCCATAAGTGCGATGGTAATGGCGAATACATCAATTGTCGATTTACTCCCGTCTGTATATGCTGCAAAACCCAGTTCGGCATTCAATCCATCCAGCTTATCGAGCAAATAAACTCCCGATCCATCAGAAAGTGTACTTCCAAAACCCAATTGTGGAAGGAGTACCCCCGTCATTTGAAAAGATATGAATATGGCAGGGACCATAAACGCGAAGATCAAAACGCAGTATTGGGCAACCTGTGTGTAAGTGATCCCTTTCATTCCGCCCATCACGGCATAGAAAAAAACGATAGCCATCCCAATAACAACACCCAGGTTGATATCAACTTCGAGAAATCTTGAGAACACCACACCCACACCGCGCATTTGACCGGCAACATAAGTGAAGGATACAAACAGTGTGGAGATGATGGCAACTGTCCTGGCTACATTTGAATAGTACCTGTCACCAATAAAGTCAGGAACTGTAAATTTCCCAAATTTCCGAAGGTAAGGAGCCAAGAGCAGGGCCAGAAGCACATAGCCCCCCGTCCACCCCATGAGATACACCGATCCGTCATAGCCCATAAATGAGATCAGGCCTGCCATGGAAATAAAAGAGGCTGCTGACATCCAGTCAGCGGCTGTGGCCATTCCATTTACAAGTGGATGGATACCTCCACCGGCTACGTAAAACTCACTGGTGGATTTTGCTTTTGCCCAGAATGCTATTCCAATATAAAGGGCAAATGTTGTTCCTACCAGCAGGTATGTCCAGGTTTGTACATCCATCTTAATCCTCCTCTACATTATGGGTCTTATCGAGCCGGTTCATCAATCCTACATATACAAAGATTAACACTACAAACACATAGATAGAACCTTGCTGGGCAAACCAGAACCCAAGTTTGAAACCTCCGAGCCTGAATTGATTTAGTTCTTCAACAAAGAGGATCCCAAATCCATAGCTGACAATAAACCAGATTGCAAGCAGAACCAGGACATAACGAATATTTGTTTTCCAGTATTTTTTAAGATCGGGGTTGTTGGCCATAGTAAGTAGTGATCGTGATGAATGAAGTATTAACCTGCTAGATAAGTAAAATATATTGGATTTGGAAGTATGGATAAAAGAACGCACCTCAAAAAAGCCAGATAGTGAGTAGGTAGCAAAAGGAAAATTTGATTTGCCAGGAGTTTTTCCGTAATGATTAATTCAAAAAAAGCGAGCTCTTTTAAAGAGATCGTACTTTAACTCTGGTTGATCAATGAATTATTTGGTTTGAGAAGCAACTCGTCAGCAAGAATGGGTTCTCCTAAATACGCAACAAAACGGCACATATTGTTATTTATTTATAAATGAAGTATCTTACTTAAAAGTACAAAACACATTTTACACGTTTATTAAATGATATAACCATGGAAAAAACAGGTTATGTATTATTATCAATAGTGGCCCTGATATGGATCGGAGCAGTGCTTACGGGTATGGTTATGGCTTTTCCCTGGGGAATGATTGGGCTTATCGGGATTCTTGGAATTGGGTTCCTTTTTGCTAAAGTTATCAGTGACCGTCTTAAAAATAAAGAGGATGACCACTATTCAGAGAACGTTGATAAATAAATAAATAAAAAACTGATGGAAGTGATTGGAAAAAAATTAAAGGTGACCACGCAGGATAATTTTGCTGATTATGAAATTGTGGAAACCCTTGGGCTTGTTCGTGGTAATACGATCAGGGCAAGGCATGTGGGCAAAGATATCATGGCAAGCCTTCGTACGATTGTTGGAGGTGAAATCACTGAATATACTAAGATGCTGGCAGAGTCAAGAGAGCAGGCATTGGACAGAATGTATTCCGAGGCAGATCAACTAGGTGCCGATGGAATTGTATGCATACGGTTAACCACTGCAGCGGTGATGGCATCATCGGCTGAACTGCTGGCATATGGTACAGCTGTGAAGCTAAGGAAGAAGTAATTCCCGCAACATAGTTATAGCATGACTTGGAGTCATGCCAAAACTGAAAAGTTTAAACCACCTTGAAACAAAAAAGTATGGCTTACAGTGAATACCTAGTCGACAGGGTCCGACAGCGACTTGGAAACCAATCGAGCGTTGTAGAAAAAAAGATGATGGGAGGTCTGGTATTTATGGTCAATGATAAAATGTGCATTGGCATAGATATAGACAAGAAAACCGGGGAAGACAGGTTAATGGCTCGCCTGGGACCAGATGCATATGAGGCTTACTTAAAAGAAAAGGGGTGCCGGAAAATGGACTTTACGGGAAAGCCAATGAAAGGGTTCGTATTTGTGTACCCCGAAGGGTTTGATAACGATAGTGATTTGGATTTGTGGATTCAAAAAGCATTAAAATTTAATAAACTAAATTCCTGATCACTGATTTGTATTAACGATTCCTCAGGGTGGTTATTAATTACTAAAAGCCAATACAAGAAGTGAAAAGAGTGAAATAAAAGCCATAAATACTAATCTGCCAGGGCTATTGAATCCCTCTGTATGCTTTGGTGTATTCCGGGTATTGCAAAAAATGAATGGACATATGCCTTTAAATTATTGAAATTGTAGAAATTAAAAATGTTAAAAGAGGATCTAAGAGTAGTGCAAATGTTTCGAAACCTTTAGCGGCGCAAAGAGATCTCATTACTTTTATTTCAAAAGAAGCTTGAGAAAAGGACAGGATACAATGTTTCCAATTGATATAAAG
>SDBV01011264.1_pt1 | contig 11614 bp, 3 predicted proteins | sample 2277081 | NCBI WGS metagenome assembly SDBV01 (sample SAMN10402039, study PRJNA504765) | marine sediment metagenome | isolation source: marine sediment core GS10_PC15, 223 cmbsf | place: Arctic Ocean: Southern Knipovich Ridge | collected 2010
GCGGTTCATCTGGCCCGACGACTGGCACGTCCTGCAGCGCGACGAATTCATCTTGGCCAGCCGGTGGCCGATCGCGATGGACCGGTCGGTCCGCAAGGCCCTGGACCTCAAACAAGTCGCCGCGATTTTCTATCGCGTCGAGCTTCCCGACCGCGAAGTGCGGATCGTCAATTTGCACTTGCGTTCGCCCCGCGTGGGCATCGAAGCCGTGCTGGAGGGCGACGGCGTCAAAGGCGCGCCGCAACTAGGCGCCATCCTGGAAGCTCGCTCGATCGAATCGCAGGACGTCAGCAACTGGATCGGGGATCTGGAGGGACCCGTGATCGTCGTGGGCGATTTCAACATGCCCAGCGAGAGCACGGTGTTTCGCCGCGATTGGACTTGGATGCCCGACGCGTTCGGCCAGACGGGATGGGGATTCGGATACACCAAGATCTCCGGCACAGGCGCCCTCGCCTACGGCTCGCGCATCGATCATGTGCTCTACGACGCGCCGTGGAGCTGCATCCGCTCGTGGGTTGGCCCGAGCATCGGCTCCGACCATTCGCCGTTGTTTGCCGAGTTTCGATGACGACCCAAGACTGCGATCTCAACAGCAAAGGAGGAGGGCCAGCCACCGACTGGCCAAGGCTGTGTCGCCGTCGGGAAGCCGCAGGGGGCCAGCCACCCAGGACACCCAGGACACGGAGAAAGGCGGGGCTGAGGCGCTTGCCGGGCGGTTCGCCGGCTCCACGGGTTCTTCTTTCGATGGCCCGTGGCTGCAAATTACCTCGGCGAAAGCTGGAATACCCGGCCGAGCGAGACTATTCTGGAAGTTTCTCCTGCGCGGGCCCGTGGTCGCGCGGATCCAGAATGTAGATACTCGAGCCGAGCGCCCCGATGAACCATATCGCACGGCTGGCGCGACCATGCAGTGTCGTGGCTATCGCACTGGTTTGCCTGTCGGCCAAGCCGGCCGGCGCGGTCGTCGTTTCGGCGTTCTATCAGGACGCCACCGCGGTTGCGCCGGGCGGCAACCCGGGCTGGTTCAACGTCGGCAAGCGCGGCACGGCCAGCGCCTCCTACCTGGGTAACCGCTGGGTCATCACCGCCAACCACGTCGGTGACGGGTCGGTCAAGTTTTCCGACGGCCGCGTGTTTGGGTTGGTCGCCGGCTCGGGAGTGCGACTCACCAACGACGCCGGTCAGGCCATCGGCTCGCCCGACTTGCGGATGTTTCGCCTGGTCGACGACCCGGGACTTCCCAGCCTCGAAATCGACACGGCGTCGCCCTCGGCCGGTGACAGCGTGATGATGATCGGCGCGGGGCGCGATCGAGCGGACGCGCTCGTAGGATGGAGTGCCACGGGCTTCAGTTGGGAGCCGGTCCCCTTGCCACTGGCCAATCGACTGGGATATATGCTCGAGTCGACCAGCACGATGCGCTGGGGCACCAACACCGTGACAGGGCCGTTCTCCATCAACGGCGCCACCGCGGGCTTTTCCACCCTCTTCAATCGCCCCGGAGATTATTTCGAGGCGCAAGCCGTCATCGGCGACTCGGGCGGCGGCGTGTTTCGTCTGGTCGACGATACGTGGAAGCTGGTGGGCCTCATGGCCACGGCGCAACCGCTCCCCGGTCAACCGGCTGGTACGGTCGTTTTTGGCAATTCGTCGCAGTCGGCCGATCTAACGGCGTATCGCGAGCAGATCATGGACCTGGTCACGGCGGCCGACCCGCTGTGGCAGAATCAGGCGAACTACTACGACGTCGACCGGTCCGGCATGGCCAGCTCGCGGGATCTGCTTTTGATCATCAACGAATTGATCCGCTCCGGCTCGCACGAGTTGGAGGGGGCGCCGTCGGCCGGTGGCTCGTGGCTCGACGTCAGTGGCGATGGTTTCGTCAGCGCGCGCGATTCTCTGCTCGTCACCAACGCGCTGCTCGGCGAAACGGCCAACCCGACCACGGCCTCTGCATCCGGCGCGATGTTCGTGCCCGAGCCCTCCACCGCCGCGCTCGTTTTGCTCGGCCTGCTAACCGTCGCGCTGGCCCGCTGCCTCACGATCATCCGCCGGCGATGCGCGTGAGCCGGAGGTGCAGTGCGACCGTGAGCAACCCGCACGGGCGCGTATCCGCTTGCTCAACCGTCGATGGCGAGGCACACCGATTGCCAATCGGGATTCCGCCGGCGCCGCCGAGTCCGCCGGGGAATAACCGGGCGATCCTCTTCAGCCGTGCGCCATCATTTTTCTTGACATGCCATCTGGTGGCCAGTATGGTACCCGGAATGGCTAGCCGACGGCGCCTCCGCGCCGTGAACGGATGGCGCCAAGCGGTCGTGTGTTGCCGTACCATGCGGCGAAAGGGGCACTCGTGCCAAGAAAGGCAAGCATTCGAAAGTCATCGCGGCGCGCTCGCTTCAAGCGAATCGTCGTCGAGTCGTTGGAGGATCGGCGGATGCTCGCTTCCGGTATCTCTGTTGAGTTGCTCGATACACTTACTCCAGCGGGGACAGAGTTTCCGGCTCTATGGCGCGTCGACGGTGATCTTGTCGACGCTGATGCGAGTGGAACGATCGAGGCCGGAGAAGTGTCGCAGGTTCTGATATCGCTCGACGCTTTGGGACTGATCGACAATCACGTCGAATTCCGGCCGGTGTTGGGCGAGAACGCCTTCGTGTCGCTCGAAGGCGATCTAATGGGAATAGCCGACATTCCAGTCCCGGCCAACGCACCCGCGAACCAGCAATTCGAAGTTTGGATGACGGTCGAAATCGGCATCGCTGATTTGGACCTGGCTCCGGCATCCGCAGAAAACGCGGCGAGTGTATTCTCGTTTCTCGAATCGGTCGTCTCATTCTTTGGAATAGGCACGGAACAAGGGCTACCCGAACCAGTCGAGGAGTTTGTGAATCGATTCAGCAGTCTCGGCGGCGGCGACGTTGTGGGATGGCTGAATGACTATGCCACGAGCATGTACCCGTCGTTGTTGTCGCAGCCGGACTTAAGCCAGACGCGGGAATTCATCGTTGAGAAGATCGCAGAACAGGGTGTGGCCAACGACAAGGCGATCGTCGAAGCGCCCGGAGGGCCACGTGACATCGTAGACGATCTACCAGAAATCGTAAGCGATGCGTACGGAGGAAACGCAAAGTTCTGGCAGCAGTGGGACCCGACAAAGTCGACGGTTGTCCTCGTGCACGGCATTCAGACTGAACAGGGAAACTACTTCAACAAAGGCGACAGCATGCAGACGTTGTTTGGCCCCCAAGTCAATGTTTTGAGCTTCTATTGGGGACGAACTGGGGTTGCGAATGGCTTGCTGCGCACCGTGGCAAGCGTATTGGCAACGGCCAATGACCCAGATTTCGTTGATACCATAATTGGTTTTATTCCCAGCATAGGTAGTTTCTATGGTTCAGCGCGCGTGAATCTGGAAGGCAGTGTGGATTTGCATTTGTTGCTAAAACTACTTGGGCGCGCATACGACGCGGCAGGTGAGGTGCCGGGAGACAATATCCATCTCGTCGCTCACAGCCAAGGAACAGTTGTCACGGCAGCCGCCTTGGCCTTGAATCCGCCAGGTGCTGAGACATACGACATCGGATCAACAATCTTTGTCGGAGCAAACCTCCACCAGGGCGCGACGCAAGGAGGACGCGAGTTTTCCAACATTGACCCACACCTTCTAGACATCACAAGCTACTACTCTGCATACGACCACGACGTCTTGCTTGGCGGCGGCGTTGCCTTCGTGCGAGGAGCTGGGAACGCCGGCTTTGCCCCGAATAGTTTTCCGGGTGTTATATCAGTCGATGCGGTCGCAGAAACGTCGCGTAATGGATTTGACCGCGAAATCGAGCATACCAGTACAACCGAAACTGGAAAGATCGGCTGGTGGGATTGGCTCCTATTCATGGAAGAAGAACGGAGCTACTTGAGCAAGCGCTTTGGCTTAACGACCACAACGGCAAGTCTTGGTGAGTATGCGCTGGCCGAACTGCGCACAGGCGGTGCGGCAGTCGATTTCATCAACGGGATTACGTATGTTCCCGTGCCCGACTGGTTCGATTTTCCGATTGGTGGGATTCAGCAAAGATCACCTGGCCGTCCGTTGCCCACCGAACCAATTGTTCCGCCAAGCATTCTTTCGGTCCTTGCGAATCCCGATCCGGCATTCCGCGGCGAATTGCTTGTTGCCACTGCGAATGGTGCCAGCGCGGCGGCCGGTCGACAACTCGTGCGAGCTGATTTCTATTTGGACCTGAACCACAACGGCTTTCCGGATAGCGGCGAGCACCTGGAGAGTGACCATGACGCCCGCGGCGGCTGGCGGGTTGCAATCGATACAACGGACCTAGCCCCGGGCGTGCATACACTGCTTACGCGGGTTGCTGACGACCATGAGAACCACAGCCCAATCGTTTCGACAGTCATTGAAATCATCGAACCCGGATCGCCACCGTCGGAGTTACCCAACGCAATCGACAGCACATTTATTGACATCGAGCATCAAATCGTCCCCCACGAAAACGGTGACATTCGCTACGCCCCAGAATTTCAGACTGTGGGACCGGGCAAAGTGGATTTTTGGGCCATTCGGCCGGCAACCAGTGGCGGCTTCGATTTCACGACGACAGGTTCCACGGATACGGTGATGGGGCTTTATGATCGAGCTACCGGTGCCCTGATCGATTTCGACACCGACAACGGGCCGGGTGGAAATGCGCAGATCGTGGCGACGCTGATAGGAGGGACTGAGTATGTGTTGGCAATCGCGGGTGAAAATAGTGCTGCCGGCACGTACGGCCTCGACGTAATCGGAGTCGATCAAACGCTAACGGCGACCATCGCCGTACCATCGCCTTTCTACCAGGCAACCACACCAGGGGCGATTTCAGGGCCGTACGATACTCATTATTTCAAGGTGATCGTCCCAGGTGACGCAACCAGCCTGGACGTGCGACTTGACCCGAGCGCATTCCTCGATGGCTTTGTGCGCGTTGAGAACGCTAGTAACCTCACGATTCGGACCGCGTTGCAGGCAGAGGCCAGCTTCGACGATGTGATCCTCGCTATGCCAGTGGTGGGCGGCGAAACGCTGTACATAACCGTCACGGGGACGCTGGGGACCACTGGTACGTACGACCTCAAATTGGATTTCAATCCGGACGACTCCGGTGTGCCGGATGAGTTGACGCCCGTTCCGACCACAGTTCCCCTGGTGCCCTTCCCGTGGGGCGTGGCGCAAGCTCTCGATGCGTCCATCGGCGTGCCCGGGGAGTTCGACTACTATCTGTTTGCGCCGCGAAGCGGTGAAGGTGGAGACTTCACGTTTGAGACACTCGGCGAAACTGATACACAAATCGGCATTTATCGTTATCTTGGGCCGTCTCAGGCGGTGCTGGAGTTTCAGGATGACGACTCGGGAGCCGGTGAGAACGCTCGGATCGAAGCATCACTAAATGGAGGTGATCGCTATGTCGTGCTGGTGCGAGCCGAAGGCACCTCTACCGGTGCCTATGATCTAATGGTCAATGGCCCATCGAACAGCGTTCAGGACCTCGTGCCCAGCGGCCTGACTTTAACTCGGTCGTCCTTTTTCGACGGATTCACCCAGGACTCGCTTTATCAGCAATTCAGAGTGCTTGCACCAGCCACGGCCACCACCGTTTCGATCGAGACTGAACGCAACAGCGGCGTCGGCAATGACACGCTCGACGTCGCGCTGCGCGTGGCCGACGCCGACGGAAATGTTCTGGCGTGGATTGACGACGCAGGTCCTGGCCTAAACGAACAGCTTTCTGGCCTCGCTGTAGAGGGCGGTGGAGTCTACTACGTGACGCTGTATGGAGAAACACCGGCGATTGGTAGTGCCCGCATCCATATCGACTTCGATCCCGATTTTCAAATCACGGAAGGAGTCGAGTTTCCGATTAATTCGACGACGCTCCACAACCAGCGCGCGCCGGACGTGGCCACGAATGCGGCGGGGCAGTCGGTCGCGGCCTGGACTTCACGCATGCCCAGCGATTTCGATATCGACGTCGTTTTTCAACGCTTCGACGCCAGCGGCGCCGTCGTCGGTCCCGAAACGCTCGCCAACACACCCGACGGCAACGTTAATCAAGGACCGCCAGCAATTGGAATCGACGCGTCCGGAAATTTCGTAATCGCCTGGGAGACAGCCGGGGACGTGGTATTTCGCCGCTTTAGTGCCGCTGGTGCGCCACTGGGTGGCGAGGTTGCGACGGGACTGGCCGGCGCTACCTCGATTGACATCGCCGTGCAGGCCAATGGCGCGTTCATGATCGTGGCCTCGGATGATACTTCACTGCAAGGGCGACTGTTCGATACGGGCGGAAATCCACTCACCCCCACGCTCCTTCTGGACGACACCCCCGATGACGTGGAACACGCCAGCGTCAGCGCGGACGGCACAGGCAACTACGTGGTTGCATGGAATGTCTCTAGCGACGGGTTTTTGGTGGAAGATGTGTATGCCATGCGGATCGATTCGGCAGGCGATGCGATTTCCAGTGGACGCCATAGCTTTGTCGCGGGCGAAGTCCGCAGTCGCCGATTCCAAGACTCGAACGGAAATGGAGTGCAAGACATCGGCGAAGCAGGCGTCGCCGGCGTGACCCTGCTGTTGGATGCCAACGGAAACAGCGTGCAGGACGGAGGCGAACTCACACAGATAACCAATAGCGATGGCGACTACGTCTTCAGCGGCGTCCCGGTCGGCGTCTACCACGTCGTGCAAGTTGGCGGACCAGCGAGCGGACCGGCCGTCCTGCTGGACGATTTCGACCGTGCGGACTCAAGCGACCTGGGACCAGATTGGGTGGAGCAACTCGGGGACTTGCGGGTCGAGGGTAATCGGCTGCGATCGCAGCTGGGAACCGGCGGCAAGTCAACCAGCGTTTATCAGCCGTTCGATGGTGCTCGACAAGCGGTCACGTTCGATCTGAACTACGATCTGGCAGCCGGTGAGCGAATCGTCGCCGCGCAGGCTTACTTGGCCTACGCGGACCCGCAGCATTATGTCAGTGTCAATTTCCTAGACAACTCGATCGACGGTCAGTCCCAATTCCGTAGAGTCTTTTTTGGCTTCACCGACGATTGGTCACTGACCGACTGGCCCCGTATGCGCGGCGGTCCGCAGTTTGTCGACGTGGCACCGTTCAGCTCCGCCCGTATTCTCGCCGCATACGACCCGATCTCCAGCACGTTGACAGTCGGAATCGATCGAGACTTTGACGGAGTGTATGAGACGGTACTGACTCGCGGCGGCATCCTTCCCGACGGATTGGGGACCAAGGTCGCGATTGGTGGATTCAACAACGTCGCAATCGACAACTTCACAGTCGACACAAGCTGGCAAGTGATGCCACCGTCCAGCGCGGCGCCGACCGAGGCATTTCGCGTTGCTCCCGAGCAGACCCAGAGTCAGGGACCTCCCGATGTCGCCGCACACCCGGATGGAACATTCGTCGTCGCCTTCGAGGCAAATGACACCGACGGCTCAGGGCGGAATATCTACGTACAGCGATTCGACGCCAACGGCCAGACAAACGGTCCGCTGTCGCGCGCCAACTCGCTAGTCGATGGCGACCAGATCGAACCCACCGTCGCCATCATCTCCCAGGGAAAATTCCTCGTGGGATGGACGACCGACGACAGCAATGCCAAGGGAGTGGCCGTGCGATTGTTCGATGTAGCCGGCGTACCGAGCGGGCCGGAATTCCTGATCAACGAGTACGAGACAGACAATCAACAACGGCTTGCTTTGGCCAGCGATGGTGACAACCAGTACGTCGGCGTCTGGGAAAGTAATTGGCAGGATTTGTCGCTCTTCGGAATCTTCGGCCGGGGACTAACAGTAGGCACGCTGCTTGAATCCGAATTGGCAGTCGTCGATTCCTCGGGGCCATCCGAAGACCGATTCGTGACGTTTGACACTGCTGACGCTGGGGGAGCATTCGTTGCAACTCCAGCGACGCACAGCGTGCAAACCGTTGTAATTCGCAACGACGGGAATCGCGCGCTAACCGTCACTGGCCTGGACGTTTACGGTCAGGACGCGGCTTTCTTTTCCCTGAATGACGATACGGGATTCACTTTGCAGCCGGAAGAATTTCGCGAGTTGACCGTGGATTTCCTCGCTACGACATCAGGCGAGTATTTTTCCGCATTGCGAATCTTCCACGACGACGCGGCGGATGCGCTCAGTGGACAATTTGATGCCAATCCCTATTGGATCAGCCTGCTCGGAAGCGTCTTGCCGACTGATGAGCCGGTGGTACTGGTTGTGGGCCGTCACATTTTCTACAACAACTCGTTCTACGACGGCAACGATACGGGGATCAACGCCAGCGACGACGCGGCGATCGACACCGGCAAGAGTGCTCTGCTGCCCGGCGGCACGGGCGCGTTTCTCAACACGACACCCTACACCAACGGCATCAACGGTGTCATGGTCGACCTGGTCGGCACCGGGGGCCACACTTCGATTAGCGCAACCGACTTTGTGTTCAAGGTCGGCAACAACAACACCCCCGGCACCTGGGCGGCTGCTCCGGCGCCTACCGCCGTCTCTGCGCGCCTCGGCGCCGGTGTGAGTGGTTCCGACCGCGTGGAGATCACCTGGGCCGACGGGGCCATCACCAACACGTGGCTCGAGGTGCAGGTGCTGGCCAACAGCGACACCGGTCTGGATGATTCGTTCTACGGCGGCGGCATCGGCGACGTGTTCTTCTTCGGCAACGTGGTCGCCGACAGTAACAATCTGGCGACCGACCTCTTCGACGCCTTCCCCATTTTCACCGTGGCCCACCCGCCTTCGCCGGCGGTTACCTACATCTACGACTATACCAAGGACGGAGCCGTAGACCTCAGCGATGCCTTTCCCGTGTTTCTCGGCGGCGGCGGTGCCATCGTCGCGCTCACGGTCCCCAGCGGCGGACCCTTCGCGCAGGTTGTTGGTCGGCACATCTTCTACAATGGATCGGGCTATGACGGCGGCAGCACGGCGATCAACGCCAGCGACGACCTGGCGATCGACACCAGCAAGAGCGCCCTGCTGCCCGGCGGCACGGGCGCGTTTGCCAATGCGACGCCCTACACCAAAGGCATCAACGGCATCATGATTGACCTGGCCGGCGGCGGCAGCCATGCGTCGATCACGGCCACTGACTTTATCTTCAAGGTGGGCAACGACAACACACCCGGTTCCTGGGCCGCCGCGCCCGCAACGCTGGCCGTCTCGACACGCCTCGGCGCCGGTGTGAGTGGTTCCGACCGCGTGGAGATTACCTGGGCCGACGGGGCCATCACCAACACGTGGCTCGAGGTGCAAGTGTTGGCCAACGGCAACACCGGCCTGGCGGATATCGGCGGCGGCATCGGCGACGTGTTCTTCTTCGGTAACAAGGTCGCCGACAGTAACAATCTGGCGACCGACCTCTTCGACGCCTTCCCCATTTTCACCGTGGCCCACCCGCCTTCGCCGGCGGTTACCTACATCTACGACTATGACAAGAGCGGTGCCGTAGACCTCTTCGATGCCTTTCCCGTGTTTTCCAACGGCGGTGCCATCGTCGCGCTGACGGTCCCCAGCGGCGGACCGTTCGCGCCAGGCGGCGGCGATGTGTCGCCGGCGACTGCCGGTGGCGGTGATGCGGGCATCTCGTCCGGCCTGGTCAGATCCTTGTCGTCCGAGAAGCGCGAGGCCCTACCGGCCGGCGTTTCGGTCCGGCTCGACGGCGATCGTCGTGGGGCCGCTCGCCTGGTACACACTGCACGATACGCCCAACTGCTCGAGGCCGCCGTGGCCGACGTCATCAAGGACAGCGCCGACCTCGGGGCTGAACTGCTCGACGCACTCGCCGGTTCGATGCTCCCGCAGCGATAGATCGCCGAGGCAGTTCGCTACTTGCCGCCTCCGGCCGCCGCGGCCGCCGGGGCGCGAGAGTGATTGCCCAGGAAGTCCTTCAAATCGGCGATGAACTTTGGCGAAGCGAAGGCCGTCATGTGGTCGGCGTCTTCGATCACTTCGACCCGCAAGTTCGCCATCGTTTCTGCCAGTTCGTCGACGCCCACCTTCAGCGGATCCTCGCTGCCGATGAGCGCCAAGGTGGGGACCTCGTTGGCTCTCAATTGTGCTTCGGTCACCGTCATCCTGCGCAAACCGCGAATGCAGGCCCCCAGGGCCTGCGGATCGTTCGTCCTCATGATCATCTGATTGACGAACTCGATCTGCTGCTCGTCCGGCTTCGGACGACCCTCGGGCGTCAGTTGTAGGATCAGCGGACCGATACCCCGGCCGCTTTCGAGCGATTCGGCCAGTTCGATCATGAAATCAGTACGCTCGTCGTCGGCCTTCGCCCAGCCGGCGCCGCCGAGCGTGGCGGTGATCACGCGGTCCGGATAGTTGTTGACCAGAAAGTTGGTCATGAAGCCGCCCATCGAATAGCCCACCACGTGGGCCTTGGCCAGACGCAGGTGGTCCATCAACCGGACCACGTCCTTGACCATTTCCGGTCCGTACAGCTTCGGGTCGTGCGGCTTGTCGCTCTTGCCGTGCCCCCGATTGTCCAGCGCGATCACGCGGTAGTCGCTCTTTAGCTTGGAGAGGATGCCCGGCATGGCCCATTGGGCTTGAATGTTGGCCGTAAAGCCGTGAATCAGAACGACCGGCTCGCCCTGGCCCTCGACGATGTAGTGGATCTTGACGCCGCTGGAGTCGAAGTACGTGTCTTCGGCAATACCCCGCGACGCGAGGAGCAGCAGCGCAACAAGTGCAACGGAGGCAGTGATACGACGAATCATCGTGGGGCCCTCAAAACGTGAAGATGACGGTGGATCGAGAAACCGCCGGCGGCTGGTCCAGATATGCCGCACAACACCGGCGAGCCTGACACATTCTATTAATGTAAGCCCCCGCATCGGGGAACTCAAGCTCGACACGTAGCCGTTTTCGGCCGCCCGTGCGACGTACGCCGATCCGTGCCCCTTGATGCTCCGCACGCGGCCGCTAGCGTTTCGCGGCGAAGGCCAATCCCTTGTCCAGCGCGGCCGCCAGCTCGTCGATGTGGGCTTTGGTGGCGCACAACGGTGGTCCGAGCCGGATGATGTTGCCGTACAGACCCCCTTTGCCGACCAATACGCCTTGCCGCTTCGTTTCTTCCATCACGTCGAGCACCGCCTGCGGCGCCGGCTCTTTCGAGTGGCGGTCCGTGACCAGTTCGAGCGCCTGCATCAGGCCCATGCCGCGCACGTCGCCCACCAACGGGTGTTTCTCCTTGAGCTCGTCGAGCTTCTCGCGCAAATGGGCGCCGACCACGCGGGCGTTGGTCCGTAGATCGTCGTCCTCGATCACCTGCAACGTTGCCAACGCGGCGGTCATCGACACCGGGTTGCCGCCGAACGTGGCGAACGTCGCGCCGGGAAACTTGTCGGCCACCTCGGGCGTGGTAATCGTAAACGCGACCGGCGTGCCGTTGCCCATGCCCTTGGCGCTGGTAATCACGTCGGGCTCGACGTCCCAGTGTTCGATGCCGAACCACTTATCGCCGGTGCGGCCCCAGGCGGTTTGCACTTCCTCGGCGATGAACAGCCCGCCGTACTT
>SDBV01011265.1_pt1 | contig 11614 bp, 17 predicted proteins | sample 2277081 | NCBI WGS metagenome assembly SDBV01 (sample SAMN10402039, study PRJNA504765) | marine sediment metagenome | isolation source: marine sediment core GS10_PC15, 223 cmbsf | place: Arctic Ocean: Southern Knipovich Ridge | collected 2010
CTGTATCACCACTTACATGGAGTCATGCAACATTTGTAGCAACAGTACTTGAATACCTGAATAAGCTTGAAGAACTTTACATCTGCTCAAGGTGCGGAAGACCTATGTACAGGCATGACAGGGGGGGCAGGGAACAACACACAGGAAAGGAATGGAGGAAATTTCATAAACAGCAGGAAAAAGATCTTGGGAATTCACTTACCTATGTAACAGAAGGTGATGTTGAATATGAAGGAAAAAAGGCACATATAAAAATAAACCATAATACATGCGTTGGGGCGACCATGTGTGCATTTAGTTGCCCTGTTGAGATTTTTGAGCTTGTTAACGACAAATCTCACATAGTTAAAGAAAATCTACATAAATGCCTTTTACACACATGTATGAAATGCCGTGATAGTTGTCCTACAAATTCTATATGGATAAATTTTTATGAATAAATTTTAGTGTCTACTCAAAATAATTTACTGGAATCAAAAATATTTAAGGAGTCAAGAACCGTAATCCGTTATGTGTCATGAGTAAAATAAACGCCTATCACTCATCATGATTGTGTAGTATTTGTTAGGTGTTTGCCCATAACAATTAAGGAGGAAATTATGGATATAATTCAGGCAATCAAAGAGAGACGTTCAATTAATTATTTCGAACCCGGTAAAGAAATTTCTGACGGCAGAATCAAAGAACTTCTTGAAACTGCAAACCTTGCGCCGTCTTCCTTTAATCTCCAGCCATGGAGGGTGATAGTTGTTAGAGCACCTAACAGGAAAAAAACCCTGAGAAAATGTGCTTTTGACCAGCCCAAGATCACATCGGGGTCAACAGTTTGCATTATGATTGCTTACTCAAATAGCGTGGAATAAAACAAGGGAAAGGTATTTGAAAGATGGGATAAGCTTGGATATATGAAGCCTGAAATGAGGGATATGTATGATAGTATGATGAAAAATCTTTACAGTACTCCGGACAGTCTGAATAGAAAATTTTTTGCAATTAAAAATACTGCACTGTTTGCAATGAACCTGATGATTGCAGCAAAAGCTTTGGGTCTTGAAACACACCCGATGGACGGTTTTGACAGTGAGTGTGTGAAAAAGGAGTTTAATATTCCTGATGATAAAATAATCTCCATGCTTATAGCAGTCGGCAATCTAAAAGCAGGCATAACCATCCTTCCAAGGGCATTCCGCAGAGACATTGGGGAATTTGTAAGTTTTGAGGCGTATTAAAAACATTATTAAGAAATGAGGTGGAAATATAACGGGGAACAGACTCTTCACTCAGTCTCGTCCCGAAATATCGGGATCCGGGGGTCGAATCGACAAACCGTTCAAAGTCTATTCCCTGTTATGGTAAGCAATTAAGTCCTTGAATTTACGAATTAAAATAAACGAGAGGAAACTTGGGGATGATAACAGGCAAAGAGGATTTACTGCAGGCGTTTATTGAAGCCTTTTTAATGGAAAAAGGATCGAAGGAGTTTTATTCTCTGGCTTCTGACAAGTCCTCTGATCCGGGAATTAGAGAAACATTTAAAAAACTTTCTAAATGGGAAGAAAAACACATGGATTTTATACAGTTCCTTTACCTGTCAATCCAGGATAATAATGAAATAAAGAGTTTTGAAGAGTTCAAGGTTAAAACGGAAGCGCCAGTTGCCGAGTCTGGAATTCCTGTAAAAGATCTCGGGGTAAAAATTGAAAAGCATGATTTTAAAGACGAAAAAGAAGCGCTATCATTGGCGATGGAAATAGAGGGAAAGTCATATAATCTTTACCTTAAGCTTTCTCAAAACGCTAAAGATACAAATGCACAGGTTGTGTTTAAAGAAATGATGGAGCAGGAAAACAAACATATTTATCATCTTAAAAAACTTAGGCGTTGATGAAATTACACAGGAGGTGATGATGAATGCAGTTGAAATAGCTATAAAGATGGAATCAGATGCAATCAAGTTTTATAAGGAGGCAGCAGAAAAGGCAAAACATTTAGTTGGCAAGAAGATGTTTCTGACTATTGCAGAAGATGAAAAAAGACATCTTGAAATGCTTTCCTCAATTATCAAGAAGCTTGACATAAAGCCAAAAGATGTAAGTCCAATGAAGAACATTAAGACGATTTTTGAAGAAATGAAAGACGATATGATGCAAAAAGTCGAAGTAACCACAGATGAACTCGAGGCATTTAAGATTGCAATGCAAATGGAAAAACAGGGAGTTGAATTTTATAAAAAGGCTTTAGTTGGAGCAAAAACAGAAAAAGAGAAATCTCTGTTTGAGAGACTTATTAAAGAAGAGCAGCAGCATTATGATATCTTTGCAAATACGTATTTTTTTCTCTCTGATACCGGAAGCTGGTTTATGTGGGAAGAGCACAGCATTGTTGACGGAGGAACTCCGTGGGCATAATTTCGTTATAAGTTAATCATTACCTGCCTGCCGGCAGGCAGGTTCGTAATAACGAGTAACTGATAACGGTTTTTTAGGAGGGAGTTTATGGGGTATACAAATATTGCAATTAAAGACAAAATTATGGAGATGTATCCTGAGATTGCACAAAATGAAATATCTATTAGTCTTAATTTTAGCAGAGAAAAGAAAGTTTATATTATGAAACTTAGAAAGGATTTACATGAACTTACAACACATCTTGAGAAAAAGGATATTGATGAGTGTATGGATGGCATCAAATGCGTTCATCTTGGTGTTCAGATAGGTCAATTCAGTAAGAATTTCGAAGCAGGAGAGTAGAGGGGGATAAGTGGTTTTTTTATGTTATCAGTTGTTCGAATAACAAATAACTAATAACGGATAACGAATTATGGAGGTGCAAAATGCCTGTACTCGAGTACAGTGGATTAAAGATTAATTTGGACGATGAGGGATATCTTGCAAATTTTGACGACTGGAGCGAAAAGGTCGCTTGTGCATTAGCTGAAAAAGAGGGAATAGAAGAACTCTCAAAAGATAGGATGGATGTAATAAAATTTATGAGAGAATATTATAGACAATATAATTCCTTTCCGATTTTAGGCTCTATTTGTAAAAATGTGCATCAGCCAAAGAACTGTGTTAATGAAGATTTTGTAGACCCTCTAAGGGCATGGAAAATAGCAGGACTTCCTGAACCATCAGGAGAGGTAATATCTTATTTAAAGCGGTAGCCAATATGATATGGAAATGAAGGCTTTAATTATAAGTGCAGACAATTTTGAAGATTCGGAACTTTTAGTCCCCTATTACAGGTTGAAAGAGGAAAGGGCACAGGTAGATATTGCCTCCATGAAGAAAGAGAAGATCAAAGGAAAGCACGACTATAAGGTAGAGGTAAATAAGACTCTCAAAGAAGTGAATCCTGATGATTATGATATTCTTATACTTCCCGGTGGAAAGGCACCTGAAACTATAAGAAAAGAAAAAAATGCTATAGAAATTGTAAAGCATTTCTTTAAAAATAATAAACCTGTTTCTGCTATATGTCATGGACCTCAGATACTGATAACTGCAGGCCTGCTAAAGGGTAGACGAGCAACCTGTTATAGGTCAGTGGCTCAGGAAATGAAAGATGCAGAAGCTATTTATGAAGATAAAGAGGTTGTTGTTGATGGAAACCTGGTTACCTCAAGGCAACCTTCGGATCTTCCTGCATTTATGAGAGAGACAATGAAAATGCTTGAAAGACGGTAATCTCTATTAGAAAATTCTGATGCATGAAGGGAGTTGAATATTTAACATACCACACTCTGAAGACCCTTCGACATTTCAAGGATTCAAATATTAATAAATAAAACCCATTTAGGAAGAGGTGAAATATGACAGGTATTGCAAAAGAGCAGTTAATTAAATTATTAAACAAAGACCTTGCACTTGAGTATACTGCTATTGTTCAGTATACCCAGCATCAGGGTGTTTTGAAAGGCGCTATGTACCAGAGCATTCAAAAGGAATTAATGATTCATGCACAGGAGGAGCTCCAGCACGCAACAATCTTAGCCGCACAGATTGATTATTTGGGAGGAGTCCCTACAGTTGAGGTGCCACCTGCAAAAATTTCTGACGACAATGTAACAATGCTTCAGCAGGACCTGGGAGGTGAAAATGATGCCATAGCTCGTTATATAGCACGAATAAAACAGGCCGAGGAATTAAGCCTTTATCATCTTTCCCAGCAGCTCAGAAATATACTGGCACAGGAACAGGAGCATGCAATGGATTTAGAGCAAGCACTGGGTAAGTAAATTTTACAAATTTTAATTATAGGAGGTAATTGAGATGGCAACAAGGACAAAAAAGAAAACAACTAAGAGAAAGATTAAGAAAGGCGCCAAATATGCTTGTAGTGTGTGCGGAATAGCAGTTACCATAGATGAGATATGTGGCTGTGTGGACGTGTGCGACATTATTTGCTGTGACAAACAAATGAAGCCGAGAAAAAGATAATTGTTTTGTTTCATCTTAAATTTAGTTTCGGTTTTTATATGGGGGTTATATGAAAATAGAACTTGAAGGAACGCTTCTTAAGATGATTCCAGAGAACGACAGAGAAAAGACCGAACTCAACCAGTTGTGGACAATAATAATAGGCTGTGTAAATGAGGGTAAAAAACTGGTACCTGTAGGAGAGTATATACCCGGAACCAAGGAAGTTGCAGTGTTTAACATAGAATAAATGAGTAGGCTTTCCAGAGCAAAGGCTGCTTATCTTAAGCATTCTGCATATCAGAAAATTGACTGGTATCCATGGTCTGAAGAGGCTTTTAAAAAGGCAAAGCAAGAAGATAAGCCCCTATTTCTGAGTTCAGGTGCTGTATGGTGCCACTGGTGTCATGTAATGGCAAGGGAATGTTTTGAAAATGAAGAGATAGTACGGCTTCTCAATAAAAATTTTATAAATATAAAACTTGACAGAGATGAAAGACCTGATATAGACAGGAGATATCAGCAGGCAGTTGCTGCTATGGGCTCTGGTGGTGGCTGGCCGCTTAGTGTATTCTTAACGTCGGATAAAAAACCGTTTTTTGGCGGGACATATTTTCCGCCAGAGGACAGACAAGGCAGACCAGGATTCAAAAAGGTACTGATGGCAGTAGCTGATTTTTACAGCTTAAAGAGAGAAGAGATATCTGAATATACACAGAGGCTTATAGATTCCCTCAAGCCTGAGCCCATGTTGCCGGGAGAAATAAACGAGTCTTTGGTCAATGAGGCAGTAACAACCATTATTTCTGAATTTGACCCTCAGAACGGTGGCTTTGGCACATCGCCCAAATTTCCGATGCCGGGTGCCATAGAGTTACTGATAAATAGACATTTCTTTACCAAAGAAGAATCTATTGGGTATGCTGTAAAAAAGACCCTTGAGTCAATGGCAAAAGGTGGATTCCATGACCAGCTTGCAGGTGGGTTCCACAGGTATTCTGTTGATGATGCATGGATTGTTCCTCACTTTGAAAAGATGGTGGATGACAACGCATGGCTTTTAAGAAATTATATTGATGCATATTGTGTCTTTGGCTATGAGTATTTCAAAGAAGTTGCTGAAGGTATAATTAATTTTATTAGAGTTGTGCTTTCTGACCCTGAGGCTGGATTTTATGCAAGCCAGGATGCAGATGTTACGCCTGATGACGAAGGTGGATATTTTACATGGACAGATGAAGATTTCAGAAGGGCCCTTAGTGATGAAGAATACATGGTGCTTTCCCTTCACCTGTTTCATGAGCTAGGTTCTATGCACCACGATGAATCAAAAAGGGTACTGTTTATTTCAATGGATGCAGAAGAAATTGCCCAAAAACTCGGGAAGGATATAAAAACCATTACTGAAATAATTAAGAGAGGAAAAGAAAAATTACTCAAAGAAAGAAATAAAAGAGAAACCCCATTTATTGATAAAACCTTATATACATCATTAAATGGAATGCTTATCTCTGCTTATCTACGGGCCTTCAGGGTACTAAAAGATAATAGTCTGAAAGACTTTGCCCTTAAAAGTCTTGAGGAAATAATGCAAAGCCGTTTTATTGATAATGAGCTTTTTCACACAGAAGGCGTGAAGGCACTATTGGATGACTATATCTATCTGATAGATGCGTTGATTACTGCTTATGAGGTTACAGGCGAGGTAATGTATATTAATCAGGCAGATGAGCTTATGGAGCTCTGCGTAAAGAATTTGTGGGATAAAGATGAAGGGGGTTTTTTTGATACAGATAATTACGTTCTCGGGATAAGGCTTAAGGGAATAGAGGATATTCCCCACCCATCAGCAACCTCACTTGGCATCAGGCTACTGCTTAAACTATGCTTCATGACAGGAAAGGAAGCATATAATCAATATGCAGAAAAGGCATTAAAAGTTTTTTCTTTGAAGGCAAAAGATATGGGCATTCATTCAGGATATTATTTTTGTGCTCTTGATGCATATTTTAATATGCTTAAACTTACTTTACAGACATCGCCTCAAAGTGAGTTAACTGATGCAGTGCTTTCATTTTTTATCCCCAATACGAGCGTGGTTTATGGGGAAGATAAAGGTCGTGTTGTTCCTTGCCTGAAGAATGTTTGCCATGAACCTATTGATTCCCCTGAGAGTCTCAGGGATTTTTTAGAGAAGCAGAAATATCTTAACAATGTAAACTAATGCAAACGCATTAATAATCTAATTGAGGAGTGGGGTATGGAAAGTTTTTCTATAACTGAAGTTATTGAACAGGCTATTCAGACAGAAAGGCTAGGCTATAAGTTTTATACTGTTATGGCAGAGAAATTTAAAGAGTCTGAGGAAATTAAAAATCTTTTTGAAACGCTCGCAGTAAATGAACAGCAGCATGAAAAAAAGTTTTCTGAAATAAAAAGTAAATCAGTAGCTAAAATACCTGATAACTGGGAAGAGGCCGCACAATATCTAAGGGCTATTGTTGAGTCAGAGTTTTTCCTTGGAAAAGAAAAATCTCTGCCGCCGCTTGAGCACGTGAAATCAACAGCAGAGGCAGTCAATTTTGCCATTGGTTTTGAAAAAGAGACACTGCTTTATTTCCATAGCCTGAGAGATATTGTAACCGAGAAAGAGATGGTTGATGAAATTATAAATGAGGAAAAAAGTCATATCAGGTCTTTGAGTGATTTCAGGAAAACTATTAGCAAATAACTAATAACTAATAACGGTTTGTTAGATGGACTATTCAATAAAGATAGGTGGTGAAGCCGGACAGGGCATACAGACAATAGGCGGCACCATTGCAAAGGTCTTTTCAAGATCCGGCTATCATGTTTTTACTCATCAGGATTATGAGTCCCGCATAAGGGGCGGGCATAATTTTTATCAGGTCAGGTTCTCAGATAAACCTGTTACAGCATCAAGAGACAGCATTGATATCCTGGTAGCGCTCGATAAAGAGAGTATATTATTTCATGAACAGGAGCTTTCACAGGACGGACTTGTTGTCTATGACTCATCCTCATTAAAACACAAATACGAAAAACCTCATTTCCTTGATATCCCTTTTACAGATATTGCAGCAGAGTACGGAGGCAGTAAGATTATGGCAAATACTGTTGCTGTTGGTGCTGTGCTTGGTATGCTGGATATGAAAGTTGACATAGTAACTGAAATTATAAAAACAACATTCAGGAAAAAAGGAGAGGAAGTAATCCGGAGTAATATTAAGACTGTATCTGCCGGACATGGCTTTGCAGTAAAGAACTGTAAAAAATGCTCTTTTAATGTTCCTCCAGTATCAGGGCCTAAAATGCTTATAGCAGGAAATGATGCAATTGGATTTGGTGTTGCTGCGTCAGGATGTAAATTTTATTCAGCATATCCTATGACGCCTTCAACAGGGATTATGAATTATCTTGCATCCAAGGGAAAAGAGTACGGAATTATAGTGGAACAGGCTGAAGATGAGATTGCGGCAATTAATATGGCTTTGGGAGCATCCTTTAGCGGCGTCAGAGCAATGACAGGGACTTCAGGAGGAGGATTTGCTTTGATGGTGGAGGGGCTTTCCCTTGTTGCAATGACAGAAACCCCCATAGTTATTGTACTTGCACAGAGACCTGGTCCTGCAACAGGATTTCCAACAAGGACTGAGCAGGGTGATTTATTGTTTGCATTGCACACTGCTCACGGAGAATTTCCAAGAGTTGTTTTTGCCCCCGGTACACCAGAGCAGGCCTTCTATCTTACAAACAAGGCATTTGATATTGCAGAGAGGTTTCAAGTCCCTGTCATTATTCTTACTGACCAGTATCTTGCTGATTCTCAATGGACATTTGAGGGTTTTGATTTAGCTAAGATTAAATATATTGACTACAGACTAAGGGGAGATGCATTTAAAAATCTTTCAGAATACAAACGGCATGCTTACACAGAAAGCGGGGTGTCACCCTTAGGTGTGCCAGGTGATTCAAAACACGTGGTTGTAACAGACAGCGATGAGCATGATGAACAAGGGCATATTGTAGAAGATGCTGAAACGAAAATAAAGATGGTAGAGAAAAGGTTGTTTAAAAAATTACCTCTCATAAAGAAGGAGATAGAAACGCCGTTTTTTTATGGTGATAATAAACCTGAGATAGTAATTATCGGATGGGGTTCTACATACGGGGTAATGAAAGAGACAGTAGATGCGCTGTCAAAGAACAGAAGGATTGCAATGTTACATTTCAGCGAGATTTATCCATTTCCCTTAATAGAAAAATTTGATTATCTAAGTATCTTAAACAATGCAAAACTTGCCATATGCATAGAAAACAATGCAACAGGACAATTTGCACGCCTAATGAGGGCAGAGACAGGATACGAATTTAAAGCTAAGATTAATAAATATGATGGGAGACCTTTTACACTAGACAACCTTTTAGGAGAATTAAATGTCCACATTGCAGGATTATAAAGGACAGCACCCGGCATGGTGTCCGGGCTGCGGCAACTTTGGAATACTTAAGACATTTAAAGATGCAGTTGTTGAAATGGGGATAGAGCCTCATCAGCTTACAATTGTTTCCGGAATAGGACAGGCAAGTAAATTCCCTCATTATATTAGATGCAATACTTTTAACGGTCTTCACGGACGGGCACTGCCTGTTGCAACCGGCATAAGACTTTCAAATCATAAGATGCTTGTTGTGGCTATAGCTGGAGACGGTGACTGCTATGGCGAGGGTGGAAACCACCTGATGCATGCAATAAGAAGAAATATCAATGTAAAACTTTTTGTTCATGATAACCAGATATACGGACTTACAAAAGGACAGGCTTCTCCGACAAGCATGGAAGGGATGAAGACAAAAAACCAGCCTTTTGGGGTGCTTTCAGAGCAATTAAATCCGATGGCACTGGCAGTAGCCCTTGACTGCAGTTTTGTTGCAAGAGGATTTTCAGGAGATGGCGAGCACCTGAAAGGGTTAATAAAAGAGGCAGTTAATCACAAGGGATTCAGCCTGGTGGATATACTTCAACCGTGTGTTACATTCAATAAGGTTAATACCTATGAATGGTATAAACAGAGAGTTTATCACATAGAGCCTGAGTACAATCCTGAAGACAGGTTAGAGGCTTTTAAAAAATCACTCGAATGGGGAGACCGTATTCCTTTAGGCATAATTTACAAAAACAACCGTCTGATTTTAGAAGAGCAGATGCCTGTAATTAAGTATAATCCCCTTGTGAGACAATCCTTTGAGTTATCAAAATTAGAGACTACGCTGAAAGAGTTTTATTAACTATATAAGAGGGAGGTTTTACTATGGCTTTGAAAAAAGCAGAGGAAAGGGATAAGCAGATGCTTGATCTGCTTAAAGGATGGAAGGCACTTGAGGATCACACTATAAAGATTTGTTCAAAAATATCCAAAAAGACAAAGAATCCAATTATCAAAACTTTAATTACTGCTATAAAAAACGACTCAGAGAAGCATAAGTCAATTCTTCAACTCATAAATGATAGCATGACCAAAATGGCATTTGTGCTTACACCTGATGATCTTATAGATATCTCAACCCTCTTAGACAAGCATATTACTATTGAACAAAAATCAATAATTACAGCTAATAAGGCAATTGATATGAGCCGTGACGCAGTAGTAAAGCAACTGCTGAGGCTTATACTGGAAGATGAAAAGAAGCATGTAAAACTTATTGAACAAATGAATGAGCTTAGATTCAGGGTTACAGCAAGGGTTACATAAAAAGAAATTGTTGAAAAACCCTAACAAGCTCTGATTTCACAGACAAAAACTCGATTATACCCTGTAATTCGCCCTCTGCAATCTGAAAGATTGCGAGGACTTAGTCCCGGGAATTCTTTGAATTCCTCGGGGCACCGATTAAATCTCGACAATATCAAAGACACAGATAATGCATAGGCTGCTTGCAAAATTCAAGATTATCACAGATGTACCTGACTGCCGTCAGGCAGGTCTGTGGTCATCTGCGATTTTCATCTGTGATTATCTGTGTTTTTATACAAGTTTTTCAATGGCTTCTGCTGCAACTTCGCCCACGGTTTTTTCTTTCAGCTCCCCTTCTTCATAAAAGATAATGGGACTGTTGTCATCTTTAAGTTTTTTTATCTCATTTACAGCTTCTGATGCCCCGAGTTTACCAAGCGCCCATACTGCGTAGCCGCGGATGTCAGGTTCAGGGCTTTTGAGGTAGAGTAGTGCAACAGGGACTGCATAATCAATCATTTCATTATTGATTTTTCCTATTCTGCCAATAGCACGCAAAATGCCTGCTCTCAAAGCGGGTTCGTTATGAAAAGATACTATTACAGGAGCAATGTCTGAATAAAGCTCAGGGTTGTTTCTTACTATTTCACCGAGAATTTCAGGAGTGCTCCATCCTATTCCTCCTGACTCGTCCCTTATCATCCATAGCAGCCGTCCAACAAGATTCCTGACACGCTCAGGATTGGTTTTTGAAATCTCTCTTGCTATCAGACCAATAGATTCTATTGCTCTCCAGGAGTTCAGGTCTTTTTTATCATAAGACAGGGAAATAAGTATGCGCAGGATTTTCGAGTTACTGGATGTCAACTTAACTAATTCATCGTATCTTTTTTCCCCCAGGAGTTTTAAAATCTCTTTTTTTAAAGGCAGCATTATTCATACATCTGACTATCAAAAATTACTTCTATGGCGGGTAGTCTTTCTCTAAATGCCTGTTCTATGCAGTTAGTGTCGCAGTCAGCGCATCCTCCATCGGAATGCAGTATTACCTTGTTTCCTTTTATCTCCACTAATTCTACAGAACTGTCGTGGGGATCCAAAAGCCACTCCAGACTTTCCAGGACTTCTAAAACCTGTGCTTTTATATTGTTATCCATTTAAATTGATAATCAGCTCGTCTAATCTGTAAATTAGACGGCTTTCATGCTTAATAGTTCACTTTACATCAAAGTACGTAACTCTTTGTTATTCAACAAATTTTACGTGATAGTCTTTTGTTTTTTTAGCGAACTCTCTGCCAAACTCATAGCACCTTGTCTCATCTTCCAATGAGGGTTTGTACATCACCTGCAAACCTGGTTCAAAAGATTCTAATTTCATTTTTTTAAATTCTTCATAGGCTTCTTTTACAGCACCGCCTCTCCATCCATAGCTTCCAAA
>SDBV01011266.1_pt1 | contig 11613 bp, 30 predicted proteins | sample 2277081 | NCBI WGS metagenome assembly SDBV01 (sample SAMN10402039, study PRJNA504765) | marine sediment metagenome | isolation source: marine sediment core GS10_PC15, 223 cmbsf | place: Arctic Ocean: Southern Knipovich Ridge | collected 2010
TCGCATGTACCATAGGATGCAAGAGATGTGCGATCGGTTTCGACAAAGTCAACATCAAAACCTGGATGCTTTTCTCGAAACATACGAGCCGCCTGGTGTGGCGAACTGGCTTCAATCTGTTCTGACCTTTCCTTTAGGATTTGGCCTGAAACTTCATACCTCATGACTCGCTCCGCTCGTCAAGTTTGCACCATCTACGAAATCGTTCACGACTAATCCATTTCTTGTTTACCAGCCAACAGTAAAAATTCATTTTCAATGTCATGGGCAAACGTCTCAAACATATCCAATATGAATCACCATGTACAACGCAGTTCATCACAATCATGATGTAGACATCTTCCAATGTACCGTCTGGCTTATGAGGGAAACTATCTTCAAGACCTTTCATAGGATGCCACGGTCGCTTGTATGCCTTAAATAGGATCATAATTCGTTCCACGTAAAACTCTTGTGGTTTCATCGAAAAACAAATTAACATTGCGAATAGCCTGAGCACGCATATCTTCAAGCGTGCCTGTGCTATGACAAATAGGGACATGTCGTACCAGACCACGATCAGTCCCGTTGTTAGGTACAAATGATAACGTATAGAACAAGATGCCATCACCAATCTTATCCCAGTCGGCGGCGTCCAAATCGATCTGAACTTTTGCCGGTGTATTTTCTTTCAGAGGTACCTGGCTCATGACTCACTCCATTTACGTCTTTTTAACTTGACATCTACATCTACAACGTCAACAACCATCCTATTAAATAGTTTTTCGAACATTGCTACAGTTTCAATCGCCTTCTTATCGAACTCCGCTCGACACACTCCGCATAAATTGAAGTGTGCGATAGGGTCGAGATATTGTGTGATTATACCTACCGATACGCCAATGGCACTTGATGATAAGGTAACATCTTTTGTGCCACATGTATCACACCAACTTTGTTCGAAACGCCCCATTATGACTCGCTTCGCTCGTCAGGTTTGTATACTTTGAACAAAATCACGACTCACTCCATTCTTGGGAAACTCGTTCCCCATAGATCGCCGTCAACTCTTCGTCCACCTTGTCCCTATATAATACTACGCGATCACCCCATTCCATCCAAAACGTATGCACCTTTCTGTTCGGGTTATGCTCAAACCACCTTTTGACCTCGCCTATCGCCTCGGCCAAAGTCTGCTGAGCTAATTTCTCTTCCACTTCCAGACATGGTCGATCACTCTCATAGTAACAGTAATCAAACGAGAGCCTAATTTTCAAAATACTGCTGTCCGTAAACTTGATGGAGACGCAATCATCATGTTTGAGGTACTCCGCAACGGTCTTGCCTACGAATCGATTTGTCATGGCTCACTCCGTTCTTCGCATTCTGCTCGCCAACAAGCCCACTTGTACATCAGCCATACCATACCACGCATTGCCAAATACGAAAACACAATACCAATCGTTATAACGCTCCCGAACCCGATTTTTGAATGTTCTATCCAAAACGAAGTCATCATATCGACAACCTTTTCACAATCTTCTCAATCACCCGAATCCGTTCGGGCGTATAAAAGAGTTCCATCACGTCCGTGTTCGCCTTTGTGTCCATCAGGAAAACCAGCTCTCCCAAGGTGAAGTTTCCGACCAGCACACTGGTCAGTTTACATCGAGCTTCGCGGTAGCGTCTCTGCAAAATTAACGCTTCCTTGTATGCGTGACTTTGTAGTCGCTTTTCTATGTCTGGCAAATAAGCCATGCTGCATCAGCCTTTCAACAGAAAAATATAGTACGCACCCAAAAATGCCATCAAACCTGCCACACAAATGATGGCTAACGTCCAACCGAGAATGTTGTCACGACGGGTCATGAATCATAGCCCGCTTTAAGGGCGAATACAGTTCGCAATATCGATGTGCCGCATTAAAGTCTGATAACGATTCACCAGTGTCAACATCTTCGATAACAATGGACCTATAATGGAGCCACACCTTATTAAGCATTTCAATGGACCCAGCAAGCGAAGAAAATGAACTCTGATCTTGTTCGTCGTAAATGAATGCACATTTCCTAACTGGTGTCGAATCAAATCCCGGCCTATTTTTCGAATCAGATACGTATCTTATACCACCAGAATGGCTAACCAACCTGACAATGTAGCGACGATGTTTGGGCCGCAACATCTTGGCCGCGAATCTCAGGATTTCCACTAGCCCGCTGTCGCATGCATGACCTGGATAGTTGTTGTACCACTTTGCATATGATTCCAACGTCATTGGAAGTCTGCTCGCACGCTCTTCTTCGGTTTCTTTGTGTTCACCGCTCGGCATCACTGCCCTCCAGCTTCGCTGGATGGCATTCCATCCGGCCATTCTTCGAGTAGTCTAATCACCATGGCCACGACGTCTATGGCCTCGTCAATAATGTGTTCACGTCGATTGATATCGCGACCCTTTGAGGTCGCCGTCGCGGCCTGAACTAGTTCGCCGACTTCTTCGGAAATTCGACAGCATGCGAATTCGGCAGACGGATGTAGGCCAAACCTGTCACGGGCTATTTTTGACCGCGTTTTGGCTGCTTCCAAAAGTTCTTCGATATGCACAATGGTAGTTTTTCTAGGATCAATTTCTAAATATGGATTCTTGAGTCTAACATCAACTTCGATTTGTACTTTATTTAGTTTTACCATTACCTTATTTTCCGTTCGCCAATCAACCATTCCAGATTTTCACGCAGTTCATCAATCCATTCCAGGATGCATGGCGAAGAGAATTCATCCGAGTCTACGTATCGGCCAATTGCTTCGGATAGACTTCTGTTCTTTTGAATGGTAGATACTCGACGATCCGTGACGCCGAGCGGCACCTGACCTTTGTTTACAATGTCACACGTCACTGAATACATCACAAATGGTTCCCACATAGAATGAGCTGTCACAAACAATTTGCCCTCACCGTGTAACGCTTTCATCTCTTCCTGGATGTCGTATTGTGCGTCGAAACAATGCAGATAGTTTGCAATATCGTACGCCGACATTGGTCTGGCGTGAAGCTTCAGTGCAGTAAGAATTTGTTCTTTACATGGATTTCTAAACTTAACATCAATTTCTACATTAACTTTGCTTGGTTCTACCATCACTAACACCATTTTCCTTCCGTTTCGCCACATTCATCGCAGCTTCGCTGTTGATAAAGAGATACCCCTCCAGTTATCGTATCTAGTTGCTCCCACTTGCCCCACTCATGCTCATGTCCATTAAAAGACATGGCAATGGCCCAACCAATAAACGTACCGAAGAAGAATGCAAAAATGGTTCCGATCATGCTGGCACGTTCTCCGATTCCACCTGCCGACACTCCGTGCATGTCCGTGCACGGAGTGCGGCAGTGGCACCTGGAAATGGCGACTTACCCTTGGTCCACTGACCCCAAGTATGTAAGTGTTCAAAGTGCCAGTCGAGCAAGAGCCAGTACCAGAATCGCTTCCATAGAGATGGCACTCTGCCCACGTAGTGATAGTGGGCACTACTGGTCAGCTTGCCAAAGCTGACCTTGACGTTCGATTCTGTAACAAAGACGACGTCATCCACTTCAGGGCCAAATCGGTCCATTTTCAGCCTCCTTCTCTTCTTCATACGGGACTAAGTATTTACGCCGCATCTCGGCTTGTGCCTCGCCAAGAACGCCCAACAAAGCATTCGCGGCAGTGTAACTGATACCCCGCTTATGGAGTAACGCGACGAACAGTCGCGATACGACGTAGTTGTAATCGCCATCGGTTTCGATCGACCCGGCAAGCGAGTCGAGTTGTGACAAGAATAATTCGCGTCGATCTTGTGGGATATATGGCACGTCGCTACGCTCCGGTATGCATATCCAGTAGTTTCATCATAGCCTTGACCACTCGTTCTGCTCCCTTTTTGTCGCAACAAACGCCGCCCGCATCATTGATTTTTCTAAGGCATTCTCCGGCCACACGCCAGACCAGCGATTCCTCGTCCACGTGTTTGACGCGTTTTGTCAGGTCAGGATTCAAATTCGCGTATATTGGCTCAACTGCTTTCACGGCAACCTCCATCCAACACCACACACAATATCACTCGGCGTTTGACTATTGATTGCATCACACATGTTTTTGACAGCCTTACGGATGGCACGCTTCTTAAAGAGAGTCATCGAATTTCTTTCCGGTCTTGACTGCCGCCCGCCACGCACCAACCAAGGCTTCTGTTGCCGTACTTGCGACTGTTGGAAACTTGACCACTGGTCCGCCACAATCTGGACAGAATTTTGTATCGTGTTCATTCTCACATAGCGAACACCTATACACCATCTGGGCATCAACAACGCCATCCCACAACTCCCAGCCATACTTCTCTTCAAGAATCTTTACCATTGTTTCAGCGATGGCACGCTCTCTTTTGGAGATCTTCACTTGATCACTTCCTCTCCGTACGCGTCAGCGTCAGCTACGCGTTTCATGTGGCGATTCTTTATGTCTTCGTAGAAAGTCTGGTTAGGCTTGATAACCGTGTAAGCATGACGTGTACCAAAGTAAACCGCCACACGGTTTTGGCTTTGTGTCGTTACAAGCACTGTACACGCTACTGTCATCGCTTGACCGGCTATACCGCCGAAACCCAAGGCTGTACTGCCCCACATCTGACAGAACAGCATGTAGTCCATGTCCCTGACTCGGACGTGGTCTTTGTCTGGCAGGATACGCTGAGGGGCGTCATGCATAGCGAACGAGATGTCGTTCAGAGGATCTATACTACGCATTTAATGCCTTCCTAAGTGTTTCCATCTCGGTCACAAAATCTAGACCTCGATATTGCATGCAACGTACTTCACCAGACGTAAAGATGTTTAGATATATACCATTCTTGAAAACACGATCCATCTTCGCGAGCAATTCACGGGCTAGCGGTGTCACTGCGTCTTCCCTTGCCAGGGCCGTCTTCGCCCTGGCAATGAAGTTCGACGCTACTACATCTCCTTCATCGATACCGTCGTGTACAACGCCATTTTGAAAAGCAGCGTCTGAAGCGTGTTCACACAAAACAATAAGGTCGCTTAGCTCTTCCTTCATTTGGCAGCTTCCGCACGCTCTTCGGCGGTGAAATCATCTAGCTTGCCAACCTGCTGAGTCTGACCGGTTCGCATAGCACCTATTTTACCCGACAGAGTGTTGTATGAACTTCTGACTCCTTGTTCGTTTGCTGCATAGTTGAATGACTTAGCACCAACCAATCCGAGCCCGCTGCCAACCGCAATGGCGTCCTGATTGGCACCCAAGTAAACGAAATCCCAATTATACTTTTCTTCTTGAAGCTTGATCATTGCCTTAACGGCATCAAGTGTAAATTCTCGACTAGAATTTTCTTCACCATCCGTAATAATAACAAAAGTTACAGCATCGGGACGATCACTTGCATCCATCGCGGCGAAGCGTTCACCAGTCCGCGTGATGGTCTGTCCGAGAGCGTCGAGCAAAGCCGTACCACCGCGAGGACGAAGCTCGATGTTGTCAACTTCAGCAATAGGACGAGCATCGATAACGATTTCATACTGGGTGTCAAATTGGGCCAAAGTGAATGTACATTGTCCTTCAATCTTTTTTTGATCTTCGACAAGCTGTTTGAGTCCACCAACCATATCGCTTGCGATGGATGCCATTGAACCGGATCGATCCAAAACGACTGTGATATCTGACTTCATGTGAGTCTCCTATAGTGTACTTGTAATTCTGCGAATTTCCCAGTTTACTCCTGGTGAAGTGTCTGAACCGTCGGGTGTGAAACTATTGGGTGAAAGCAAGTCGTTTACATTCTCCCAATCTATGCGGTTCAGTCTGCCAGCATCAGGTGCAAACTTTCGAACTGACTGTCTAATACGTTGGGCCGATCTGATAGCTCGCCTGATTGCCTTTTGACGTGTGATGGCGGATCCAAAAGTACCATATGGCCAAGTACGAGCACGCCATACATTATTGCCCCGCACCCCGTCCGCCAAATCGTCTTCCGGATCGTATGGGCGTTCCCACACTTCTATCACGTATTCTTTGTTCACTTTTGGCGGCATCTTGATGACCTTCTGTAATCGGTTTGGTGCCACTGATCTCCATGCGGAGTAATATGGCTTATTTGACTTTGCGGACACTCTTGACCCGTCCGTAAACTTTCTGACATTGGGGACAGTATTGGCGTAACTCTGCGTTGATCATTTTACGTTTCAGTATCGTACCATCATCATCACACCACATCTTCATGGACGATCGGTCTCGGCCAAACGTCGGGATTCGGCTTCAAAGATCATGTTTGAGATGGTACCAAAGGCGTCATTGGTAGCAAACGGAAACGGATCAATAACGGTATTACCGATCGGTATATGCGGCCACGGAACATGTGGATGTACCCATGGCACAAATGGCGGATTGATTGTAATAGTCGGTTCGGTTGCTTCCTTGAGAGTCTTGCGAACTGCTAGAAGCTGATGACAATTGGCCGCGTCACTTCCGTCATAAACTCCCTTATTCATCATAGTCTCCACAACCTCAACGATTTTCGCTTCAACCTTCTCAATCAACTTGTCCAGCATGCTGTTCCTCCAAAATAGCTCGAACCCTTTTTGCGACCTTCTCAGCATCTTGCTTACCCACGACGGGCACCGAGGCCGCAATATAGTCTACCTCGACTTTCATGTCCAGGCCGGGTATTTTTATCTTTTCCATGGATTCCATGTTGACTGGAAACGAAACTCGCCAAATCGGGTGAGCACGAGTCCAGTTGTCGTCTTTGATGACAGTTACTTCATTGGCCATGGGTCGAATCTTTAAACGGAATTACCAACACGGGTTTCATAGCTGTAGTGGCTTTATTGACAACGTTATTTGTACCTCTTGAGGAACCGTTCCAGAATGCCACTAAAAAATCTGCACCTTCTACGATCTGACCATTTCGCTTGAACCCCGCAGCCTTACCGTAAGTAGTCCAATCTGCTTCAAAGATCTCTGTCTTGTATCCACGAATAGAAGCATACTGTTCGGCTAACGAGTCAGCACCGTTAGCTCCACCACTAACGATGACGACTTCTTTTCCAGGAAACATGAGAATAAGTTTGTCTAAGGCTAACTCTAGACGAGCATAGTCCTGAAACGTTCTACTGCCAACAACAGCAATTTTGATCTTATCGGGGGTTTCTATCATGGTTCAAATATCTCATGTTCTGGGATGAGAACGTTCGGATCGTAATCGATGTCTACTTCTAGGTGAGAAGCAAGCGAGTTAGCGAACGCCTCTGCCGTTGTTTGGTCACTATACACAACTACACTGGATTCAGCGAAGATCTTGAATTCTCGTGCAACCATCTTGGATGGATCGTCTTCATCACGGACAGCAGTTGTGAGAGGTAAAGGTTCTAGCCCGTGTAACTGTCTTTCCAGCATGGTGAGGGGCATTGACAGCCACACGAACCACTGGCCTTCAGTCTGGATCAGATGTACCTTTGGTGTCCCTTCCAGTAGCATGCGGTTCCTCCGAGATTATGAACACTGTGACATACCCAGTATTCTGCCATGCTTTCCTGGAAATGTCCAACTTTTCTTTCAAAATATCCAATTCACTTTCATGAGGAACCACCACCCCATTTGCCACAGGATACATAACACACAGCCTGGCTTGAGTTTCAGAAGAAGCCGCGATGTTTCGGTGATATGGAGATTTGGGTCCAACGATGTGTGTGAGTCCCAGCATGTGGCCTATTTCGTGCATGCAGACATGTACTGCCCGTGTATTGTCTGGATACTGAAATCGTTGCGTTTCAACATCATCATCTATCACAATACGTTCACGCCAGTTAAACAAAGATTGTCCAATATACAAGCCCACTGCATTTTCTATATTGTATCCTGACCCCTGTAAATCATCATAACGGACAAGCACTCCGCTAACTCTGTTTTCATAAGTGATCACGAAATGTACTGGTAGATACTTAGCCCATCTATGAATAGATTCTAGGAATGCTGCATGAGCTACCCGGTGATCCAAAACGTTCTCTTTGTCAAATACAAAGACTCGTATCGGATAAAATGTCTGGTCTACGATCAGTTTCTCGAAGTTTGTGGTGCATGTGGTGTTGAAAAATAACGCAATCAGTAACAACAAAGTTTTCATGATTTCCCCTTCAAGAAAAAGGGGCCGTGGCTTCATCAGCCACGGCCCCACACATTCCGCCTCTTTGAACGATCAGTCTTACGTAGTCGTACTGCCATTACCGTTAGTCACCTTAGCTAAAGCCTCTTCCACGGCTTTCTGCGTACCGTTCTTGTTGGACTTATGCAACGCTGTTCCTACGCCGCCGACGCCCAATAGACTCATAAGAATCGTGAGCAAAGTAGTAGGATCAAACAGAGCCTCTTTCTTTTCCTGATCTCCCGCCATAGCCCCCCTGATGAGGTCCATATATGCCTGCTTAGCTTCGGCCAGATCTACTTTCCCGTTTGCATCCAAGTCCAATGCATGTCCAAGTTGTACCTCTAGCTTGGCAACATCCTGTGCCTGTTTCAATTCAATCTTAGCAATCTTTGCGTCATACTTCTCTTTTACGCCAGCGATGGTGCTATCCACTTGGGCAAACTTTGTGTTTGCCCACGAGAGAACATCGTTAGCCTTACTGAGGGTTCCGCACCCAACAGTTCCAAAGACCATCACGACCAAAAGTAAAACGCTATTCATTCGAAAGTGCATCGATTGCTCCTTGCTTCTTCCATGCCAAGAAATCACCGTAGGCATCGAGGAATGCATTTTTTGTTCGTAACTCCTCTTCCACAGAGGCTTTACCTTTCAGATCCATTTTGAAACCAACGTTGATCTCATACATGGGAATGGGTACTTGGACCCCGACCCACACGCTCACACTTTCATACTGCTCGAAAGTGCCACAGCCGTTCAAGCAAACCATGAGAATGAGTAATTTGACCAAGTTCTTCATGTTCATGGCAGTAATACACTATTTAGTTTATTTTTCTCGTAACAGTTCGTGATTTCACACCTACTTATATAGTAACTACTAAGAAGTCGCGACAAAAAACATCTGTAAATAAGAAACATATACACCCTCATACTTTTTCTTAACAGTTTCTAGGGGCTTAACCATGAATCTTTCTTCTACCTCGTCAAGAAAAGCTCTCGTTAAACTAGTAGTAGAGCGGCGTCGAGAACTCGCTAAACAGACGGTTAACCCATTCAAAGGGCCAGAAAAGCCTACTGATGGAAAGACCAAAACGAAACGCAAGAAAAAGAAACGGAGCTATTCATGACTGAAGCCATTCGGATCATTCCGGAAGACGAACTAACCGGTGTAGAACTTATGCCACCACAAGGGTGCGATCTTTACTATATCAAGTTGGTGGGTATTGGGCCACAAGCACTAGAACAGAACAAGAACGTGCCTTCGAATCTTCTCGGGCAAACCAAGGGCTTCTATCTTGTAGCTCCTACTGTCGAAATCGAAACTTCCCTTATTTCAATCATTCAAAGGGCATTCGCCGAAAGGCGAATGCAGATGGAGGCCAAAGATGGGTCAGCCTAGTAAGACTGCACAGAATCTAGATAGTGTATATGGCAATACCGGGGCGAATGTCACGGAATCCAAGGTAGACGGTAGCAAAAGTCGTATCATGCGAGCTACTGGAGATTTGCCATCAGATGACAAGGCAGGATTTGCTAAGGCTAGTCCTAACTTCAAAGAAGTTGAACCAGACAAAAAGGTTGTTGCGTCAGAAGAGGCACAAAAGAAGGCACTAGAAGACAATGTTATTGAAGAGGGGGTTGAATGCAGATAGCGACAACAGTAACGATCAGGGCTAGCGGTACGCTAGCCACTGACCCAGAGGTCAGTGGGGTTATTGAAGTCATAGCTATTCAGGAGTCACGGATGGCGGGTCGATCTCACATGGAGATAGATGACCTACAACAGGAAATCCGATTGGCTTGTATCAAGGCACTAAAGAATTACGATCCAACCCGCATCGGCCCCTCGCCATACGCTTTTCTCAGACGATGTGCCAAGAACCACCTTTTCAATCTCAACAGAGGTACTTTCGTTCCCAACAATCCTCCGTGTGTTAGATGCTCTCTATGGGGCAAGGTCGGACGTACGTGTAGCATTGCCGAAGAGGGATGCGACAAGATTGTGAATTATCGCGGGAACATGGCCGCAAAAGCTGCACTCAAGTTTCCTGATCACCTTGGATATTTCGATGCACTGGAATCAAGACAGAGCAACTTAGGTGTGTTCATACTCGACAGCAGTATTCGTGACATGTTACCTTCTGGATTGCATGTTGACTATGATAAAATGCTTGTGGGTCGTACCAACGAAGTTGGTAACAAGAATCGTCTCTTGATTCGTAAGACTGTGAAGGAAATTATCGATGGGTAGAGTCTCGAATGATGACAAACTCAAGATAGTCCAGGCCGTTGCCTTGGGTCATGATGATCCCACCATCGCGAAACTTCTTGGGTGGAAAAACAAGGGTGCTGTTCGTTCTGTTGGTATTCAAAGAAGAAAACTCATTCAGGACGGCAAGTCAAAGCCAGAGATCCAAGTTGGTCTTGACCAGATGACCAAGGAAGATCGATTTGTTTATATTCAGAAACAGTTTGCACATTCTCCACGTACCAGATTTGTCATTGATACGTTTGGTAAAGAAGAGAGAGAACTGTTTACTGATGAATATTTTCGTGTTTTGGGAGCAACTGATTCTATTAACGAAGCAGAAGAGCAGCAATTGTTCACGGCCATGTTGGAGTTCACGTTGGCCATGAAAGCTCTTCGTATGAAAATCTACGAAGAAGAACTGTATTCTAAGTCAATGCGTGGGCAACTTCAATCGACCGTTGAGGATCCTAACGATCCTACGAAACGGGTTCCGAATCCGATATTTAGACATCAGGTAGATTCGCGTTATGAGAACGAGTATAACTCACATCTCAAGAACTATGAGAAGTTCATGGATACTCTCAAGATGTCTCGTAAGCAACGGCTGGATCGGATTAAGCAGGACAGAAAATCTCTTGTTGATGTAGCTATGCATCTTAGTTCTAAGGACGCACAGAATACGGCAGCGGACGAAATTGAGAGGTTGACAAAAATGCAGGACAAGGAATTAAAAGAAATGATTGAGAACGGTTACCTTCTAGGTGTTTTTGAGGAGTAGTTATGTTTTGGTTTTTTCGTAGATGTAAGAGTTTTATCATTTTACTGAACCACCAATGGAAGCTGTCGCGTATCCCGTTGCCGATGAAGGGAACAACCCGAGAGCTATATGATGATGCATCAAACATGCGAGTGCCACGAGAGATTGTCAAGCAGATCAAGCAGCCAGATGGTTCTGTTAAGAACATATATACTCGTGGTATGGATAGCATGCCGCCATTGCCACCGCTAGGTCCAGACGGTTGTATGCACGCAAATCGAAAGATTGTCAATGTCGGGCCGAGGTTTGTTATCCGTTGCAAGACATGCAACCAGGTGCTGCGTACAGCAGTAGCAGAGAAGCTTGAAGATTATCAGGCGAGGGTTGCTCGGTGATGAAGCGGTGTGCTAAGTGCGGTGAGACGAAGACGCTTGAT
>SDBV01011267.1_pt1 | contig 11612 bp, 5 predicted proteins | sample 2277081 | NCBI WGS metagenome assembly SDBV01 (sample SAMN10402039, study PRJNA504765) | marine sediment metagenome | isolation source: marine sediment core GS10_PC15, 223 cmbsf | place: Arctic Ocean: Southern Knipovich Ridge | collected 2010
CCCCCTCACAATTCTTTCAATTTTTTGAAAATGAACTGCCTCGCGGCAGAGCTGCGAGGGAAGCTGTTGCTTTTGCAGGATGAGAAGCATAAATCCCCCCTGGCCCCCCTTTGGAAAAGGGGGGGAACATAGCCGTAGAAAAGGATGAGAGGTAAAATTCCCCCTTGGAAAAGGGGGTGTCCACGATGAAATCGGGACGGGGGTTGTTGCCTCCCCCTTTGGAAAGGGGGATTGAGGGGGATTTTTCAGATACCTCGCAGCTCTGCCGCAGGGTAGTTCATTATTAAAGTGATAGAACAATATATGACCGGCATCGACTTGAAATTGGTTTTACATTATGGCCTGTCATATTCAGCAAGCCCATTGTCATTCCCGCGAATGCGGGAATCCGGATTATCCTGAGTCCTAAGTTTGTCACACCAATAGAAAGAGTCACATTCCTTTTACTTGCTAAGGAAGATCAACAAAACATGTTCCCATAACTTCCCTGGATTCCCGTTTGCACGGGAATGACGCTCATTTTTAGACAAAGCCACAGGTTTTGAGCTTGTCACTTTTTGAAAAAAGGCGCATTTTACAAGCGTTTGCGGAAGACTGATTCCCGAACTGAAACAGTACTCTCTACTATCCAATTGTCACTACTATAATTACGTTGGGACACTACTGATTCCTGACAACTATTAATAATCTGGAGGTTGATATGTCCGTACCGGGTGAGTTAAATCCTCCCGTTAGAGTTCTGCTGGGTCCGGGACCCAGCGAGGCGCACCCCAGGATACTGCGAGCCATGACTACGCCGCTGCTGGGCCACCTGGACCCCTGTTTCCTCGATATTATGGATGATGTCAGGGACATGCTGAGGCAGGTATTCCGCACCGGCAACGAACTGACATTCCCGATATCCGCCACCGGCAGCGCGGGAATGGAGGCCGCTCTGGCCAACCTGCTGGAGCCGGGGGATGAAGCACTGGTTTGTGTAAACGGAGTTTTCGGCAACCGAATGTGTGATATTGTGGGCCGCTGCGGAGCCAGGCTGGTCCGGGTGGACGCTCCCTGGGGCAGCCCTGTCGATCCCCGGCAGGTGAAAGAGGCCTTGGCAGGCTGCCGGCCGAAACTGCTGGCCATCGTTCATGCCGAAACCTCAACCGGCGTGCTCCAGCCGCTGGAAGAGATCAGTGGGCTGGCTCATCAGGCCGGGGCCCTGTTCCTGGTGGACACGGTCACCTCGCTGGGCGGCGCCGATGTCCGGGTGGACGAGTGGGAGATTGATGCGGTCTACAGCGGGACCCAGAAATGCCTGGGCGCACCGCCGGGACTCTCGCCGGTATCATTCAGCAGCCGGGCGCTGGAAGTTATGGACAGCAGGAAAAGTAAGGTCCAGAGCTGGTACCTGGATTTGAGCATGGTCAGGAAATACTGGGGCGAGGAACGGGTGTACCATCACACTGCGCCTATTTCCTCTATCTACGCACTGCGCGAAAGCCTGAGGATTGTGCTGGAAGAGGGCCTGGAGGTCCGTTTTGCCAGGCACAGGGCCAATAGCGAGTTGCTGCGCGTTGGAATGGAAAAACTGGGTTTCGAGTACCTGGTGGCCCCGGATTACCGGTTGCCGATGCTGAACACGGTTAAAATCCCGGCCGGGCTGGAGGATGCTCCCACCAGGCGCAAGCTGCTGGAGCGCTACAATATCGAAATCGGGGCCGGGCTGGGTGAGTTGGCCGGCAAGGTCTGGCGGATCGGGCTGATGGGCTACAGCTCATCGGAGAACAACGTCAACCTGCTGCTTGCGGCAATCGGTAAACTGATGAATGGCTAGCGGTATTTCGCACCTGCCTGAAGGCCGGTGTACTGATTACAAGCTGTTTCATAACCTTAAAACGGGACAATCCCCGTCCCGATTTCATCGTGGACATTTCTTTTGGTAAGGGGAATACACACCCCGCCTGCTCGCGCAGGCACCCCTCTCAAGAGGGGAATCCTGTCCGGTATCAGGCTTTTTCGCACGGTGGCTGGAGTTAGACGGTTTTAGTCCCCCTTGGAAAAGGGGGAAACAGGGGGTTGTGTTTTTTGGGATTTACTGCCAATGGGCGAAAGTAAGTAATACAACTCGAGTTATGAAACAACTTCTCAAGAATCTGGCGCGTTAAGGTGGTTATAGTGTTTCTCGAAAGTTTTGTCTTTTTTGCAAAAGAAAGAAAATCTTGAGAATGGTACGGAATAACTTCCGTTGTTCGTAAGAAATCGTAGGGGCTTTCCCTTGTGTTCGCCCGTTAAGCTGTGGGGCTACTGTATACTTTGCGGGCGAGGCATGCCTCGCCCCTACGCGGAAAAGAGCGGCCCTTCGAAGGTTATTCACGTGGACATCCCCTTTGGTAAGGGGAATACACACCCCGCCTGCTCGCGCAGGCACCCCTCTCAAGAGGGGAATCCTGTCCGGTCTCAGGTTTTTTCGCACGGTGGCTGGAGTTAGACGGTTTTAGTCCCCCTTGGAAAAGGGGGAAACAGGGGGTTGTGTTTTTGGGATTTACCGCCAATGGGCGAAAGTAAGTAATACAACTTCAGTTACGAAACAACTACTAAAGAATCTGGCACGTTAAAGTGGTTATAAGCAACCAGTCCCGCTCAGGAGTTATCTGATGACCGACAAAGGTAAATTGCGTACACTGGAACAGGCACTGGTCTCCCGCCTGCGAGGAGAAGTACTTTTCGATCAGGTCAGCCGGGGTATCTATGCCACCGATGCAAGCAACTACATGATGACGCCCGTAGCCGTGGTGCTGCCGGTTGACGAAGACGATGTGATTGCGGTGGCCGAAATTGCCGCCGAACTGGGAGTGAGTATCCTGCCGCGCGGAGGAGGCACCAGCCTGGCCGGTCAGGCGGTGGGAGAATCGCTGGTAATCGATTTCAGCAAGCACATGAACCGGGTTATCGAGGTAAACGAACAAAAGCGATGGGCAAGGGTCCAGCCCGGAGTGGTCCGCGACAACCTGAACGCGGAGCTGGCGGGCATGGGCCTTCATTTTGCCCCGGATCCAGCCACCACCAGCCGGGCCACGGTGGGAGGGATGATCGGCAACAACTCCTCGGGCGCCAAAAGTATAGTGTACGGCAAAACAGTGGACCATACCCTGGAGACCAGGGTGGTCCTGGCCGGTGGCCAGGTGCTGGAGCTGGTCAATCTGTCCGCCGGGGAATATGCCGCCCGCAGCGCCGGAGGCGGCCGCGAGGGGGAAGTCCTGCGCGGGTTCAAGCAGATTGTGGACAGTAACCGGGAGGAGATTCTGCGCGCTTTTCCCAAAGTGATGCGCCGGGTGGGAGGCTACAACCTGGACGAATTTCCCGGAGAAGGGGACTGGAATCTGGCCAGGCTGATCGTGGGCAGCGAAGGTACTCTGGCCACCCTGACCGAGGCCAAAATCAACCTGGAACCACTGCCCAGGCACACCGTAATCTGCGTGGTCCATTTCAACGACATGTATGAGGCGATAAGGGGAGTTGAGCCGATTCTGGCCCACGGGCCCTCGGCTGTGGAAATCCTGGACCGCACGGTGATGACTCTGGCCAGGGAAAACCGCTCGACAGCATCGTTGTGCGACTTTCTTCAAGGCGATCCGGAGACTGTACTGATTGTGGAATTCTTTGGTGATACGCCGGAGGAAGCTGGCGGCAAGGCCGAGAAACTGCAAAGAGAACTGCGCGGTCAGCAGGTGGGCTACGCCTGCCCGCTGCTGAGTGACCCGGAGGCGATGGCCGGGGTCTGGACGGTGAGGAAAAAAGGTCTGGGGTTACTGCTGGGTATGAAAGGGGAGCGTAAACCGATCCCCTTTATCGAGGATGCCTGCGTGCCGATCCCCGTGCTGGCCGAATATGTGGAGCAGGTGATGGATATCTGCCGGCAGCAGGAAACCAAACTGGTAATGTACGCCCATGCCAGCGTGGGGGTTATCCATCTTCGCCCGGTGCTCGATCTGGCCCGGAACACTGATATCGAGAGGATGAAAGCTATCGCGGAGGGGGCGTTCAAACTGGTGAAGCGTTACGGGGGATCATGGAGCAGTGAACATGGCGACGGGCTGGCCCGCAGTCCGTTTCTGGAAAGGTTTTACGGGCCAAAAATTTACCGCGCTTTCACCGAGGTCAAAGGGCTTTTCGACCCGGCCGGGCTGATGAACCCCGGCAAGATTATCGCTGCGCCACCGATGGATGAGAACCTGCGCTACGGGACCGGGTACCAGCGGCCCGAGCCGGATTCGAAATTCAGCTTCAGGGATTTCGGCGGTTTTACCGCGGCGGTGGAAATGTGCAGCGGAGTCGGTGAATGCCGCAAGACTCTGACAGGTACAATGTGCCCAAGCTACATGGCCACCCGCGATGAGGAACACTCCACCCGGGGAAGGGCCAATGCCCTGCGGCTGGCCATGACCGGCGGATTCGGCCCCGGCGGGCTGACCAGCAAGCGGCTTTACGAGACTCTGGACCTGTGCCTCAGTTGCAAAGCCTGCAAATCAGAGTGTCCGAGCAATGTGGACGTGGCCAGGCTGAAAAGCGAATTCCTGCACAGGTACCACTTGCAGCACGGCAGCACGATGCGCGAAAAGGCCGTGGCCTCCTCTCTGGCCCTGTCCCGGTTTTCTGCGGGATGGAAAGCTCCGCTGGCCAATTTGCTGCTGAAGTCCAGCCTGTTCCGCACATTGCTGGAAAAGACAATCGGGTTTGACCGGCGCAGAGTGATGCCCCTGTATGCCAGGGAAACTTTTCAGCGCTGGTTTGCAGTGCGAAGGGCTAAAGTATCGGCAAAAAAAGTGGTGCTTTTCGACGACTGCTACCTGAACTACAATGAACCTCAAGTGGGGTCTTCGGCAGTGGAGCTGCTGGAATCGTGCGGCTACCAGGTGGTGCCGGCCCGGGCCGGCTGTTGCCAGCGCCCCAGAATCTCACATGGCTTTCTTGACCAGGCCCACCGCGATGGAGAGAAAACCCTGCGCCGGCTGGACGAATTTATCAGCCAGGGACTGAAGGTGGTGGTTTGTGAGCCCAGTTGCGCATCCGCCCTTACCGACGACCTTCCTGACCTGGTCGATGATCCCGGTCTGGCGGAAAGGATCAGAGAAAACGTGCTGATGATCGACGTTTTCCTGCAGAGCGAGATCGATCACGGCAGGCTGGAACCAAGGTTCACCGCTCTGGTAAAGAAAGTCTCGCTCCACGGACACTGCCATCAGAAATCCCTTTACGGTTCCACGGCAATGATGAAAATCCTGGGCCGGGCGCCCGGCCTGGCTGTCTCGGAAATTGATTCGGGCTGCTGCGGTATGGCCGGTTCGTTCGGCTATGAAAGGGAGCACTACGAGCTTTCTCTGAAAGTAGGCGAGGACCGGTTGTTTCCGGCCGTAAGAAAGCTGGACGAGGACACCTCGCTGGTGGCTTGCGGTTTCAGTTGCAGACATCAGATCGAGTACGCTACCGGCGTAAAAGCCCTGCATTGGGTGGAAACGATTCGTGGCTCGGTCCAGGGCTGATAATCCGAAGTGGGTACGATAGTCAACCGGCGATAAAGGGAATTGTCTGCGGACCCTCTGGCAGGACGCAGACCGAAGCTGATGGGCCGATCTTCGCCACCAGATTTTTTACCGTGTGCTCTATTGCGCGGCAAGGTTTGAGATGGGCACCGCAAATCTGGTCATCAGTCAGGTTCCCGCTGTAGAGGTATACATCGGCCTTGCTGCGGACCAGGGCCAGCAACTGAGCCTCCCACATGTCCTGCACGTGAAAGCCCGGCGCCCGTAGAGTTTTCAGCAAAGAACCGATATCTTCGGCCTGGTGCAGCAGGCGGGCGAATTCGCCATGGTCGGGGATACCGTCCCAGCAATCGGCGGCCACGATAATACTTCCCCCCGGCTTGACAATGTTGGCCGCCGCGCTCATTCCCTTTACCGCCTGATAAAGATTCAGGTCCAGCGGGTAACCCGAATTGCTGCTGATTACGATATCGAATGGCTGACTGACAGGGACCATCGCCCGCTCCCGGACAAAAGCGCAGCCGGTGTCGTGAGCTTTTTTATAATCACCGGCAAACACTCCGGTAATCTCCTTGTTCCGGTTCAGCGCCACGTTGACCAGAAATGATGGCGGAGCAAGGGCGACAGCCTGACGCACATCTTCCCAAACCGGATTACCCTCGGTTACGCCCCAACTGGCCAGCGGGCTGTCCAGATTTTTTACGCTATGGTTCCTGCAGATGGTATCCAGGGAGGCCAGGCCCGGCATGCATGCTTTGCCTCCTCCGGAAAATCCTGCAAAGAAGTGGGGCTCGATAAATCCGGTAAGGATTTTCACTGTGCAATCAAGATACTCCCGTTGCAACAGGATTTCGTTACCGCCCGCTGTGGTACCGGCCAGGATGTGTGAGTCCCGGTTATTGGCATCGTTCTGAATTATTCTATAGTTGGCTGCTAGATCCTCACCCAGCAATTCTTTCAATTCGGACGCGGTATTGGTCCGGTGAGTTCCCGTGGCGTTAAAGAGCGTTATCCGCTCGCGGGAGAGAGGGCCCAGTTGATCGAGGATGGCGGAAATAAGCAGGCGGTTCGGCGCCGGCCGGGTAATATCGCTGAATACTATGCCGATCGTGTCTTCGGGGCCGATCAGCGATTTCAACTCTGGGCAGCCGATCGGCTGGCGCAGGGCCTCCCGAAGCGCTCCGGCCTGGTCGGGCAGGCTCTCGATAAATTTCGGTTCCAGCACCGTGGCCTGCAAATCGTCCGGCAGGTTTATCTCCAATCCCTCTTTCCCGTAGGCTAGTCTTATCTGCATATCCCGGTTTCCTCTTAAGCACCAGTTACCTGATAGTATACCTCGCTGCGAGATATTGTGATCCTTCTCCAGTCACGGTACCAATATGTTCAGGGAATTTCAAGTCTGGCTTTCGGCTGGGATTTAAACTCTTTTCCGGAGACAAAGTCCGCTCTGTACCCTGCAAAACAAGTGGGACAACTTCAGCCAGATAATCAGGAGAGAGTTCATCCTGATGGCTGTGGTCTGATAGCCTGAGTCAGACTAAGCCGTAACATAGGTGATCAGTCCGATTTTGCCCACTCTACCATGAGTCAGTATCATGGTATCGTTGGGGTAAACAATGGAGAAAAAGTTACAGTCAGCAAAAGCTGTCAGTTGCGTGTTACCTGGCAAAATCCGCGGTGGCGCTTCCAGATGATAAGCACGAGGATTCCCAGGATAGCCGTTGGCGGAGTGGGAAGAAGAGCTATAAACGAGAATGTTAAGAGCACTGAGTTCGTGTCACGGACCAGCATTTGAAGGATCGCACGCACTAGATAAACATAGTAAATAATCACAAGCACCAGGACCATGATGCCGATCGCTGCGCACACGTAAGGATTGAAACAGCCGGAACACATTGGACACATATCGCACCTCCGAATCGAGAAGAGATAAGGGCAGGAAGTTAAGCAAGCAAGTGGCTTACCCACAGTAAGAAAGGTAATCCATTGGCAGAGCCTGGGTCAATGCAGGCTTTCATATTTTATTGAGCGCGCGGAGAGATAATCTCCTTCGTCAATAACGGTACCATTTTTTTAACGTTTTTACAATAGCTGGTGGATTTAGCTGAATTCGCTGCTTTTGCCTTACTCCCTCCACATAACCAGTAGCGAGACACCTCATATCCGCGCTTTACCAGGCGATCGCCTCTTTGGCTGTCTGCTGTTTATGACCAGGGATGGAACATTTAGCGGGGTGCGGTACTGCTCTGATTTTCTATAAAAGTGCTTTGCGGGGGCATAATTAGCGATACTGCTTTTAGGGGCAGATCAGCAAGGTTATTTGCCGGTAGCTCAAAATAACCTGCGCCGGTCTGACGCAGGTTATTTTTGCACTTTTCCGTTCCGGATTTGCACAAATGGGTGGCTCGGGCTAAAAGCATAACAAGCTACAGTTCCCACTCCAGGCCGAAAATCGGCAGAAAGCCCCACTGATTGTACTCGTCCTGCTTGTTCTCTACTTCGTTCCAGTAGTACGAGGCAATGTTCTGCTTGTTATACACGTTCCAGAAATCCATATACAGAATCAGGTTCGAGCCGCTGAAATTGAACCTCCTGTCGAACCGAACGTTTAGGGACTGGTAAGTTGGCTTACGCGCCCCGTTGATCCTGTCGTGGTCAAAAATTCCATTTCTGGCTGCCTGGGAGGCCTGGAGATTGTAAGGCGTGTAGGGAGGGCCACCGGACCCTCGCCGATAAACTCGAAACCGGCCATGTTCATGTCCCCCTGGCCCCCCTTAGGGAAAGGGGAGGGGAGGACATAGCCGTAGAAAAGGATGAGAGGTAAAAATCCCCCTTTGCCGAAGGGGGATTGAGGGGGATTTTTCAGCTACCTCGCAGCTTGCTGCGGGGTAGTTCATTTTAAGGCCTATTTTGCCGCCATTCTTTCATAGTACTCGCGGGCCAGGCGGAATAATTCCAGGATTCTCCACTTGTGCTCGGGGTCGGTCCAGCGGTCCCGGGCCACCACCCGCTTCAGGGTTTCATCAATCCACCAGATGAAATACTCGGCATCCTCGGCAGAACTGATCGGCTGCTCGCCCAGGTAGGCATACACCGGCGAACTGTGAGCGAATAAGTGGGAATCCAGTACCAGGCGATGTCCGGCGCCCAGGGCCCGCGCTACAATCCAGGAGCTTTCCTCCAACTGTAACTCAAGCTTGATAGACAATTCACGCCCGTTTCCCCGCGGCTTTGCCACTCCCACTACCCGGCCGTTGACCAGGATCTCCAGCGAATCCATCGGCAGCTGGCACCGCGCCCGGGCATCGACAGTCACCACGGGGTTTGCCGGGTCCAGGGTGATAGTGCTGCCCGCCGGCTGCCCATCCACCGTAAACCAGAGCATCGGACCGGTGGTGACAAACGAGCGTCCATTGCTGAACGCCTCAATCCAGGCCTGGTAGTCAAGCGAACTCCCGGCCTGGACATAAACCCGGTCGGCTCCCGGAGCGGGATTGACCCTGCTGGTAAATACGTCCGTTCCTGCCGAGACTGCCATTTTAAATCCGCAGTTCAGCAACCGGTAGTACATTTGCGAAGTGGCCAGTTCACTGGACCAGAGGCAGGCCAGGTCCATGGCGTCCAGGCTGCCCAGGGCCAGGTCAACCGGCAGCTCGAAAGCGTCGTAGTCCCCGAAACGCCGTTTGTCCTCGTAGCTGCGGGGATGAGTGTAATGAGCGGTCCCGCCCTGGGCTTGAGCTGCGTTTATCGCATCCAGGTTGGGAGGATAGTCCTCGGCATAATCCGAAAGGGTGAAACCGGTCATCTGCGGAAAAACGAACTCCTTCAGGTTCATCAACACCATGTGGCCATAGGCGGTGCTGCGGTATTCCTCGTTCCAGCGCAGTTGGTAACGGTCCGCCGAGAGGGGGTGCATTCCACCGCTGAAGTATTCCAGATCGTAGATCCGCGCGGCCGATGCGTTGCCGGCCACCATGTTGCCGATATTCAGGTCTTCGGCCTCCAGCATCGTCATCACCAGCTCGGGAGTCATCCGGAACGGGCCGCCGTAATTGGCATGGAAATGGTTGTCGGCGCTGTACCAGCCCTGGCCGGCCATGTCGATCCAGCGCTCAAGGCTTACCTGCAGCTCCGCTGTTTCTCCGGCGGAAATCCGCACCAATCTGGATTGGGCCTCGTATTCAAACCCCCGGGCAATGTCCAACTCTATTTCCCCAACTGGCAATTCCATTGTAAAACTGCCGGTGGTGTGGAAGAAAAAGCTCCGGTCTCCCATAATGTTCTGACGCGGGAATGCTCCCGGAGGGTAATAGGCACGGCCATCGTCGGCTTGCAGATAGACTCGCGCGGGCATTGGTGTACCCAGCGCCTTGTCATTTACGGTTACAGACAGCCAACCGGTTTCGTCACGGAAATCCAGGCCGGAGACAGGGATATGGGTCAGTTGGCCGCTTACCGTGTCTACCCGGAACAGGGCCGCGCGCTCCAGGGGATTGGCCTGGATTACCATTTCGCCACCTCCGGGAACCCAGCCCGGCGAGGATTCCTCGGCCGGATCGACTGTCAGCCGCACCGGTTCGCCAATCTCCCAGTTGTTCCGGTCAAAGGGTATCAGGTAGATGTCCTCGGTGCCGGCATCGTAGCTGACAAAGGCGATCCTGTCTCCAGCAGGGGACCAGACGGGAGAATAGTGCTCAACGCCCTCGCCGGTCAGGTTGACCGACCTGCCACCATCGATACTGACGCAGTGCATTTCTGCCAACCCCTCCTGGTAACCCACCCGGCGTCCGTTTGAGTAAACTATCCGCTGCCCGTCCGGCGAGCACCTGAGGTGCGAAATCCCTCCCGCGGCTGAATCCACCACCACGGTTGTCTGGCTGGTTTCCGTGTCCAGGCGCAGGATTTTTTTGCCGCGGCTGAAAACCACACTCCGTCCGCCGGGGAGCCAGTCATAGGCTCGGAATCCGCTCTGCAGGCTGTCTACCGGCTGCTCGGTTCCGGAGTTGAAATCGAAGATGTAAAGCCCCTCGGAGCCGCTGCGCCGCGAGCGGTAGCTCAACTTTCCGCTTTGGCCCGGGACCCAGCGTGGCTGGTCGTCGATCTGGGCGCCGGAGGTAACCTGAGTGGCCTGACCTCCCGAATAAGGCATCACCCAGATGCCGTTGAATAACTCAAAGGCGATTTGCGCTCCATCCGGTGATACCGATGGATTGAGCAGATTCCAACCGTCTGCCGGGTCAGCAGTCCGGACAGTGCGACCGCAGCCAGAAAGTACCAGCAGCGTCAAAGCAACCAGTGATGCGTATCTCATACCGGCTCCCTTTTTAATATTAAAATAAATGCCGGTGTACCCCAGGCAGGCTAGACCGGCAATCCAAGTTTGAGAAAATAAGTTTATTACCTTCTAACCGAATGCAATCAAACCACAGATAACTATTCCGCGAAAATGTTCAAATGTCAACCCGAACAGCTATTAACTGTGCATTGTCAGATTATGCTGGACATTAAAGATCAAGGTGCTTGAACAGATGGGACATTAAGTGAAATGTGCCAATAATGGCACTCAGGTCATAAGAATGTTTAAGCAGACAAAAGACTCCGGCCAGCCGCTTGATTCAGTAATCCCGGACTTGACGATCCCGGGCGGGATGGGAGGCGGGAAGACCGTAAAGAGGTTGCTTGAGATCGGCTCTGAGCTAAAAGCGGTAGTATCAATCGGTTATTCCAATGATCCGGGGTTAGCCAACTTTCGGGATTTGTGGCTCAATTCCAGAACCTCATTTCATTGTATGACGGGATTAATCTCTACTGTTACATGCACCAGGCCATCGATCTCCTTTAAAAGTCCTTTGTAATAGTCCGGAAGGCGGGGGTTATCAGCCGAGAGGGAGATAATTGCGCAGTGGTGCCGCGTACCGGCTTGCCAGAGATGCAGGTCCGTAATCCGGCATTCACCATCGCTTTCGATACTCTTGTGGATCGCGCCCCGTTTTTCCTGTTCCTCGCTGTGGTCCAGCAGCACCTTGCCTGTGTCTTTCAGTAATCCCAGAGCCCATTTTCCCACCACCAGCCCACCCACGAGACCCATAA
>SDBV01011268.1_pt1 | contig 11612 bp, 9 predicted proteins | sample 2277081 | NCBI WGS metagenome assembly SDBV01 (sample SAMN10402039, study PRJNA504765) | marine sediment metagenome | isolation source: marine sediment core GS10_PC15, 223 cmbsf | place: Arctic Ocean: Southern Knipovich Ridge | collected 2010
CAAACACCATTAGCAATCTGGGGAATACGTGTTCTCATGTCTTTGATTCCAGCTATTTTAGCAGTCTTAGCATTCCTCGTTTTTAAAAAATGGTATGATTTAGCAGGAGAAAAACAAGCAGCTCAGAAAGGTAAACTACGCGAAATGGGACTCTGAACTATAAAATTAATAAAATATTTGATTAAAAACTATAAATTTTTAACAAATTTTCTTTTTCTTTTTAAATTTGTATTCTTTTACTTATTTTTTAGATCCATACATGTTGTTGTTAAATCTTTATATAAAACTTAGTTCTATTAAATAAAATAATTTAATAATTTTAAAAAATTTTTTTATGATAAGTTGAATTAAAATGGAAGTTAGGAGAATTAATAATGAGTGAAGATTCTGAAATAGATCTATCAGATTGGGAACAAGTAACTACAAAAAAAATGATTTCGTATTCATTAGGCTTTCTTATATCAGCGGGTACAATGGGTGCTTTTACATCTATAATATTCTATTATTATGAAGTCGAAGTAGGCCTGCCTGTTGCCATATTGGGTCTTGGATTCGTGATTTTTGCCATATGGAATATGATTAATGACCCACTTTTAGGCTATTTAACTGATAAGCCGTTTCGGTGGACTAAAAAATATGGAATGAGGTTTCCCTGGATCATATTCAGTGCGATACCAATGATAATATTCGGGGTTCTTCTTTTCCTCTCACCTGATGCATCTCCCTCTAACGTTTGGATAGTTTTTTGGTATTTTGTAATCATCTCGTGCTTAATGGACACATTTTTTTCTCTATATTCAATCCATTTGGGGGCAGGTTATACTACATATTTCCGTACAGATACCGAACGCAGGAAATCAAGTGTAATAAATAATGTTGTTCCGCGTGTATTAGGTTTGCCTTTGAGTTTTATTGCTTTATTTATTATAGAATATGGCAATAGAGCATCTTACATCTTGGCGAGATTAATTGTGGCTATAATTTTAGGTATTTTAGTAATTTTTCTTATTCCTGGTATACGTGAGACAGAAGAAATGAAAGAACGTTTCCTCCGGGGATTTGAGAATAAAGAAAGGGAATCGTTCTTGAAGACAATGAAATTGACTTTTCACCAAAAAAGTTACGTAGTATCCTTTTTTGTCTTTTTTCTTATGTCATTGGGAGGAACTTTATATGTAGCATCAGGCATTTATTTTATGAAAGATATTCTTAGACTTCCTTTATATTATTCAATATTTACGGCATTGGGGGGGTTTATCGGTTTTATGCTCTTTATACCTATTTGGGCTAATATCCAACAAAAAATTGGACACGTAAACACGATGAAATTAAGCCTTTTCTTAATTGGTGTGGCGTTTCTTCCCATATTATGGATGACGACTCTCGAAGAAGCTATATTTTACGGGTTTTTAGGTGGTGTATTTTCCGGCGGTTTTTGGATCGCTTTAGGTCCAGTTGCAGCAGATGTTAATGATGATTTCACAGTTAGAAATGGAATACACCAAGAAGGGTCTATTGCGGGAATTAGGACCTTCTTCTTCCGATTTGCCCTTATCTTTCAAGCGGGTATCTTTGCATTTGTACATATAATCACAGGATACAATCCAGATCCGAAAGCTGTACAGCCTCCAATGGCAATTTGGGGAATACGAATCCATATGGGATTGATTCCCTCACTTTTAAGCTTTTTATCATTTTTGGTGATGTATATCTGGTACGATTTAGAAGGAGAAAAACAGTCAGCACTTAAAGGTAAGCTAAGAGAACTAGGTCTTTAGAGTGTATAGATATATCCTTTAAATGTGATTCCCTTTTTTTTTAACATTTTTTTTAAATAAAATTGAAATTTATTTGAGTTGAAAACATTTTTATAGAAGGTAGCAACAATTCTTTATTTAATTAAAATATTGATAAAATTTTGTCAAGAAGCAATAAATTACAATAACTTGTAGAATTAAAATGAATGAAGAATCTGATGCAGATCTATCATCTTGGGAACAAGTTCCTACAAAGAAAATGATCTCATATTCTTTAGGCATTCTTATTTCTAATTGGATTGGAAGCGCTTTTGCTATTTTCGTTTTCTATTATTATGAAGTTGAAGTTGGTTTACCTGTTGTCTGGTTGGCTATTGCATTTATTATATTCGCTATATGGAACATGGTAAATGATCCGCTCGTCGGATACCTTACTGATAAACCGTTTCGATGGACGAAAAAATACGGAATGAGGTTCCCTTGGATTGTTGTCGGTGTAATACCAACTCTAATATTTTGGTTTCTCCTTTTCACGTCTCCCGAAGCAGACCCTAAAAATCCTTGGCCTGTATTTTTATATTTGGTAGTTATGACTTGCATTTTAGATTTATTTTATTCTCTTTATACAACACATTTGAATGCTAGCTATACTACGCATTTTCGTACAGATGCCGAGCGAAGGAAAGCAAGTGTGATAAATAGCATAATCCCTTCATTGTTGGGTTTAGGGTTAAATCTTATAATCCCCCTTCTTTATGTTTACGGGGATAGGGGCACAGTTATCATGGCTGAACTAATTATAGTTTTAATTTTGAGTGTATTTGCTATCATTCTATTAACAGGCATTCGTGAGTCAGAGGAATTAAAAGACCGTTTTTTGAGGGGATTTGCGAATACTGAAAGAGAATCTTTCTTGAAAACGATGAAATTGGCTTTTCGGCAAAAAAACTTCGTCGTATTAGTTATAGTCAATATGTTGTTTATAACGGCATATACTTTACATTTAGCTTCGCATATCTATTTTACTAAGGATATTTTAAGAATGCCATTAAGCATTGCGGTGTATGTTTATACAGCGTCAGCTATAGGGTTCATTGGATTTATACCTTTTTGGGCGTGGGTCGCCAAGAAAATTGGTCATGTAAAAACAATGAAATTAGGTGCCTTATTGATTGCCATAGCTTTAACTCCTGGGTTATGGATTACGACATTGGGGGAGACAATTTTATTCCAATTTCTGGGCGGTATAGCTTTTGGTGCCTTTGTGATCATGATAGCTCCGAGTACGGCTGATGTAAATGATCAGATCACGGTTAAGACAGGAAGGCATCAAGAAGGAATGCTAGCGGGAATTAGAACTTTTTTTTTCAGATTTGCCCTCATTTTCCAGGCGATTATCCTTACAATTGTGCATGTAATCACAGGATATAATCCAGATCCCCTAGCCAGACAAACTGAATTAGCTCAATGGGGAATCCGAATCCATTTGTCGTTGATTCCATCTCTATTATGTCTTTTTGCATTTTTTATTTTACTAATATGGTATGATTTAACCAGTGATAAAAAGGTTGCTATTAAATTAAAATTAAAGGAAATTGGTCTTTAAGAGGTAATGAAAAAGATTCATTAATCTTCATTTTCGAGAAATCTATATAAAAATTGGAAAACATTTTTATAGAGGTTATACCCAAATTTATCTTATTTAATTAAAGTATAAATATTTTAATGGCTAAGAACAAAAAAATTCATATAAAAATATAATATCAATTGAGAGAAATTATAATGAGTGATGAAACTGAAGAATCTAAAGCAGATCTATCTGAATGGGAACAAGTTTCTTGGGGGAAGACGCTGTCCTACTCCTTTGGCTGGATTCTATTTTTTTTTATGGCAGGGCAATTTAATACTTACGTTTTCTACTACTATAATGTTGAAGTCGGCTTACCTATTGTACTATTGGGGCTTGCATTTGTAATCTTTGCCATTTGGAATGCGATTAATGATCCTCTCGTAGGTTACCTTACTGATCGACCTTTTTTCTTTTTTTTTCATTTCATTTTATTTTGATTTTTGGATTAAGAAAAAAGACTATTGTAAATCATATAATGACCCTACTTTAATAAAATTCCGAATAATCCGATCTTTAATTTCCAATTTGGGATCTAAAGGTTTAAATTCTTTTAAAAAAATAGTTCGGGTTTCTTTTGGTTCCATTGAGAAAAAATTATCTGAAGCAATGAAATCAAAAACATCGGAGTCAATAAAAACGTAAAGAGCTATATGTCTACTACTGATAATTAATTTAAGATCTTGTTTACTGTCGGAAATTCTTTCACATTTAAAATGCAATTCGGGATCAGTCAAAATGAAATATTTTGGTGATTTAAATAACCGAAATCCATTGTGAATTATTTTATTTTCCTTCTTTTTATTTCGTAATTTAAAGAAAATAATATTATTTTCCATTTTCATTTTTTCATTATTGATATCACTTACGTCGACAGTTCCAACTTTCAATGAACAACATGGGGATATATATGTGTCAAAAGTTCCGTTTTTAAGTAATTTACCCACAGAATTAAGAATTCTCCAATCTAATTCAATTTCGCATTGAGTTATCAAATCATTTGTTATCCAAAACTCAATAGATTCCTTACTTTCTTTTATACTTGGGAAAATAGGTTGATAAAATCGTTTTGCAAAATAATGAAGAGCTTTCCAACGTCCAAAATAATCTAAAGAACTCCAACTTGCAACCGGCCAACAATCATTTAATTGCCAGTATAAAGATCCCATACAATGGAAATTATTCCGATTACGACGCCAATGCTCTACGCCATACTCAATTGCTTCAGCTTGAGTAATTTGTGAGAGAATTATTAGCTGCGTGAATTTACTAGGAACAGAAAATCTTTTTTTCATATATCGCATGATTTTCTTATTCCCAGCAGAATTTTTTTGGTGATTTTTCATAATAGGTGAATAGAAATCAAATTGAACTGGGGGACAGAATGTTTTAATTGTTTTTATTGATGGAAAAGATTCAAATCCATATTCCGACATAAATCGAGAATTGAATTTTCTGTAAGCGCTAAAAGGTGCTCCACCGTGCCAGACCTCCCAGAAGTGGGAATCACCTTTATCCGGAGAATTTGGGTCAGATGATTTAATTTGATCACGAAAACCACTATTCGATGGGGAACTTGGCCAATAATCACGAGCTGGATCATAATCTCTGACTAATTTGGGGAGAGTTTTCTCAAAAAACTCAATATAACTTGTTTTAAATTTATTAATTATGTCGGGATCAGTAATTTTTGAACCAATCAACAACAATTTCCATAGTTGCTCAATCTCATTATTTCCACACCATAGCACTAAACTAGGATGATTTCTTAAGCTTTTTATATTATGAATTGTCTCCTGTTTCACATTTTCGATAAATTCTTTATGGTATGGGTAAATCGCACACGCAAAGGGGAAATCTTGCCAGACCATAAGGCCTAATTCATCACATACATTATAAAAGGAATGGTCATCCTCATAGATACCACCACCCCAAATGCGTATCATATTCATATTTGCGTCCTTAGCATAATCTAGATTAATCTTATATAATCCTAATTTTTTACCCCTTGGAATAAAACTATCTATTGGAATCCAATTTGCTCCTTTAGCGAAAACCGGGACACTGTTTAGCAAAAAATAAAATGTTTCACCCCACTTATCAGGTTCTCTAATAAGTTTTGCATCTCTAATTCCTATTTTTTGAATAAGCGAATCAATTATTTCTTCATTCAATATTGAAACAGTTAAATTATAAAGATTAGGTGTACCGAGGTCGTGAGTCCACCATAATTGTGGATTAAATAATTCAAAATCAACAATTTGCTTATTTGAATTAAGGCGCTCTTTTTTTGTAAAAATATTTCCGTCTGGGGCCTTTAAATCGACTTGAACATCTAAATTCAAGGTCAAAAAATCGATAAATTCTGAATTCAATTCAATTATTACTTGGAGATTAACTGAATCGATGTTTATTTTAGAAATTTCATCTAAATCTTCGATTTTTATCGGATTAATATTATACTTAAATTTTTGAACAGTTTGCACCGAATCAATCTTTATTCCGTCATAACCTATCAATTCCACAGATCTCCAGACGCCTATATCAGGCAATTTAGGGCCCCAATCCCAACCAAAAGAGTATTGGGCTTTCCTTAAATATGGAACACCTGGCAAAGCAGCCACTCCTGTGCCTAGTCTATTTCCATATTTCTTGATATTTTGTCGGGATACTTCAGTTGGACTATGAAAAATAATTTTTATGACGTTGTTTGTTTTCCTTAAAATTGATTTAATATCAAAATCATAACTAAGGAACATATTTTCAGTGGAGCCTAACTTTTCACCATTTAAATATACATCTGAAATCGTATCCAATCCATAAAATCGAAGCAATATTTTTGAATGATCTAAAAAATCAGAATTGACATCAAACAATTTCTCATATTGCCAATTAGAATCAAATACCCAAGACATTTGAAGCTCAAACTCTCCATAAAATGGGTCTTTAATAATCTTCTTTTCAATTAAGGCTTCAAACACAGTTCCAGGAACTTGAGCGGGTATTTTGATAGATTTTTCTTCTTGAATTAGATTCCAACAACCATTTAAAGAGATTTTTTCCACTTTCTTCATATAATCAATTCAAGTATGTTTTTTGAAAAAATAAATTACAATAAAAAAATTAGATAAACACTATTTAAAAATTCATGACCGGAAATTTGGTATAATCTCATCACTTATTATGTGTGATACATCCCAATATGTATAAGGAGCATTTTTACTTGATGCACCGTGCTGGATTTCAAAAATAAAATACTGTACTCCTAGATCAATGTAGTTTTGGATTTTTTTTATAATTTCTTCTTTTGTTCCTACCATGACATTTTCCCGGATTTTTTTATCTGGTATCTGTTCTGTTATAGCTGCTAGCTTTTTAACATCAAATTTTCCGAGATCTTCTCGATCAAAAATGAGCAAGCTCATTTCATCACACTCAAAACCAGTAGCTTCACAATATATTTGATCGAATTCTTCTTTCCAGTATCCTAATGTTTTTAAGACTTTCGGTGTCATTGCTAATCCAAATTTAATTCCGCTAATAAATTGATTAATTTTTTCTTCATCATCATTTATAAAAATACGTTGAAAGTTTCCAAATGTAAATTTTTCAATATCTCGACCTTTTTTCTTAATTATTTCAACAATCTCATCTTTTCCAGATTTATATACATCAAAAAATGATCCTAGAGGCATCCAGCCATCGGCAATTTCAGCAGTAAGTTTACGCGTTTTAGGACCATTAGCAGCAATCCAAACCGGAATCTCTGATATTGGTTTAGGGAGTAGAAATGCCTTCTTTGTTTGGTAATATTTTCCTTCGAAATTTACTTTTTTACCCTTTTTCCAAAAGAGTTTCATTAGCTTTATACATTCCTCCATTTTAGTAATAGCATGATCATAAGGGATATTATATGCCTTCAAATTCATACCCTCACCTGCTCCAATACCTAAAATGAAATTTCCTCCAGAAATATGATTAATTGAGGTCGCGAGTTGGGCTAATACTGCCGGATGGTACCTATGGGGCTCTGTTACAGCTGATCCAAAAACTTTACCTTTAGCTAATTCTGCGAATGATCCAAACATCGGCCATAAACTTAAAAAATCATCGATTGCACCACCCGGAATACCAGCTAAATGATCAGGAAGCCAAATCGAATCCCAATTCTCTTTATTAGATGTCAAAACTTTTTTTCGAACTAAATCATATGCATTGGAATAGAACAATTGCGTTCCAAACTTAATTTCTTCCATTTTGTAATTTCCATCTCAATTTGACTAATATAATAGTTTAAAATTATTTTATGGAATATAAAAGATAAACTTTTAGGAACGAAATTACTTATTAACATAATAATATCATTATAGAATTACTATTCAAACTGGTATTAATTGGCTGATTTTTTTAGTGCTTGGAAATCATCGGATAAAGGTTCTTTCGAGGAATTATGCGTAATCTATGTATTATATTTTGATGAAGCTAGAGGGCATATACCGCTTATTATTTATCCGCTTGATTTTGATAACCTTAAAGAAAATAAAAAGTTCATGAGGCCCGTTAAGTTCCATCCGATTTGGTTCCTCGATGTCGAAGAGCAAAGTGCATTAGATCACATCGATCTCGAATTTAAGAATTTTACTTTTTTTGGTAAGAAATTCTTAACAAAGTCTAAAAGGTTAAAGAGAAGAGCCGGTCTAAAATTAGAAACACCTGAAACTATAGTTATAATTGTTTCTTTGCCAAAAGATATTGATATATTTGGAGATGAGATGATTCGGGAAATGACTAATAATATAATAGAGAGTTTTGAAGATAAGTTATTTAAAATTATTGAATATGAAATTGCTAAAAAAGATGTTATCAAAACAGATAAAGTTAAAAAAATTATAAAGGATGGTAAAAAGATAAAAGACGAACTGTATGATTTATTAGAAAGAACTAGTAAAGATTATTTTTCAAGAGCTATAAAACAAACAGATACTAAATCGATTAGACAACAAAAAGCAATTTCATACCTATTATTAAAAGGAATTGACGTATCTCATATTCACGGAACTCAAAGTGACGAGGGTTTTTTTTCTAATATCAAAATATTTGAACCGAGGAAAAAATCTAAATCTGAATTTTCTACAAAAGCGCCTTTTACAATATTAAATGTCGATATAATAGAAGTTAGCCGGGAAATTGAAATTATGGTGAAAAACAATAGTGAGAAAGAAGTGAATAATATAGAAGTTAAAATTACTCATGTTAAAGAATTTTTTGAAAAAGAAGTAATGAACCAGATAGTTGATATTTGGTTTCCTGAAGAAGAATTAATCTTTATATCCCCTATATTTCCCCAAATTAACGAATATTATCTTTTTATTACAGAAGATGATACTAATCAAAAATTACTTTCAAAAAAAATCGATTTAAATAAACATTTTAAAAAAATTAAAAATTAAAAGTTAAAAATTAAAATTAAAAATAAGGTAGTGAAATTATAAATTATGCCAGAATCTGTTATTGAAGAAGGCGAAATTGTTATAAGAAATTATAGAACTTCTGATTACCAAGCAACTTTAGAAATATTAAAGCAACTCAACCACACGTATGATATCGGTTTAAGTGAAGAAAAATGGCGTCAATCTTCTGGTCTCCGCCAATTTAAACCAAATTTAAAACGAATCACTTTAATTGCTGAATACAAATCCACTGGTGCTGTAGTCGGAATGGGTATGCTTGAAGCTGTAAAAAATAGTTTAGGTCAATATATTGGATATTTAGACAATTGGGCAACAAAAAGAGAATATATTGGTAAACAAATTGGTCAAATTCTTGCAAAAAAAGCAATATCTATTCTAAAGTCATGGGGTTGTGAGGCTATTAGAATTAACTTAGGTTATAACGTTGATAAAAAATTGCTTAATATCTTTGGGAAAATTGGCTTTAATCCCATACTTGTAGTGCTTGAAAAAAGATGTGATAATGACTAATCAAGATTTTATATTTTTCTAATTTTTTATTTCCATCAAGTTAATTACTTAATTTTTTAATTTATGTAAAATTCATTTAAAATAGTTTTTTTAAACTGCTAAAAACCATTCATTAGGATTCCATTGGATTCAGAAAGGTTATATTTTTCTAAAGCAAATTAAAAGAAATATTTTAATCAAATTAAAAGAAATAATTACATAGTTATTAATTTTGAAAAAAATTATAATAAAAATTATTAAGAAGGGTTAGAAATTAAAATGGTTGGAATAAAAGCTTATGGGGCTTATCTCCCACGTTACTTATTACCTCGGGAATTAATTGGAAACGCCCACAATTTTCCAATTGGACCTCTTGGTGGAACTACTAAAGCTCTGGCTAATGCTGATGAAGATAGTATTACCATGGCAATAGAAGCTGGTCTAGATTGCTTAAGTGGAATTGATCCTAAAACTATTGACGGTCTATTCTTTGCATCAACTACTCAAGTCTACACCGAAAAAGATTCTGCATCTTTAATCGCAACGGTTTTAGATTTTAGAGAAGATATAATAACGGCCGATTTTACAGATTCATTAAAAGCAGGAACTTCTGCCGTGACAAGAGCAGTAGATGCAATAAAAGCAAATAAAGATATTAAAAGAATTCTAGTTGTTGCTGCCGATACCCGAGCACCTGAACCGGGTACAATGTGGGAATATGGATTTGCTGATGCGGCAGCGGCATTACTTATTGCTGAAGATGAGATGTTGCCAATCTCAATCGACGATTATTATTCTGTGTCGGCAAATGTGACTGGTCCTTGGAAAAGAGCTGGGAAGGATAAATTTATTCGCACTTTTGAAGTAAAAATGGATTCTCAATTTTATATCCAAAGTTTATTAAAAGTAATGAATGAAATATTAAAGAGAAACAATTTAAATCCAGAAGATATTGACAATGCTGCCTATTACTATAATAATCCAAGATTACAAGGCAAAATTGCCAAGATGATGAAATTTGCTCAAGGTGTGGCACAAAATGGTCTTTTTTTTCAATTAGGTGACCTAGGAACTCCTATGCCTTTTATACTTCTAATATCTGCTCTGAAAAGACCTAAGCCTGATGCTAAGGTGATTATGGCAGGATATGGTGATGGAGCTGACGCAATTTTACTAACTGTTAGAGACAAAAAACTCTTAAGAGATATGGCTAAATCTCGAATGGGTGTTGTAAAACACCAAAAATCGATGATTACTCTTAAAAATTATAATACTTATCTTGATAATAAGAAACTCCTCGAAAAAGATAGGTACACTAGAAAAAGCTCTGCCGTTATACTTTGGCGAGAAACCGACTCTCTTTATAAAATGTATGGTAATAAATGCAAAAATTGTGGAAATATTCAATACCCACGTATGATGCCTTCCTGCTATCAATGTAGAGAAATTAATCAATTTGAAAAAGTAAAACTAAAATTGAAAGGAACAATCTTTACATTTACTTTAGATCATTTAATTGGAGGTGGGTATTATGCTACTCCCGTTCCAAGGTGTGTAATTGATCTTGATGGAGGAGGTCGCATTTTATGCGACATGACTGAAATTCAAAATCCTGAAGAAAATGTTACCATTGGTATGCGTGTGGAATTGACTTTCAGAAAAGTTCACGAAGGTGCTGATTTTCATAACTATTATTGGAAATGCCGACCAGTAAGAGGTAGAAATTAAAGGAGGTTTAAAAAAATGGTAAGACATGGAATAAAAGATAAAATAGCTATTATAGGATGCGATCAAACAAAGTTTGGAGAGAGGTGGGATAAAAACCAATATGATCTCTTAGTTGATGCTGTTGGCGGTGCTACCAAGGACGCGGGTATCACTAAAGAGGAGATTGATGCTTGCTGGTTAGGAGTATTTTATTATTTTACAGGATTAAGTGGGACAACATTAGAAGACGCTCTACGATTGGATGGGAAGCCAATTACGAGATGTGAAAATTATTGTGCCTCTGGAATGGATGCGTTTCGTAATGCATGTTTTGGAGTAGCTTCTGGAGCTTATGATATTGCTCTGGCGTGTGGTGTAGAAAAATTGATGGATGAGGGAGGAAGCGGTCTTCCTGGATTTAAAATCTTTGGCCATCCTGTATTGCCACTACCTTCAGCTCCTGCGATGTTTTCAATGGCAGCTACAAGAAGCTTTCATGAATATGGCTGGACGAAAGAAGATTTGGCAAGAGTTGCCGTTAAGAATCATGATAATGGGTCT
>SDBV01011271.1_pt1 | contig 11611 bp, 10 predicted proteins | sample 2277081 | NCBI WGS metagenome assembly SDBV01 (sample SAMN10402039, study PRJNA504765) | marine sediment metagenome | isolation source: marine sediment core GS10_PC15, 223 cmbsf | place: Arctic Ocean: Southern Knipovich Ridge | collected 2010
ATAATATCTGAATAATACTCACCAATTATTTGCTTATGGTAATATACTTTTACTGGTACTTCTGATTCTACTATTAAACCTGCACTCCGAATTTCAATAATTAAAGCATTTTTGTATACTTTTACGTCATTTAGAAAAAACTGATTGGTTACGGTTTGTAATCACTGAACTTTACCTGCCTTCCACTATGAATTTATTTAATATGTACTGTTGGCATAAACTCTTTTAATGTGTAAAGCATTGGAATTGTAAATAAATGTAAATAAAGACATTAAAATTAGCTTGCAGACGATTAATTCCGGCAGGATTCTTGCATCATCCTATGTATGAAAAATTTTAAATATATGTTCTTATTGTTTTGCTCAATTTTTGTCCTTATCAGTTATAACGTTTTCTCCGAAACAGCAGTTTCGGGCGGAGTTGGTAATTTTGAGTATTTTAAATTTAAAACTCAAATTTATAAATTGGAAGAAATTAGAAACAGAGTAGATCTTGGATTAGGTACCTCACGGTTTATATATATTAATGTAAGAAAGGAAGATGAGCCTGTATATAGTTCCTTTGGATTTTCTTTTCCCTGGATTACTGTAGGCCCACTAACTGTAAAAGGGCTGCTAAGGGAAATAAATAATCCTCTTGGTTATAGTGCTTTAAGCAATGTATTTAAAGAATACATAGATATCAACCTGAATGGTTCATTTACAGATCCTGGAAAAAATGGTCTTTTAATAGAGATAATTCCGGATGTTATAGGTATTTATCAGTATAACAGTTCGGAAATATCTAAATTCGGTGGTTTTCTGTCATATAAGAATGATTTAAGTGTGGAATTGTTATTTTCTGCTTCCAGGCCGGAAAAAGAAGCAGTACCTGATTCATGGTATTTGGATGCTCCTGTTTTTCCTGGCGGGATGTTATTTCATAATGCATACAGACTGGCTTTTAAAGTGCCTTCACTGTTTGCCTCTTTATCAGGGTGTATTTCCAGCGGCGAACTTGTAAAGCAGGGGTATTTTACAAATATCGACTTTATTGTGAAAACAGATTTTATGGAATTAGCAGGATTAGCAGGTTTTTCATCGGACAGTTATTTTAATCCGGATGGAAAGGACAGTAATTACCGCAGCCAATATAATGCAGATATATGGATAAAAGCTATTGGCCCTTTATCATTTGGAGGAGGGTACTGGATAAAAAAGGAACACCCCGGAAATATTACGGATCTTTATACTGAAAGCAGGGAAGGATTTTTAATTAAAAGCAGAATTGATATTAATTTTAACAGGAATATCAGTTTTGTACTGGATTCTAAATATTTAAATGAATATCAATATGATGATACTGGTAATTCTGTAATAAAAAAGAATATCGATTCAAAGCTTCTATTTAGAATATCCAGATTAAAAAGCAGTATTAATCACATTATTAGTTTTATTGATACTGAAAAATTTGAGAATAATCTTAAAATTAATATTCAATATGCATTTAGCGGGACAAAAATAACAGCAGTATATAAACATTCCTTTATTGATCATATTTTTACAGTATGGAATCTAACATATACAGCAAGGGTTAATCAGGTTAATACGAATATTACTGTTGGTATGGATTATTTTGATTTTTATCTAACCCTTGGCTGGGAGATAAATATTAAATAAATAGTCTAAGCAATACCTAAAACCAATTTTGCTGCAAAGAAATAAATAGTTAAGCCTGCAAGGTCTATTATTGTTGTCATTAGAGGGCCAGCCATTACAGCAGGATCCAGGCCAATTTTGTGAATAATTAGCGGGAAGAAAGCTCCGACAAGTGTTGCAACAATTACAACACATGATAATGCAATCCCAACAGCTATAGCCTGGTCCAGATCTATAAACGGGGGCAGTAGCCAGGCCCTTAGAATTATAAGCAGGCCCATACCAATACCCATAATTAATCCGACAAAAATTTCCTTCTTTAGAATGCGTAATATATCTCCAAAATCAATTTCTCCTGTTGCAAGGCCTCGTATAACAAGTGTAGAAGACTGTGTTCCGGAATTACCTCCAGTTCCGATTATAGTAGGAATAAATAGAATTAAAACAGAGATCGAGATAAAAAAGTCTTCAAAGTATGCGAGGACATTAGTAGTGAGTGTTGCAGCTAATAACAGTACTGCAAGCCAGGGTATTCTTTTTTTTACAAGTTTCCAGATGGAACTGCCCAGATACCTTTCTGTGCTTCCGCTCATAGCACCCATCTTGTAAACGTCCTCCGTTTGTTCTTTTCTTATTACATGGATTACATCATCAAAAGTAATAATACCAAGTAGTCTGTTATATTCATCAACAACAGGAAGGGCTATTAAATCGTAAGTTTCCAATATTTTTGCTGCTTCTTCCTGGTCTGTATGTTCACGTACAGAGATAACCTTTTCTACCATAATATTATATACAATTTCTTTATCATCAGATGAAAGCAGATCCTTAATTGATACAACACCCCTGAGCCGTTTTAACTGGTCTACTGTGTAAATATAATAAATTGTTTCTACGTTTTTTGATTGTTTTCGTACCCAGGAAAGTGCATGTTCGACAGTTAGTGTAGATGAGATTGCAAGGTACCGCGGGGTCATTATTCCTGCTGCATCATCCTCATCGAACTTTAAAAGCATTTTTGTTTCTTCTTTTGCTTCATTGCTTAAATTTGACCATACTGCATCGCGTACTTCCGGTGAAATAGACTGAATAAAGTCTGTAAGGTCATCCGGTTCCATTTCTTCTAATAGAATTTTTGCATGTTCCTCTGAAAGTACTTTGATAAGTGATTCCTGTCCGGATGCTGGAAGCTGGGTGATGAGATCCGCTTTCTTCTTCATATCGAGATGTGAAAATATTTTTATTTCTTCCTTTTCATCAAGGTCTTCCCATATATCAAGTAATTCAGATATCGGGGTTTCTTCGATGATCTTCTTTAAATCTTTATCATTTAGCAGGTTCATATATTCGCGGAGATTATCAAATTCTTTATCAAATTCTAATGACATAATATTACCCCCTATCCAGCACCTGATAATGTTAAAAGTTTAAAAAATATCAAAACTTTGTTTAAAAATTTATTAACCGCAGAGAACGCTGCGGTTTTCATAAACTTTTAACACTACCAAAATCATCTATTTTGATGCCGGGAAAATTACCAACCCTTATAATTTCTTCTTCTATATCATAATTATACTTTTCTTTAACCTTATATTTAATTAGGTCTATTAGTTCAATAACTTCTGCGGCAGTTGCTTCTCCTGTATTTACTATAATATTACCATGTTTTTCAAGCACTTTTGCTCTACCTATAACAGTACCTTTTAAACCAAGAGCATCAATTATTCTACCTGTTGGCATACCGAATAATCTATTGTTCTTAAAAACGGAGCCTGCGCATGGAAAATCAAAATGTCCCTTATTGTAACGGTCTTCTTTATATTCATTTATTTTCGACAGTAAATCTTTAGAATCTTTTTTTTCTAATTTAAATCCTGCTTTAAGAATTAAGTTTTTAGACCCTTGAAAAGGAGATTTTTTATAATCATAATCTGATTTATCAATATATGTTCTTGTTCGCTTAAGATTTCTGTTAATTGTATCTACAAATAACAGGCTGTCAGAAATTGAAACTCCATAGCATCTTGCATTTATCCAAACAGCACCGCCTACGGTTCCCGGCATGTAATAGAAGTTCTCGATACCGGACAGACCCTTCTGTGCTGTTTTTTCTGCTAATTCACTAATATTAATGCCTGCATCTGTTGTAATAATATCTTCGTCATATTCAATTTCTGTTATTCTGCTAGTATTTATAACTATTCCCCGAATCCCTCTATCCGATACAAGAATATTTGAACCTTCACCATGAATAAAATAGGGAATATTCTGTTTTATGCAGAAAGAAAAAATCATATTCATATCTTCTATGCTGTACGGTGTCATAAAAACATCTGAAAGGCCGCCGATTTTAAAGCTTGTATGATTTTTCATAGGTTCATTAAACAGTATATCTGCTTTTATATTGATTTTTTTTAGTAATTCACGTACATTCGAGGCATCTATATTGTTATTATTTAGTGTACGCATGGAATTATATAATAGCTTAAAATTTAATTAATGCAAACAGAGGAATTAGTGTGAAAGTTAAATTATTTAATACTATGAAAAGAGAGGTACAAGAATTTGTTCCTCTGGAAAAAGGTAAAGCAAAAATATATGTATGCGGCTTAACTGTTTATAATTTTGCACACATTGGAAATTTACGCACTTATGTATTTGAAGATATTTTACGCCGTGTTCTGGAATATGCCGGCTATGAAGTAGAGCATGTAATGAATGTTACTGATGTAGGACACTTAACTGATGATGCAGATTCCGGTGAAGATAAAATGCTTAAAAGCGCCAGGGAAAAGAAAAAAACCGTATGGGAAATTTCTGAGTTTTATACTGAGGCATTTTTCAAAGACATAGAAAAATTAAATATTTTAAAGCCAACTGTTATATGTAAAGCTACAGACCATATTGATGATATGATTGAATTAATAAAAAGGATAGAAAAAAACGGTTATACATATTTTTCCGGTGGTAATGTATATTTTGATATTAGTAAATTAGATGATTATGGAAAATTAGCACGGCTTAATCTCGATGATTTGCAGGCAGGATCAAGAATACAGGTAGATAAAAACAAAAAGAATCCTTTTGACTTTGTTTTGTGGTTCACAAAGTCTAAATTTAAAAATCAGGTGATGATATGGGATTCTCCCTGGGGGAAAGGATATCCGGGCTGGCATATTGAATGCAGTGCTATGTCTATAAAATACCTGGGTGAAGAATTTGATATTCACTGTGGAGGAATAGATCATGTTTCTGTGCATCATACTAATGAAATAGCACAATCAGAAGCAGCAACAGGAAAAAACTGGGTTAATTACTGGCTTCATGGTGAGTATCTGTTAATGGGCAAGGCGAAAATGGCTAAATCCAGTGGTAAATTTCTTACTCTGGAGGAATTACAGAAGCACGGATATGATGCTCTTGATTATAGATATTATCTATTAGGTGCACAGTACCGTACTCAGCTCGAATTTAGTTTTGATGCGCTTGCTGCTGCAAAAAAAGCACATTCAAAAGTAAAAGATAGAATTATTAGTATAAAAGAGGAAGCCGGAAATGAGCCGCAAACAGAAATAAACAGTAATTCGTATCTTAATTCCTTTTTTGAAAATACATTTAATGATATGAATATGCCTAAATGTTTATCCGACTTATGGGGCCTCATAAAGGATAATTCGATTAAAGCATCAGAGAAGCTTGCAATCTTATATAAAATGGATAAAATACTGGGTCTTGGATTTAAAAAGCTGGAAAAGAAAAAAATCAGTTTAGATAAAGAAATAGAAGCACTGATTCAGCAAAGAGAAAATGCCCGTAAAAATAAAGATTTTAAGAAAGCGGATGAAATTAGGGATTTTCTAAAAGAAAAAGGTATATTATTAAAAGATACAACAAATGGAATTGTTTGTGAAAAAATAGGTTAAATAAAACCTAATATTTAAAAAAAATATGGATTGGAGCTTTTAAAAACAATGTTATCATCAAGTAATGGATTTGATAAAGAATTTAATGAAATTTATGAGAAACTTTTTTCTCTTATTTTTAGAATTGCATTAAGAATTACAGGAGATACTTATATAGCTGAGGATATATGTCATGAGGCATTTATTAAACTTTATAAAAGAGCCCAGACGTTCCCGGATTTAAATCAGGCCAAGTACTGGTTAATAAGAGTTGTAAAGAATATTTCATATAATCATGAAAAAAAAATGCAAAGAGAGAAAAAAGCATTTGAAAAATTACAAAAAAATAGTATAATGTCGTCCGGGCCTGAAGAACTGGACTTTATAAAACAGGAAACAGAGAGAATAGTCCAGAGTGCTATAAGTAAACTGCCATATAATTTACGTATAGTTTTAATATTAAAAGAGTATGAGGGATTGACTTATAAGCAAATAGGGTCAATAATAGGTATCTCAGAGGCAAATGTTAAAATCAGGGTTTTTAGGGGAAGAGAGAGATTAGAAAAATATATTAAGGAGCAAAATTGAATGTGCCCCGATCATGAAACATTATCAGCCTATTTTGATGGAGAAATAGACCTTCCATGGGCGAAGACCATTGAAGAACATCTTGTGGAATGCCCCGCATGTAAACAAAAAGTATCCGATTTTTATTCAGTTAAAGAATTCTTAAATAAATACAGAGAAGCAGAGATTTACGGTCCAATGGAACGGGTCTGGTCAAAGATTACTTCAAGTAGTAAGGAAATTAAATACTTACCTGCATGGAATAAACGAATATCTATTCCTTTTCCAGCTGCGGTATTTGCAGCATGCTTTATTGTATTATTCGGAGTTATTTCTATATTTTCTTTTTTTAAGATTTTACAGAATGATTTTGGAATGATGAAGATTACAAGAAATTTATATGGTATTACAGAAGTTCAGGTAGAAGGCCCGATGCAGAGTATTGAAGAAATATTAACCTCCCTGGATAAAACAAATTTTACAGATGAAGTTACTATAAATTTACCTGCCGAATCCGAGTTTTTTATAGTTGGAGAGCCTGTTTATTTTAAAGTAGAAGGATTTGACTGGCAGGAAACAGTAAGTGTTCCAAAAAACGGCCAGTTAAATGAAACATTAAATAATAATATAGAAGGATCTGTTAAATGAGAAAAAAATATTTAATCATTTTACTGTTCTTTTCAAATATTGTTATTTTCGGGCAGGACCTTAATTTAAGTGAAGCTTTAAAATCATTATTAGATGAGGCATTGGAAATTAAAGTTGCTGCCAGAGTATATTTACCAAATCAGGAACCTCTAATCCAAATTGAAAACTCTACATTAACAACAATTCCAGGACGTTCTGTTGCAATAAAAGTACAGGGTGGAAATTTAATAATTAATGCGATTTTAACTCCGTATAGAACAGAAGACAATAAGCTAATACTTGTTGCACAGGGACAGGTCTGGTTAACTGATTCTTCTCTGGATAACGCTGTTCATTATTTGAGCAGTTTTGAAAGTATACCTATTAATTTTGGAGAGACAATACTATTTTTCCCGCTTGGATTATCAGAAGGAATAAATAACAATGAATATCTGAATATAGAAATTGCTATTCAGATAGTACCGTTTGAAGAATAAAAATTATGACAGATTTAGATAATACTCAAATTAAAAAGATAAATCTAAAGGACAGTGTGCCTTTCATTGTCTTTTTTTTACTTTTTATAGTTCTCATATTAAGCTCTTTATTTACAAAAAGAGGGCCGGAAATAGAATTGGTAGATCCGGTAATTGGGCAATCCGGAGAAGAAATACATATTGTTGGAAAGTATTTTGGTGAAAAAAACAGCAGCTTCCGGGTGGAGATTGGTGGAATTTCTGTTTCATCATTTATAGAATGGACAGATACCAGGATTAGTTTTATTGTTGTAGATAATATTAAAGGCGGACTGGTTCAAGTTATAACAGAATATGGGGAAAGTAATGAAATTGTTCCTTTTACAAACAAGCAATATTTACCGGTACAGGTATTTGAGTTAATTGAACCTGGAAATCCGTATATTTTTGAATGCAGCCCAAATAAAGGGGCTATTGGCGAAATTATAACAATTAGTGGAGCTAATTTCGGACTAGAGAAAGGAAATTCCAAAGTATTATTTACATGGATATCCGGAACAAGCAGCAGAAATATTCAAACTACAAATGATATAAATATGGTTTTCGCACAGGATCAGGATAATGACTATATATCCTGGAATGACAGAGAAATTGTTGTTCATGTCCCGGATGGCTCGTCATCCGGAAATTTAAGAGTTGTTACAGATAAAGGAGTAAGTAATAATATATATTTTGAAGTTATAGATGTTATTGGTAAAAAACTATTTAATAACAAGCGAACTTATCATGTTCAATATTCCATAAATATAAAGGATGTTCAGGCAGAGGAGAAAAATGGAATTTATTTATGGGTTCCAAGAATTATTGAGATACCGGAGCAGAGAGAAGTTAAGCCTGTAGAGATTAGTCCTGAACCTCTTTTTGACGATTATAAGGGAATTATGCTTTTTTACCTGGAAGATTTGACAGAAAGTGAAAATTATTTTATTAACCAAAGTTTTATGGTCTCTACATATGAAATAGAAACAAAAGTTAATACAAGAGCTAAACATGAGTACAATACGAATAGTGAGCTTTATGAAGAATATACAGGAGAAGATCAAATTATATATTTTAATGATGAAATTGATGATCTGGCATATTCCATAATTGGAAGAACAACACATCCTTACCTTAAAGCAGAAATGATTTATGAGTATGTAGTCGAAAAGCTAAATTTTGTTGATAAAATAAATAATAGAGACATTATGTCTGCTATTTCTATCGAAAAAGGCGATTCTTTTATTTATGCTGCACTTTTTTGTACTCTTGCAAGGGCAGTTCGAATACCTGCCAGAATGATTTCCGGTTATATTGTAGATAATAATAATAATAGTATAAAGCATTATTGGAATGAGTTTTATCTCGAAAAGTTAGGTTGGGTTCCTGTTGATGCTCTTCTTGGTGATAATAAAAAATATGGTGATTTTCCGGAGGTTTTAGATGTAGAAGTTTATTACTTTGGCAACCTTGATAACAGGCATATTACCTTAACAAAAGGAATAATTGAGTTGAAACAAATGGGTTCTGATGGTAACTTAGTTATAAGAAACGATGTTGCCGGGCTTCAGACTATTCATGAAGAGTATACTGGCAATTTAACAAGTTATAGCAGTCAATGGAACCCTCTTGAAGTCCTTGGAGTGTATTAATTAAAGAAGGTTTTTATTAACATTGACAATATATAAACCGATTCATATACTAACAGTAGGATAAGAGGATGCAGAAATAAATATGCCAAACTTACTTCAACTATCATTAGTAAATTTCAGAAAAGATGCTTATATAATCGTAGAAGGTAAGCAGAAAGCTGACTATTTTTATATAATCCGTAATGGAAAAGTACAGATAAGTAAAGAAGTTGAAATTGTAGAAGAAGAGGGAAGTAGTATATTAACTTCAGGAGACTTTTTTGGTGTTGTTTCTACCATGTCCGCACATAGCCATATTGAAACTGCAATGGCGTTAAGCGACATTTCCTTAATTTCGGTTCATAGAGATCAATATGGTTTATTAATAGAAAAAAATACTCCTGTTGCTATGAAAATAATTCAGCAGTTTTCAAAAAAAATGCGTTATTTGGATGAAGCATTAACAAGACTTACATTTAAAAACACAGCTACAGAACAGCCAAGCCATTTATTTAGAGTTGCGGAGTATTATGCACGCCAAAACCAGTATAATCAGGCATATTATGCATATTACAGATATATACAATACTGTCCTAACGGTGAATATACAGGTATTGCAAAAGAGCGTATTACAAAGATTAAACCGTATGCAAAAGTTGTATATTTAAAAGCAGATACTAATGATTTTACAAGAACATATCCTATAAATACTATGATCTTTAGTGAGAATGAACCTGGAGCAGAATTATATATTATTCAGAAAGGAACTGTAAAAATAACAAAAATTGTAGGGGACAAGGAAGTACTAATAGCACTCCTTCCCACAGGAGATATTTTTGGAGAAATGGCACTTTTAGAGAATAAACCTCGTTCCGCTTCCGCAATTGCACATGAAGAAGTTACTCTTCTTGCTGTAAATAAATCCAATTTCCAGAGAATGGTACAGTCACAACCTCAGTTAATAACAAAATTAACAACTCTTCTTTCTGAAAGAATATGGTTTATCTATAAACAAATATCAAATGCTATGATTCATGATCCACTTGGAAGGCTTTATGATAGATTAATGCTGCAGCTGGAAAAAGTAAGGGCTTCAATTAATACAGGTGAGAATTATACATTTGATTTTGGGCCTAAAGATCTTATCAATATGGTAGGTATTTCACAGGGTGAGGGCAAAGGATTAATAAAAAGATTATTTGAGAACAAAAAATTAAAACTTGTAAACAACAAAATATTCACTTCTGACGTAGAAGAAATTAAAAAACAGGCAGAATACTATAAAAAAATGCAGCGAATCGAAAAAGCACGCAAAGCAAAGAACTAAAAATTATCCTCACAATAATTTTTCGAGCTTATCCTTCTTAATTTTATCTACAATATTTTTTACATTTTGAGAACTTCCTTTTTTACAGATAAGTGCCATTCCGTTTTTGATAACAACAATTAAATCTTTTACTTCTGAAAGTGCTACAGGTATCTCTGAAAAAACAAAATTATTATCAGAGTTGTCCTCTATAATTATACCATTTTTACTGTCAAATGTTTCAGAAAGTTGATCCCAGCTTCCTACATCATTCCATATAAAATCCGCTTTAATAACTGCGCAATGGCTGCTTTTCTCCATAACTGCATAATCTATGGAAATAGACTTTAATTTACTATATACAGTAGATATATTTTCCAGGTTATCAAATATTGTAATGTTATTTTCATTTTTTGTTTTTATATTTAAGTTTAAAAAAGACTCGTAAATCTCTCTACTATGTTCTGAAAGCTCTTTTAGAAAAAGATCTGATCTAAATGTAAACATTCCTGAATTCCAGTAATAATTGCCATGTTTAACATATTCTTCTGCTGTTTCGATGTCCGGCTTTTCATGGAATGCTGCTACAAGATTACCTGGTGATTTTTCTATACCTGTTTCTATATATCCGTACCCTATATTTGGATTTGCAGGTGGAATACCAAAACACACAAGATGTCCCTGATCTGCTAATATTGATGCGTCAGATACATTTTTCTTAAATTTATCAAATGATTTAATTGAATGATCGGATGGAAGTACAATAAGGCTTTCTGTTTCTTTTCCTAATTCTGAAAGATACTTACAAGCATAAGCTAATGCAGGTGCAGTATTCTTCCCTACAGGTTCTGGTAAAATTACAAGGCTTTTGTTTTTATAAGAATTATTTAACTTTACAAGTTCATCAAACTGTTTCTTTATCTCTTTTGTATGATCTTTATGAGTTACAACAATAATTAAACTATCTAAAGTAAGTTCAAACGATCTTTCAAGTGTTAGTTGAAATAAAGATTTACTGCCTGAGATGTCCATAAATTGTTTCGGTTTTGAAGAAATAGAAGCAGGCCATAAACGTGTACCTGAACCGCCTGCAAGAATTACAATATTTTTTACCATTACCTGTCCTTTTTCAAATATTGCCAGAAAATGAACTAAATTTCAAGTATTAGGAGTTATTATCTCTGAATCTAATTGCAAAAGAGCTTAACTGGCCTTAATATTGAGAAATTTTGAACATCATAAATAGCTTGATTAAGTTTTATTATTGACTTGATTTTAAAAATTCTGTATATTCCACTTTTAAGATATTCGGGATGTAGCCTAGAGGCTAAGGCGCCTGGTTTGGGACCAGGAGACCGGAGGTTCGACTCCTCTCATCCCGAAATATGCGTTCATAGCTCAGTTGGATAGAGCAACAGCCTTCTAA
>SDBV01011272.1_pt1 | contig 11609 bp, 9 predicted proteins | sample 2277081 | NCBI WGS metagenome assembly SDBV01 (sample SAMN10402039, study PRJNA504765) | marine sediment metagenome | isolation source: marine sediment core GS10_PC15, 223 cmbsf | place: Arctic Ocean: Southern Knipovich Ridge | collected 2010
ATAAAATTTATACAAATATTATATAAAAATCCTTTTAAATCCTGTTAATCTGTGTCTAAACATTTAAAATAATTAAATTTTGTACAAAAAAAGTTTATTAGAATCCATATTTATAATTGCTGTAATTGACATGCTATTAAATGTAGATTATATTTAATAGTTAATATTAATAATGATTAAGGATATAATGATAATAATAAGATAAATGTGAAAAAATATGAGTTTATTCCCAATCTTTTTAAAGTTAACAAATGTGCAATGCCTCGTTATCGGAGGTGGAAGAGTAGCAGAAAGAAAGGTTAAAAATCTTATTGACGCAAAAGCCGAAGTCACCGTAATTGCTCCTTCGTTAACAAGCGAACTTGAAAATTTAGTAAAACAAAACAAAATAAATTATAAAAATAGAGAATATAAACAGGGTGAGTTAAAAGAATATTTCATGGTTATAGCTTCTACAGATTCAAAAAAGGTAAATAAGATGATATATAAAGAAGTAGTAGAAAATAATTCATTAATAAATTGTGTAGACAAGCCTGAACAATGTAATTTTTTTGTGCCTTCATCATTAAAACGCGGAGATTTACAAATAGCTATATCAACAACTGGTAAAGTTCCGTATTTTGCTAAAAAATTAAGACAGTTCCTCGAAAAAATATTTTATAAGGAACTTAAAACAGAGATCGAAGAATTGCATAATTTAAGAAAAAAAATAATTAAAGATGCGAAAAACGATAATGCTAAAAAAGCCAGGGATTTTGAAGAAATATTAAAACCGAAAATAGATAAAATATTAGAGAAAATAGAAATTAAATGATTGGAATTATTGGAATAAATTATAAATCTTCCCCTGTTAATATTAGAGAACAATTTGTATTTAATAATTCGGAAGAAATAGAAGATTTTCTAAAAGTATTAAAAGATAAAATTAATATTAAAGAAGCTGTTGTTTTATCAACATGTAATCGTACGGAAATCTATTTTTCTTTACCCAAAGACTGTATAAAAGGATATTTTGACTCTATTATAAAGCAATTGTGTAATTATAAAAATATCACTTTCGATATAAATCCGTATTTATATATTTTTGAAGGTACTAAAGCCATAAAACATCTTTTTGAAGTTGCATCCGGTTTAAATTCTATTGTACCTGGAGAGAATCAAGTCCTGAGCCAGGTAAAGGAAGCATACAGGATAAGTTCATCTAACAATTTCACCAATACTATTATGAATAGAGCATTTCATAAGGCTTTTGAAGCAGGGAAAAGAGTAAGAGCAGAAACAGCTATTAATAAAGGAGCCTCGTCTTTAAGTTATGTGGCAGCCGAATTAGCATTAAAATCATGTAATGATCTAAGCTCACAGGCAGTTCTTTTAGTAGGAGTTGGCGAAACCGGTGAGCTTGTACTTCAAGGTCTTACAAAAAGAGGATGCAGGCATATTTCTATTACGAACAGAACTTATGATAAAGCAGAAAAACTTTCAAAAAAATATAATGCCGAAGCTGTAAATTATGCAAATTTTAAAGAGCAGATCGATAAGTTTGATATAATTATAACTTCCACATCATCAAAAACATCGATCATACAAAACGATCTTATCCAAAATTCTATGAAAAAAAGAAATAACAAAAGTATTTGTTTAATTGATTTATCTGTTCCAAGAGTTATAGAAAAAGAAGTTAGTGAAATAGATAATGTGTATTTATATAATATTGATGATCTGGAAAATGTAGTTGCTAATAATTGTGAAAAAAGACAGGGTGAAACAGAAAAAGCCAGAAAAATTATTAAAGAGATTACAGAGGATTATACTTCATGGTTAAGGACCCTGCACCTTAAGCCCACGATTAGTTTATTAACAGGAAAATTTGAATCTATTTTAGGAAATGAATTAAAAAGCTTAAAAAATAAAATTACAGAAAGTGAGTATGAAAAAGTAGCTGAATTTGCAAATTTCTTAAATGGAAAATATACTGGTCTTATTATAAAAAACTTAAAATCATTATCGAAAAACGGATCTAAATTTGAATATATAAATCTGATAAATAATCTATTCGAACTCCGGGGAGACAGAACAAATAAATAATATGGGAAAAAGCATTAAGATTGGTACCAGGGGGAGCAAGCTTGCACTGGTTCAGGCAGAAATAGTTAAAACCGGATTAAAAGAATTATTTAAAGACCTTAATATTGAACTTATAATTATAAAAACAAAGGGAGATAAGATACTTGATTCGCCTTTATCACAAATTGGTGATAAGGGATTATTTATAAAAGAATTAGAAGAAGCTCTTTTAAAAAAAGAAATAGATATGGCCGTTCATAGTTTAAAGGACATGCCCGCAGATTTACCTGATTCATTAGTTTTAGGCGCCGTTTTAAAGAGAGGCGAAGTAAGAGATGTTCTTATTACTAATCATGGAAAATTTTTAAATGAACTTACTTCAGAAGATACGATAGCCACTTCCAGTTTAAGACGTAAAGCACAGTTACTAAAATATAATCCCAATTTAAAAATAATTGATATACGGGGGAATATCGACACCAGGTTAAAGAAGATGAAACTCGGGCTTTGTGATGCTATTGTATTAGCCGGAGCTGGTATGGAAAGGCTCGGATATGATAATGAAATTACCGAATATCTAAATCCTGAAATTATTATGCCTGCTATTTGTCAGGGAATAATAGGTATAGAGATAAGAAAAGATGACAAACCCATCCTTAACTTAATAAACAGCATTAATCATAAAGAAACTAATATTTGTGCTTATGCAGAAAGAGCTTTATTAAAAAAACTTCAGGGAGGCTGTCAGATACCTGTTGGATGCATTTCATCTATTGATAAGAATAAATCAGATAAGAATTATTTCCAGATTACAGGAGCAGTATTTGACCTTGAAGGTAAGCTAATGGTCAAAAAAAATCTTTCCGGTACTTCTGAAACAACTATAGAAACTTCTATTCAGCTGGCCAATCTGATTTTACAGGACGGAGGAAATATTATATTAAAAGATATAAGAGCAGGACAGGAAAAACAAAATGATGTAAATAAGATATACTTGATAGGAGCCGGTCCTGGAGATGAAGGATTAATAACTGTAAAAGGTGTTGAATGCTTAAAAAAATCTGATGTTGTAGTATATGATTACCTTGTGAATAAAGAACTCCTTAATTTTTGTTCGGAAGAATGTGAGAAAATATATGTTGGGAAAAAAGCAAATCAACATACAAAATCTCAAACTGAAATTAACGAGCTTTTAGTTAATAATGCAAAGAATGGAAAAATAGTATCCAGGTTAAAAGGTGGAGATCCATTTATTTTTGGCCGCGGTGGAGAAGAAGCATTAGAACTTGCAAATAACAATATTGAATTTGAAATTGTACCTGGAGTTACTGCAGGAGTGGCTGCTGCCGCATATGCAGGCATTCCTCTAACACATAGGGGAATAGCTTCAAATGTGTCATTTATTACCGGACATGAGATGGCAGGCAAATTAAAAGCTGATATAAATTGGCAGGTACTGGCAAAAGATACAGGAACACTTGTTTTTTATATGGGTGTTAAGAATCTTCCTGTTATTACTTCTAAACTTATTGAATATGGAAAATCGCCGGATACACCTGCAGCTTTAATCAGGTGGGGTACTTTACAAACTCAGGAAACTTTAACCGGAAAACTGGAAAATATTGCACAAAAAGTGCAGGATGCTGCTTTTAAATCCCCAGCACTAATAATTGTAGGCGAAGTTGTTGGTTTAAGAGACAAATTGCAGTGGTTTGACAGAGAGCTTGATAGAGGGTCTGATAAAAAACCACTTTTTGGTAAAAAGATTTTGATTACGAGAAGCAGAAGCCAGGCATCTGAATTGTCCAAACAATTAAAACATTTAGGAGCAGAAGTAATTGAATTTCCGACTATTAAGATTAAAGAAGTAAGTGATTTTAGTTTAATTGATAAATTATTAACAGAATTAAATTCTTTTTCCCGGATTATTTTTACTTCTGCCAATGCAGTACAGATCTTTTTTAAAAGATTATTAAGGCTTAATCTGGACAGCAGAAGTTTAAAAGGTATAAAAATTGTAGTCATAGGAAAAGGAACAGAAAATTGTATATTGGAATATGGAATAATTCCGGACCTAATACCGGAAAAATATACTTCCGAAGGCATAATACAGGCCTTAAAGGAATTAAAAGCAGACTACTCAAATGAAAGAATACTTATTCCGGGTTCAAGTATCTCAAGAGATTATTTACCGGAACAATTAAAGATTTTGGGTGCAAAGGTTATAAAAGCTGATTTATATGATACCCTGGAAACAGAGTATTCATCTGAAGCAATAGAATCTGTTTTCCTGAAATTACCGGATATTGTAACTTTTACAAGCTCTTCTACAGTTACTAACTTTGTTTCTATATTAAAAAAGAAAAAAATGAATGATTATCTCAATAAACTAAGTGGAGCATCGATTGGGCCAATTACAACAAAAACAGCAAAAAAACTTGGAATAAATATAAAGCTGGAAGCTGTATCTCATACAATACCTGGCCTGGTTGACTCTATATCCGAATTCTTTAACAAGAAGAATTAAATAATTAGACGCAGATTTCGCAGATTCTTGCTTATACTGTAAAGAGTTTGCGGTTTCTTTATAACAAATTTATTGTACTACGATTGGATTTACACAGATTATAAAAAATTATTTTAAAAAGTCCTTCTTTTAATCTGGGTTAATCGAGGCTGTCCCTCAATCTTTGCATAAGAATTAACCTACATTCAAGAATAAAAATTTTTAGTTCGGCTTTACAAATAGAGGTTGCGGGACAGCCTCAATCCGTGTCAAATTTAAAATTACTGTTTATATAGACTTTAATGTTTTATTAAAATAGTATACAAAGATAATAATTACTGATAGGTAAATATTCTAAAAAAGAATTACGAGGATAAGAGTATATATGATAGGAATATCAAAACTTTATTGTGGTTCCGTTGAAGCTTCGGATCCATTAAGATATGGAAGGGATTCCAAAAAACTACCTCCACATTTATTACAATTTTCTAAAGATAAAAAACCTGTTGTAGTCTGGAATGTTGGCCAGCGCTGCAATTTAAAATGCGTTCATTGTTACTCGCATTCCAGGAATCAAAAATATTCTGGTGAATTAAGTACTGAGCAGGGTAAAACACTGATAGATGATTTTGCATCTTTTGGGACACCTGTTGTCCTTTTTTCCGGTGGAGAACCGTTAATTCGTCCGGATATTCTAGAACTTATTGAATATGCCAGGTCTCTAAATTTAAGGGCTGTTATTTCTACGAATGGAACCTTAATTAGTAAAGATATAGCTAAAAAGTTAAAAACCCTGGATCTGTCATATGCAGGTATAAGTCTTGACGGCTTAAGGGAAACACATGATAGATTTCGCGGAGTTAAGGGTGCCTTTGATTTGGCTATGGAAGGCTTAAGGAACTGTCAGGAACAGGGAATAAAAGTTGGATTAAGATTTACTATAAATAAGAAAAATGTAAATGATATTCCTGGTATATTTAAACTGCTGGAAGATGAAAATATCCCACGGGTTTGTTTTTATCATCTTGTTTATACGGGCAGAGGCAGTAAACTTATAAAAGAAGATCTGTCAAATGAAGATACCCGCAAAATGATGGATATCATTTTTGATTTAACAAAAGCTCTATTTGATAAAGGACTTAAAAAAGAAGTTTTAACTGTAGATAATCATACAGATGGAGTATATCTATACCTAAGAATGTTAAAGGAAAATCCGGAAAAAGCAAAAGACGTTTTAACTTTGTTAAAAATGAATGGTGGAAATAGTACAGGCAATGGTATTGGTTGTGTTAGCTGGGACGGCTCTGTTCATGCGGATCAATTCTGGAGACATTATTCTTTTGGCAATGTTAAAGATAGGCCATTTAGTGAAATATGGACAGATACATCAAATCTATTAATGGCAAAATTAAAAGATAAAAAACCACACGTAAAAGGTCGATGCTCTAAATGCAGATATCTTGATATTTGCGGGGGCAATTTCAGGGTACGCGCAGAAGCAGTAACAGGTGATTTATGGGAAGCAGATCCTGCCTGTTATCTTACAGATAAAGAAATTGGGATTAAATAACTTTATTAAGGAATGTATTGTGGAATTTCCTATTATACGAATGCGAAGATTAAGAAAAAATGACTCTTTTAGAAGATTGGTTCGGGAAACAACCCTTTCTGTAAATGATTTGATATATCCACTTTTTGTATGTCCGGGAAAAAATATTAAAAACGAAATAAAGTCTATGCCCGGAAATTACCAGATGTCTATAGATAAAATCGTGGATGAGTGTTTACTGGTACGTGACCTGGGAATACCAGGAATTATTCTTTTTGGTATTCCTGAAAAAAAAGATGAGCTCGGTTCCGAAGGATATTCCGAAAATGGTATAATTCAAAGAACAGTTACTGCAATTAAAAAAGAAATTTCGGATCTAATCATTATAACAGATGTTTGTTTATGTGAGTACACCAGTCATGGTCACTGCGGAATTATAAAAAATAATGATGTGGATAATGATGAAACTCTCATTATGCTTGCAAAGCAGGCATTGTCTCATGCAAGAGCAGGTGCCGATATGATTGCACCTTCCGATATGATGGATGGAAGGGTAGGAAAAATAAGGGAAACCCTGGATATACATTCCTATAAAACATTACCTATTATGGCATATTCGGCAAAATATGCTTCTCACTTTTACGGACCATTTAGAGATGCAGCAGACTCTGCTCCTCAGTTCGGAGATAGAAAAAGTTATCAGATGGATCCTGCTAATGCTGATGAAGCCTTAAAAGAAGTGGAATTGGATATCAATGAAGGTGCAGATATAGTAATGGTTAAACCGGCCCTATCATACCTTGATATTATTTACAGGGTAAAAACGGAATTTAATATACCTGTGGCAGCATATAATGTTAGTGGTGAATATTCCTGTATTAAAGCAGCAGCCGAAAAAGGGTGGATAGATGGAGAAAGGGTTATGTTAGAGGTCCTTTATTCAATTAAAAGAGCCGGGGCGAACATCATTCTAACCTATTTTGCAAAAGAAGCAGCAAAACTTTTAAAAGTATAAGGATCTTAAGATGAAACCACAGGATATAAAATCACCCCATATTATAGAAAAATCAAAAAAAGAATATATACCCAGAATAATAGCATGGGAAGTAACAAAACAATGTAAATTAAATTGTAAGCACTGCCGGGCATCTGCTTCTGACAGGGATTTTTCCGGAGAACTTACTACAGAAGAAGCCTTTAAGGTTTTGGATAATATCGCCAAATTTGCAAATCCGATAATTATTCTAACTGGCGGTGAACCAATGATGCGGAAGGATATCTACGAGCTAGCAAAATACGGCACCGGTCTTGGTTTAAGAATGGTTATGGCTCCTTGCGGATTATTAATGAATAAAGAAAATACTATTAAATTAATTAAATCCGGAATAAAGCGTATTAGCCTTAGTATTGATGGTGCAAATAAAGAGAGCCATGATTCTTTTAGACAGGTAGACGGAGCATTTGATTCTGTAATAAATGCAGCAAAAATGGCAAAGCAGGCTGGCCTTGAGTTTCAAATAAATACTACAGTTACTAAATTAAATTATACAGAATTGGATAAAATTCTTGAATTATCCATAGATTTAGGAGCAGTTAGCTATCATCCGTTTTTATTGGTTCCTACAGGCAGAGGAAAAGATATAGCTCAATTCGAAATAGATCCGGAAGAGTATGAGAATGTATTAACATGGATATATGAAAAAATAAAAGTTATATCAATACAGTTAAAACCTACTTGTGCTCCTCATTATTATAGAATATTTAGACAAAAAGAAAAGCAAGCTGGAAAAAATGTAACAGTAGAAACTCACGGATTAAATGCAATGACAAAAGGGTGTCTTGGAGGACAGTCATTTGCTTTTATTTCAAATACTGGTATAGTTCAGATCTGTGGATTTCTCGACATAGAAGCTGGCAATATAAAAAACGAATCATATGATTTTAAAAAAATATGGAATAATTCTGATTTGTTTAAACAAATCAGAGATATAGATAATTATAATGGAAGATGCGGCTATTGTGAATACAGGAAAGTATGCAGCGGTTGCCGTGCAAGGGCTTTTGCTTCTACCGGTAATTATCTGGATGAAGAGCCATATTGTGTATATGAACCAAAAAGGAAATATAAGGACGTATAAAGAAGTATAAGACTATATAATGAATAATTTAAATGAAAACGATAAAAAAATACTGGAAATTATCCAGCATGATATTCCTCTTGTAAGTAATCCATTTAAGGCCATCGCAAAAAAATGTGATTTAAAGGAAGAATATGTAATTAACAGACTAAAATTTTATCACTCAAATAATATTATTAGAGAATTATCCGGTATTTTGAATGCAGAGAAAATGGGTTATAAAAGCACTCTTGTTGCTCTAGCTGCAAACGAAAAAACTTTAGATTCTTTGGTTAATAAGATTAATCATCATCCTGGTGTAAGTCATAATTATTTAAGAAAGAATAAATTCAATATCTGGTTTACTTTGACAATACAACAGGAAAAAGATTTTAAACATGAAATTAAAAAAATATTTAACTATAAGAATGGATTTAATTTCTTAATTTTGCCTTCTATACAGACATTTAAAATAAACGTAAATTTTAAATTATCTGATATTTACACTGATATTAAAAAAGCAGAGGAACATAATCAGAATAACAATTTTATTCCAGGGGAAAAAAGTGCAAATGTAATCCTAACAGATCTGGATAAAGAAATAATTAAAAAGCTTCAGCAAAACATTAAATTTGTTGAAGAACCCTGGAAAGACTTTACTGAATCGATAGGAATTTCCGAACAAAAATTGTTTAATTCTATTAATAACTTAAAAAATAACGGAGTTATAAAAAGAATAGCCGGAGTGCTGCGGCATAGAAAAATTGGTTTTAATTTTAATGGAATGATTTGTTTTAATATCCCTGCAAATAAAATTCTTGCAGCAGGTAATAAACTTGCAGAATTTAAAGAAGTAACCCATTGTTATCAAAGGGAAAGTCATCCTAATTGGAATTATTCTATTTATGCAATGGTTCACACAAAAACAGAAAGTGAATGTAATTCATTAATTAAAAGAATAGCTTCAGAAATTGATTGTGATGATTATATAACTTTGTATAGTACAAAAGAATTTAAAAAGGAAAGGGTAAAATATTTTCTTTAGAAAATGAAGAACCCTGCAGTAGAACTGCGAGAATTTCGGCTATCAGAATAAGGATAAAAACATATGAACAGCATTTCCGAAAAACTCTTTAGCCAGGCGTTAAAATGTATACCCGGAGGAGTTAACAGTCCTGTTAGGGCATTTAAGTCTGTAAATAGAAATCCTATTTATATAAAGAGTGGAAAAGGATCGAGGATCTATGATGTAGACGGTAATGAATATATAGATATTGTATGTTCATGGGGCCCATTAATTTTGGGTCATGCAGATACAAGAATAATAGACAAAATAATTGAATATTCAAAATATGGTACAAGTTTCGGCGCCAATACGGAAATAGAAATAAAACTCGCAAAATTAATTACCGATATTTACCCGTCTATAGAACAGGTAAGAATGGTTAATTCAGGTACGGAAGCCACAATGAGTGCTGTTCGTCTTGCAAGGGGTTATACTGGTAAAGATAAGATAATAAAATTTGAAGGATGTTATCACGGCCATGGGGATAGCTTTCTAATAAAAGCCGGGTCCGGGGTTTTAACACTCGGGATTCCCGGAAGTCCTGGTATTACTAAAAATACTGCAAGTGATACATTAATTGCAGTATTTAATAATATTGATTCTGTTAAAAAAATATTAGAATCAAATAAAAACCAGATTGCAGCTGTAATAATTGAACCGGTTATGGGAAATGCAGGAGTCATCCCGCCGGACAAAGGATTTTTAGCTGAACTTAAGGATTTAACAGAAAATGAAAAAATAGTATTAATTTTTGATGAAGTAATAACAGGTTTTCGGGTTGCATTAGGCGGAGCACAGGAATTATACAATATAAAAGCAGATCTCACTTGTCTCGGTAAGATAATTGGAGGCGGTTTACCTGTAGGAGCTTTTGGCGGGAAAAAAGAAATAATGGAAAAACTGGCACCAACAGGTCCTGTTTATCAGGCAGGAACTCTTTCCGGTAATCCAATTGCTATGGCCATAGGTTATGAGACAGTCTCCATTCTTAAAGATACTGGCGCTTATGATACACTCGAAGCAAAATCCAAATACCTTGAACATGGCCTAAAACAAAATCTTACTAAATTAGATCTGGATTTTAAAATAAACAGAATAGGCTCAATGATGTGTATGTTTTTTACTAATAATAAGGTAAATAATTTTAAATCTGCCCTTTCATCTAATAAAGAACAATTTATAATTTATTTTAATGAAATGTTAAAAAATAATGTCTATATAGCACCATCTCCGTTTGAAGCTCTTTTCTTATCCCTGGCGCATTCCGAAAATGATATCGAGCAAATTATTAAAGCAAACTTTAATAGTTTAAAAAAAATTAAATAAAGATAAACAAAAAAAATATCTAATATAATTATAACCTGGTATTCTGTTTATTTTAAATTTATTATAAAATGTATTTGAACTTAGAGAATAGAATGAAAAATTTAATTTTTAACAAAGTTACAGCAATCATTTTAGCCGGCGGGAAAAGCACAAGAATGAAAAATGACAAGCTTCTCCTTCCAATTAGAAATGTACCGATGATTCAACATATTTATGACCAGCTTAAAAATTATTTTAATGAAATTTTAGTAAGTTCAAATAATAGTTCTAAATACTCTTTTCTAAATGCTAATGTTATCATCGATAAAAAGCCGGATTGCGGGCCTTTAATGGGTATTGCATCTGCTATGGAAGCTTCTTCAAATGATATAAATTTTATAATTGCCGGTGATATTCCAAAATTTGATAATGATCTTTTATTTAATATGGTCAAGATAAGCAAAGATTTTGATGGAGTTGTTCCAATAAATTTAAAAAATCAATTTGAACCTCTTTTTGCAATTTATAAAAAAAAAATGCTTAAATCTATTTTTAATTATGTTTTAAAAGGTAAATATAAAATTATTGATATCTTAAAAAACTTTAATATCAAATATATAAAAATTAAAGAATTAAATAAATTTATAAATATTAATAATGCAAAGGATTATTCTAATTATTTAAATAGCCTTTAATGTGAATTGATATCCCCGGCATACTTTATATTTTAATGTTAGGTGAATCTTTTTAAGATTTTAATTGCTACTGCTAAAAAATTATTAGTAACGCTATAAATTTAGAGAAGTCTAAAACCGTACTACAATTTTTCCTATATGAGTACGGTTTGGCCTATATATTTTACAGTTTTTTTATCTGTTGGATTAAAAATAAATTCATTTGATATTTTACAATATTTATTGATAATATAATTCAGATATACTATAGTTCCCTTATGCCAGGAAAATTACGAGATATAAATACTACCCTGCCCTTAATTGAACA
>SDBV01011273.1_pt1 | contig 11609 bp, 12 predicted proteins | sample 2277081 | NCBI WGS metagenome assembly SDBV01 (sample SAMN10402039, study PRJNA504765) | marine sediment metagenome | isolation source: marine sediment core GS10_PC15, 223 cmbsf | place: Arctic Ocean: Southern Knipovich Ridge | collected 2010
ACATTCGGATTGCAGGTCCTCGGTGCGGTGGTGGATTTCGTTAATAGCCCGGACGATTTGGCGGATCCCCTGGTCCTCGGTTCCGGTCGTATAGGCCCCGGGATGGGTCACGACGTAGGGGATTCCCAGGATGTCGGCCCGATGGAGCTCGTCGACGAAGGCGTCGACCGACTTTTGCCACAAGGCCCGATCGGGACTGGCCAGATTGATCAGGTAGGCGTCATGGGCGATCGGATGGGTGATGCCCAGTTCGTCCATGGCCTCGCGAAACCGCTGTGCCTCGGGGGGGGTGATGGGTTTTGCCCGCCATTGGTTATTGTTTTTCGTGAAAAGCTGCAAGCAATCGCACCCGGCCTGATGGGCACGTTGGACCGCCCGGTCGTAACCGCCGGCGATCGAGAGATGGGCTCCGAGGATAGACATGTCGGGCAGATTACCACTGTCGAGCGGCGGCGGCCAGGTGTCACGTGGATCCAGACCGTCTGTAAGAGCAGATCGCCTACACCCGGCAGAGGGGTGTGGTGAAGTCGAGAGAAGATCTGGAAAGGTTTTTTTCCTCCGGTGCGCTTGATTTGCTTGGCGGGCTTGGCGTAGAATGAGGGTATCTGTTTTTGTGCATCTTTTGGGGGACTTCATGCTAGGCGCGTGGGTTTCTATGGGCGTTGGTTTGTCGCTCGCGGTAGGCGTGCCGGCCTTTCTTTTCTTGTTCAGGCCTTTGCGCGTTGCATCGCGCGAAGCGAAGTTCGTCAAGCGGCGGCGTGATTTCCACTTGCAACGCGAGCGGCTCGAGGCGAAGTTCATCCAACTGGCCGCGGCCAATAACAACGCAAATTCACCCCTTTGGGCCGACTGTGAGTTCGACGACGGCGTGGCGTACGTTCGCGATCGGACCTCCGGTGAACTCTCGGCGTTTGTGGCCGTGTCGATTGCCACGGATAGTTTCGACTTGGCCCAGAGCGACCTGGGAGAACTGGGCGAGTTGGGAGAATTGGTCGGAAATCTACGAGCCGCCACGGCCGTGTTCCGCTTCGACCGGGACCACTGGGAAACCGACGGTCGGGCGATCCTCAATCTCAGCCCCAGCGAGGCGATCCGCTTCTACCAGCACGATTTGGAAGTCATCGCCCACGAACCGGCCCGCTGCCGGTAGCTTCCAGGGCGATCGGCGCCTCGGCCGAATTGTGCGTTGGAAAAAAATCTCAATCTTTTTATCATTTTTCCGGGCATTCCTGGGCGTAGTACCCCACCACTCGGAAGAAGATGAAGCGTCGGTGTGTCCGACTGAATTCAGCGCCAGCGGGGGGTATTCGCAGCGTCCATTCGTGTCCGGATAGGCCACAATTTCCGCACATTCGCGCCCGCCGTGTGCCGTCGGGGGGCCGGCGTATCGCGTCTTTGGGTATGATCGGCTTTGCCGTCGCGAACTCCGCTGGGCTTCGGCCCATTTGACTCGACGCCGTGGTAACCTACGTTTTCTCGTCAGAGACGCCGCGCCCTGTTGTGAGGACGCGGCACCGTAGCGGAACACACCGTAGCGGAACAGCTTGCTGAATTGGGTTCGGCGAGAAGTTCCAAACCAAAAGGCTCCGGAGGAGAAGCGATGAAACGCCGTAGTGGATTTACCCTGGTCGAGTTGGTAGTCGTTGTGATGATCATTGGGATCTTGGTAGCGATAGCAACTCCGAAGATGTTGAACATCATGGGCGACGCAACCGACAATTCGGCGCGGCAGTCGCTCAGCGTGTTGCGCAACGCGGTCGAGACGTTCGCCACGCAGAATCAAGGAACGTATCCCGGCACGGACGAAGCCACCTTCAAGGCCGCAATTGCCAGTTACATTCGGGGCCCGTTCCCTAAGTGCCCGGTGGGTGACGGTACGGCCGACGGCGTCACGGTGGTCAGCACCGGAGCGGTGCTGTTCGCGGCCGGTGGCGACGGGTCGGCGATGACCAGCATGTGGAAATACGACACGACGACGGGCGAAATGATTATCAATTACGACGCGGCTTCGCAAAGCGGAACCCCGTACGACGAGTTCTAGAGGCGTTTTGGAACTCGGCTTGACGCCCAAGACGTTGGTCTAAGATGTGCCGTGGCCGCCGGATCGACCGGAGGGCAGCGTGAGACCCGTTTCCGCACACCGCCACACATGGGCCGTACTTCCGCCCGTGCGTGGCGGTGTGCTTAAGCAAATTGGGCATTCGGCCGGAGTTCGTCAGTCTCCCCTCTCTCTTTGGGAGAGGGGACCAATTTGCAAGAGTCCAGTCAGTAAGAGACGACACACGAGAATGCAAACATGACGACCGAAACGGGACACATCCTGGTGGCCGAAGACAACGCCGCTATGGCCGGCGTGATTCGCTATAACCTCGAAAAGGCAGGCTTCGAGGTGACCTTGGCCCGCTGTGGGCAAACGGCTTGGGAATTGCTGGAATCCCAGAGCTTCGATCTGGTGGTCAGCGATTTCCAAATGCCGGGAATCAACGGCGGCGAACTCTGCCAAAGGATCCGTCAGGATGAGCGACTGGCACAGCTCCCGGTGATCCTGTTGACGGCCAAGGGGTTGGAGCTGGATTTGTCTTGGTACGAGGACGAGTTGGGGGTGAGCGAAGTGATGGCGAAACCGTTCAGCCCTCGCGAGTTGACCCTGGCCGTGCAACAGCATCTGGCCGTGGAAACGTCTGACCCATAAACACACGAGGAGTGCAGCGCGATGCTCTCAATGACGTCTCGTGTCGAACTCACGCGCCGGGTCATCGCCTACTATTTCCTGTTTGCCCTGGCCACGGTTTCGTGGCTGATTGTCGGCGTGCTTTGGGTGGCCGTTTCCGTACTGGAGAATCGGGCGGAAAGCGCCTGGCTGAACCGGCTGGGTGAATCCGCCGCCGCCGTGCGTGCCGTGGTGGTCGACCAAGAGCAGGACTTCGGGCCGCTGGTCCATCGACTTCAGTCGAAATGGGGCCTGGCCTATTGCGCCGTGGTTTCCCCGGAAGGGAAATTTCTGGCCCATACTTCACCCGAGAAGATCGGGCAGTCGCAGGTCGTTCCCACCGGAGAATTTGCCCAATGGGGTGATGCCCGACGTACTCGCTATCTTGGCCCGCAATCGGAAGTCTTTCGCGAATATGAAACGGACGTCCGACATCGCGGAAAGACCTGGGGGACCGTGCAACTGGGAGTGCGAGACCCGGGCGCATGGGAGACGGTCCTCTCGGCTGCCGAATATGCACCGCTCGCTTTCCTTTGTCCGATGGCCGTGATGGTGTTCGGAGCGTTCACCATTCACCGGACCATTCGCCCCATGTCGGAGTTGGCCGACCAGTTGAAGCATGTGGCCGGTGCGCCGGCCATTTCGAAAGACGACTTGCACTGCGTTGCTGCGAAGGAACCCATCGGCGCCGGCTGGAATCGGTTGGTGGAATCGTTTTCCGCGGGCGGTCAACAGGCCACGCTGGATCAGCGGCTCGATCAGGCCCTGGACGGCTATCAGCAACAGAAGTCGCAGCAGATCCTCAACAGCCTGCCGGACGGCATTGCCGTGACCGACGAAACGGGCCTGATGACTTTCGCCAATAAATCACTGCTCGGTCTGCTCGGATTGGGTAACTCGGAGGAGACCATCTCCGGCAAAACGATGGAGGAGTGTCTGGAGATCGAATCGGCCGGCGCCGTGGCCGAACCGCTCTTGGACCCGAATTCCCGCGGTCGATCGGTGGTCGTGGAAATCGGGCGATCCGGCGACATGTCGCGGGGTGTCTTGCGCGTGGCTCGCTCGCCGATGGTTGCTTCCTCCGGCAACGCCTCGGGGGGACACGTGTGGTCGGTCCGTGACGTGACGCAACAGAAGCTCGCCAACCAGATGCGAGATCAGTTCGTCAATGCGGCCACCCACGAACTACGCACGCCATTGTCGAACATCAAGGCTTATGCCGAGACCCTGGCCCTGAGCGACACCATGGATGTCGAACAGCAAAAGATGTTCTGTAACACGATCAACGACGAGGTCTCGCGTTTGGCTCGCTTCGTCGACGACCTGTTGCACCTCAGCCGCATGGAAGCAGGCTCCACGGCGCTGAACCTTCAGGTCACCGACATGGAGCGACTGTTTGCCGACGTGATCGACAAGGCTCGCCCCCAAATGACCCAGAAACAGATCACGTTCGAGACTCAGCTCCCCGCGAAGTTGCCCGAGTTGAACGTCGACAAGGACAAGATCACGGTAGCGTTGGTCAATCTACTGGGAAACGCCGCCAAGTATACGCCCGAGGGAGGTCGCGTGGAACTGCGAGTGGAAGCTACCGACGCCATGCTGCAGTTCGACGTGGAAGACACGGGTATCGGGATCTCGGTCGAGGAACTCCCCAAGGTGCTGGACAAGTTCTTCCGCAGTTCGGACCCCCGGGTGAGCGAGCAGGTCGGCAGCGGATTGGGGCTGTCGCTGACCCATGAGATCATTCGGCTGCACGGCGGGAAGCTGTCCGTGCATAGCGAATTGAACAAGGGCTCCAAGTTTACCGCCACCTTGCCCATTGCCGCGAAGTAGACGTCATGTTCGAGAGGACCACACAAGGCGCCGTGGACGTCGTCGCGGGAGAATCCCCGCTCAGTACCGATCACGTCGAGGAAGTGGCCAAGGTGCTCAAGGAGTGTTCGGCCGACGGCCAGCCGCAAGTCGTCTTTGATCTGACCGCCGTTCCCTTGGTCGACAGCGAAGGACTCGAGCTGCTGCTGAATTTCAAGGAAGAGTATCAGCAATTGGGCGGCGCCTTGAAGCTGGCGGCGCCGAATCCCCTGTGTGCCGATATTCTGGAAATCACCGGGCTAAGCACTGACTTCGAGGTCTTTGGCGAAGTGCTCTCGGCGGTGGGGAGCTTTGTGCGATGAGTAACGCAACCCTCGATGCAGGACCCACTGCCGATCTCGCGCCCGACATCAACACCGGCGGCGTAGGAAAGTTGCTCGCCGGTGTGCAAGGGTCCGGCGCCTTTGCCATGCTCGGCGAACAGTTGCTCTCGGCCGGCGTACTCAACGCGGATCAACTCGAAGAAGCACTCCGCCGCCAAGGCGATATGGGCCTGAAACTGGGCGAGGTGCTCATCGAACTGGGGTTCGTCAGCGAGGAACAACTCCTGCCTTACGTGCAGCGGCAGCTGAACGTTCCAGCCGTTCGACTCCGTGACGGCATCGTCGACCCGTCGGTCGTTCATCTGGTCCCTCGTGATACGGCCGAAGCGATGAATGTGATGGCGCTTTTCCGCGTGCGCGATACGCTCACGCTGGCCATGGCCGAACCCCAGAATCTGCAACAGATCGACGAGATCGAGCGGATCACGAACCTCCGCGTGCGGCCCGTGTTCGCCAACCGAAGCAGCATTCAGCGGATGATCCAGCGCTGCTACCAGGAAGGATTCCAGGTCGACACGGTCACGGCCGACCTGGACGAATCGGCCGTGGAGATCTCCGAAGACGTGGTCGACGTGGACTTGCACTTCGCCGACACGGCCGACGGCGGCAGCCCGATCATCAATCTCGTGAACTATCTAATCATGCAATCGCTCCGCCAAGGGGCCAGCGACATCCATATCGAACCCGGCCGGCAACATACGATCGTACGCCTTCGCGTGGACGGCCAGTTGCGCGAAGTCCTGCGGCCCAGGCGCGACCTGCACCCGGCCATTATCTCGCGTATCAAGGTCATCGCGAAAATGGACATCGCCGAGCACCGCCTCCCTCAGGACGGACGCGTTCATGTCGTCGTCGAAGGACGCGAGGTCGACTTGCGAGTCTCCACCTTGCCGACCGTGTTGGGTGAGAAGGCTGTGATTCGTGTCCTGGATCGCGGACGATTGACCTTCGATCTGAACAAGCTGGGGTTCCCCAATGAGATCCTCGAACCGTTCAAGAGATTGCTGGCCAAACCGTATGGCCTGCTGCTGGTAACCGGCCCCACCGGCAGCGGCAAGACGACTACCTTGTACTCCGCCATCGAGTTGATCAAATCGGTCCACCGCAACATCGTGACCGTCGAGGACCCGGTCGAGTATCAATTGGAACTGGTCAATCAAGTGATGGTCGACGAGGCGGCGTCGCTGACGTTTCCCCGCGTGTTGCGGTCGATCCTTCGCCAGGATCCCGACATCATCATGGTGGGTGAAATCCGCGACCCGGAAACCGCCAACGTAGCCGTCCAGGCCGCACTGACAGGGCACCTGGTCCTGAGCACTTTGCACACGAACGACGCCGCGGGGGCCGTGACCCGATTACTCGACATGGGCTTAGCCGATTACAAGCTGGCCGCCGCGCTGGTCGGCGTGGTCGCCCAGCGGCTGCTGCGAAATGTGTGTCCGGAATGCAAGACGCCCTACTATCCGCCCGCCGAAATGCTCGAAATGATTCACTACCAGGGCGACCAGCGACGTTCGTTCGTTCGCGGAACGGGGTGCGAACTATGTTACGACACGGGCTTCCAAGGACGTACCGGAGTCTACGAACTACTGGTCTGCGACGACGCCATCCGCCGACTGATCGTGCGCGACGGAACGCAGGCCGCGATCCGCAAACAAATGCAAACAAACGGAGCGAAGACCCTCTTCGATGAAGCCATTCGGTTGGCCGATGCCGGGCAAACCAGCCTGGACGAAGCCATGCGCGTGGCCTTCTTCGAATGAACTTTACCTGGGAATAGCAAAAATGGACTATCAATACACGGCCAAGGCGTCTACCGGCGAGACCGTCACGGGGTTGCTCGATGCTCCCACGCCGGATGCAGCCTACGAGGAACTTCGCGAGCAACACCTCTCGGTGCTCTCGATGAAACCGGCCGCCGGCGCGCGCGGTGCGCTGGGCGGCAAGCGGAGAGTACGCGGACGCTCGCGCGTTTCCAAACACGACCTGCTTACGCTCACTTCGCAATTGGCCATCATGACCCGGGCCGGTGTCGATCTGGCAAGCTCGTTGGGTAACCTCGCCGATCAATGCACGCATCCGGGATTGAAGGTGATCCTCGACGACATCTACGAGCAAGTGCTGTCGGGAAAAGCGGTCTCCGCCGCGTTGGAAAAATACCGACCTGTCTTCGGCCCAAGCTACATTGCCGGAATGGCTGCCGCCGAAGCCTCCGGACAACTGCCCGAGGTCCTCGACCGATTGGCCACGCTCCTGCGAACCGACCTGCGAATGCGGAGCACGCTACGGACGCTGTTGGCCTACCCGATCGTGTTGGCGTCGATTTCCGTGCTGGTGCTGGCAGGGTTGGTTTTCTTCGTGCTGCCGCAGTTTGCCGGCGTTTTCAAGCAGCTCGACATCGATTTGCCGGCCATTACCCGGTTGCTGATCGCCGTATCCACCGAGCTTCGCGGTCGCTTTTGGCTCTGGGGTGGACTGGCCGCCGTCGTACTGGCCGGGATGTTGTCGCTGGTTTTCACTCGACGCGGGCGGCGGCGCCTCGATGCCTTGCTCTTGAACATCGTCATGGTGCGCGACGTCACCCGGGCCCTGTTGATCGGCCGAGCCTTTCGATTGCTCAGCACGATGCTCGAAAGCGGCGTGCCGCTGCTGGACGGTCTGCGGCTGACGAGGTCGTCGATCAGCAATTCCCTGCTACGGGAAATGTTCGACACGCTTGAAGAAGAAGTCATCAACGGTCGCGGGCTAGGCAACACGTTCTTGGAGTGCCCCTTCGTGCCGCCGGCGGCCGCGCAGATGATCGCCACCGCCGAACGCACCGGCACCCTGGCCACCGTGACCCGGCTGATGGGGGATTTCTACGAAGAAGAAGGGGAAACCCGACTCCGTGAGTTGGCCACGATCCTGGAGCCGATCATCATCGTGGTGATGGGCGTCGTCGTGGCGTTCGTCGTGATGTCGGTCATGCTGCCCGTTTTTGATTTCGCCACCGCGGCAAGGTGACCATTTCGGAGGAACAAAGATGAAAATGAACCAATCACGAATCAAAGGAAGTCTCATCCTGGCGGCGCTGATGGCGGGCTGTCTCTGGGTGGGAGCCGAGCTTCGAGTGGCATCGTCCGCCCGAGCAGACACACGCACAAAGCCGCCTCCGGAACATTTCCAAAGCGGCAGCGAACGCAGCATACCCATCCTCAAAGAAATTTCCGCGACCCTAAAACGCATTGACGCAAGATTAGCCAATATCGAAAAGGCCGCCCGAGAGAAGAAACCGTAAAGAACAGAGATACTTTAGCTGTAAACGCCACCACGGGGCTTGTCCCCGTGGAGCGATGATTGACCACTAGCACGGCTCGCGTTCCCCGCGTCTTCGCCAATCTCGGACGCCGCGGAACGCGGCGTCCGAGATTGGCGGGCAGTGTAATGCGGGCTCGCTAGTTAGTGGCCAATCATCGTTCCACCGGGGCAAGCCCGGTGGTGACGCACGAAGCGTTTACACTTTGCATAAGGTAGATATCCCCCAGACGAAAAACCCATGATCGGCAACCGCAAACGAGGCTGGATCGGCATCGAACTGGGCACGCATAGCGTGCGGCTGGCTCAGGCGGATCGCGCCACCGGTCGACTGCGAATTACCGCCTCCGCAGTTGTTCGACGAACGTGCGCCGAGGATGCGCTTGACGACGACCATGCCGTCGGTTGGAAAGGCTTGTCCCGGGAGTTGGCCACGGCGATCGAAATGAATCCGGAGTTTGGCGGCCGAAACGTTGCGTGCGTGTTGCCCATGCAACAAACTCCTATCAGCACCGTCGACGTGCCGGCCGGCGATGTTGTGTCGCGTCGGACCCTGGTTGCGGGCGAAGCGAAGTCCATAGTCTCCGGCGAAAAGCAGGCCCCCGTATTCGACTTTTGGGAAGAAGATCCGAAGCTGACGGGCACTACCCCCGCGGGGAAGAAAGTCAACGTGCTGGCGGCCTCGCACAGTATCGTCACCGAAGTCATCGAGGAACTCCGTGGCGCCGGGCTGACCTGCGAGGTTCTCGACGGGTTGCCGTTCGTGCTGGCTCGCGCCGTTGGGCTGGCCTACGGCCATGCGTCGGGTGGCCCGATCGCCGCGGTCCATTGGGGGTTTTCCAGTGGCACGTTTTGCATCGTGGTCGACGGAAAACCGGCCTTCACACGACATCTGCGGAACTGCGGTTTCGGCCAGATCGTACGCCGTGCCGGCGAGGCACTCGGTCTGTCGCCGGCGGAAGCGTCGGAGTTGCTTTCCGAATACGGCCTGCCGGAGCCGAACTGTCGCGAAGGCCGCCGCAAGGAGATTCAAGACGTCATCGCCGAGATTGCGACCGGATCGCTTGGCGAAGTGGCCGAGGAACTGACCAAGACGATCTCCTTCTTGCAGATGCAGTACCCGAAAATTCTTCCGCAACGTCTTTGCCTCTTCGGCGACGGAGCCACGCTGGCGAACGTTACCCCGTTGTTTACCGAGAAAGTGGGATTGCCGACCGATGTATGGCGGTTACCCGACGATCAGCACCAAGACCAGACGAGTCTGCCGCCTCAGACCAACCAACTCGGGGCGGCCGTCGCCCTCTCAACCTTGGCATGGACTTCATGAACGACTTCCTTAACCTCCTGCCGCTGGAATATCGCCGACGCGTACTCTTGCGCCGTCGTTTAGTGCTGTGGGCCGGTATTTGGGCCGTGAGCCTGGCCGCGGCCGTTGGCGTCTCGGTGTCGAAACACGCTGCCTACCGAGACGTGCGCCGCAAAACGGAAGCCGCCGAGCGCGCCTATCGGCCCCTGAACGAACTCACCCGGCAGTGCACAACCATGCAGAAGGAACTCGATCAACTCCACGCGAAGGGCACACTGCTGGGCCAATTGCGAGACAAACGACCTCTGCTGACGCTGGTCGGCGTAGCAAGCCAAAGCGCCCGGCAATGTCGGCGGCGGCTCGTGATTCGCGACTTGCTCTTCGAGCGAAACACCGACCAGACCAAGGGAGCCCAGACCAAGGGAGCCCAGACCAAGGGAGCCCTGCCCGAAACGGGCTCCACACCTTGGGCCTCGGTCACCTTCAAGGGCGACGCCAAGGACAACCTCTCGGTGGCTACCTTCGTGGTCGGGCTGCGAGACAGCGGGTTGTTCCGACGTGTGGAACTAAAATCGTCGCTCGGTGCGAAGTCTTCCGACGACGAAAAGACTCGATCCTACTGGCTGAAATGTGACATTTGACCGACAGGCCTACCATGGACACAAACGATCCGAATCGCAAGTTGGCAATGCTGAACTGGTGGCTGCACGCCCTGGGAGCGGCCGTCGTGCTGGCCGTGGTCTTGCTTACTTGGGCAATCGCGTTCCGGCCGATCGATAATCGGGCCGAGGCCTGTAGATACCGTGTCGAGCAGCTCGAGACACTCTTGAAAACAAGACCCCAGCAACAGGCCCTCTACACGCGGCTCGGCAAGGAACTGGCCGAAGCCCGAGAACAGGCCGAAATGCTCAACGATCGCGTACCCGAGGAGCCGCAAGAGGCCGTGTTCCTGGCCCAAGTCTCCGAATTGGCCAACGACGTGGGGCTATCCATCCAAGACTATCGGCCCGGTGCGATAAAACGCAACGACTCACACTGTACGATGCGCGTCGATCTGATCTGCCGGGGTCGCTACTCTGCCATCTGCAAGTTCCTCGACGGGTTACCCGATCTGCCGCGACACTCGACCATCGTTCGGCTGCAAATCACGTCCGAGGGGGATCAGCCCGAGTATTCGGCAGACCTCTCGCTCGAGCTCTACTTCGCGGCCCGTGAACAACTCGACACAAAAGCCAAGAAACCGAACAATGCGTAATTCACAGCAAGCATCCAAGAGCGGCGCCACGCCGGGCAAACTCGTGCTGATCGGCGTATTGGCCGTGGTGTTCATCGTTGTGTTGATCGTTCAATTCGGTGGTGATTCGTCGGCCGATCCACCGGCCGCGGTTGGGCCTGAAACAGCGCCTCCGCCACAGCGGCAGAATCCGGCGATTGCCCAAAGACGCCCGACCACCAAGCCCGATGAGGCACCCACGCCATGGCCCGTCCTGGAGTGCGACGAAGTGATCGGCTACGATCCGTTCTCCCCCCCGGCAACGCTCGTTGACGAAACCTCCTCGTCGCAAGATATCGCGCACGAATCGTCGGACAGCAAACGTAAGGCACAGCAGGAACAAACGCTCAAGGTGCTGCAAAGCGAAGGCGTCAAGGCCGTCTATGGTGGCGGTCCCCAAGGAATGATCGCCGTGGTCGGATCCGAAACCGTCCGCATCGGCGACGTGCTCGGCGGCTTCCGCGTCGTGGCCATCGGTCCCAACGGAATCTCGCTCAAACCGGTCGAGCAACCGTAGTTAGCCAAGGAACCACTACTCACCCCACAACCCAGGGGAGTTCGTCATGTCCCGCCACTTACAAGTGCCACCCGAACTGGAGCATCTGATCGAGAAGCGCGAGATAGCCAAACGTCGGGAAGCCCAGCGTCGCAGCGGCAGTGACCGGCGCGACGACGAGTTGGACGAAGACTTTCCGCCGGTCAGTGCGATCGATGAGGTCCGCCGACCAGAGGTCGATGAGGTCCGCCGACCAGAGGTCGATGAGGTCCGCCGACCAGAGGTCGATGAGGTCCGCCGACCAGAGGTCGATGAGGTCCGCCGACCAGAGGTCG
>SDBV01011274.1_pt1 | contig 11608 bp, 15 predicted proteins | sample 2277081 | NCBI WGS metagenome assembly SDBV01 (sample SAMN10402039, study PRJNA504765) | marine sediment metagenome | isolation source: marine sediment core GS10_PC15, 223 cmbsf | place: Arctic Ocean: Southern Knipovich Ridge | collected 2010
TGGTACAATCGTTAACGCTCAAAATATATGTGGTTGTGAGGGGAGTGTTCCGATCGAGGATAATCCAGTTGATCCTGTTGGTCCTGATGACCAGCCCACTAAACCATCACCTTCCTTTCCTTATGGAGAAGTCTACAAAGGCAAGGACAACGATCTGCTTCAGTTCCGACGTATCGTTTCTAGCGATGAGACTGTCTCGATTATCACCACACAAGATAGCGATCCTGATGGCTGTGGGGCTATTGATCTTAGTGTTAATGGTAGTAGTATAGGTATATGTCTCACAACAAGTTCGGATCAGACTCTTAGTGCTGATCGATTTATAGGTTTGGGTAGTCAATCTGGTAGTTTTACTGCTGTATCTCTAGTTCTCGGAGCAGATAGAACATTTACAGCACTTACTTTCACTACAAAAGGTACTGGTGGTATGTGGTCCGGTGGAGATAGTGTAAAGGCAACAGTTTACAAAAATGGGGTCGCTACCGCGTTGACGGTTACCATCACCGCGGCGGAAAATAATGCCTCACCGCCTGTTTTCTGCAAAAAATTTTCCACCAATGTCGCTATGGAGGGTTGTGATGAATTCGCTGTTTTCGTTGAACCTTCTGGGGTAGGCGCACTACAAGTTGCGGCCGCAATTTCATCAATGTAGTAAGTGTGTGAAATATTAGTAGCTCTTGGCGCGCACAAGTCTATATTTAGAAATAGTACATTAAAAAATATTCTCGATTAAAATATCTTGAACTATTATAATGGTTAATGGAGAAACCTCTTTCACACGAGTTAACGTTGAACGTAACAATATCAACGTTCTCCACGCTAGTAACGTACTAAAAATTCCTCGCTGGACTTCCTTGCTAGCTGTAGGTAATGAACCAGGTATGGAAGGTAATATCATGCTCAATCGCTTAACCCGTGACTTATGTTACCACGATGGTATCAGCTGGCGATGCCTTGTTGGGGGTTGTATTGTATGTGAAGAATGTGGACTCCCAGCTTGCCCACATGTTATCGTTAACCCCGATCCATCATTAGGAGTCGACGTCGGTTTAACCCTCCAGCCTTCTGGACTTGGTGCTCTTACTGCTGATTGCCCCGATGGCACTGCTGTTGGTGGTGATTGTCGTGGAGACAGCGCGGTTGATTGGCAAATGAGTCGTGCAGCGGCTACACAGGTAGCATCAGGTAATAATTCCTTTTTGGGCAATGGAAGCGGAAATACTGCTTCTGGGTTTCGTTCTGGTGTTATGACTGGTTCTACTAATAGTGCCACAGACATTAATGCAGTTGTTGGCGGTGGATCATTAAACACTGCTAGTGCAATTAAGTCTGGTGTTTTGGCTGGTGATGTCAACACTGCCAGTGGAACTAATGCTGTTGTTGGAGGTGGAACTACCAATACTGCTAGTGCGACTGATGCTGTTGTTGGCAGTGGATTAAGCAATACTGCTTCTGGGATACAGTCTGGTGTATTCTGTGGTGACACTAACACTGCCACAGTTGCTAATGCCGTTGTTGGTGGTGGATTTACCAATACTGCCAGTGGACTCCAAGCTGGTGTCTTATGTGGTGACACTAACATGGCTACAGTTGCTAATGCCGTTGTTGGTGGTGGATTTACGAATACTGCCAGTGGACTCCAAGCTGGTGTCTTCTGTGGTGCTGTTAACAGTGCCAGTGGGTTTGAGTCTGGTATTTTGGCTGGTACTAATAATACTGCCACAGTCACTAATGCTGTTGTTGGTGGTGGAGATACCAATATTGCTAGTGGACTCCAAGCTGGTGTCTTATGTGGTGATACTAACAGTGCTACAGCTGCTAATGCCGTTATTGGTGGTGGATTTACGAATACTGCTAGTGGACTCCGAGCTGGTGTCTTATGTGGTGACACTAACACTGCTACAGCTGATAATGCCGTTATTGGTGGCGGAAGCCAAAACTCTGCCCTTGCACTTAACTCCTTTGTGGGTGCTGGAGTAAACAATGCTGCGTTTGGAACTGAATCTGCTATTTTGGCCGGTAGTATTAATACAATTGCCGGTGGAACTGATTGTGCCATTATTGCTGGCAACACTAATCTTATTGTCGCCGGTAGGGCAAGTTCTTCAATCCTTGCCGGTGATGGTATTATTATTAACATGTTGGACCAAGCGGCATTCACAAAGGATCTTGCTCTTGAAGCATCTGCGGCGTCGCCAAGCGAAGGGACTCACATTTACAGCGCCCAACCAACCCCACCAGGGGTATCCACTAGTTCCGGCGCAATAAGTATCACGGTAGATTCGACAGACACTTCAGGTCAGGTCACTTGGACACCCACATTGGCCAATTCCCTTTGTACTATTCTCTTTACTGAACCATATACTGCTGGAAGTCTACCAATAGTAGTGATCACACCTCGTACAGCTTTCGGCACGGACAAACTATTTCAGACTTTAGTAACAACCGCTGCCTTTGATGTTAACAGTTTACTGGCTGGTGGGTTGGATTTTAACTATCACGTCATTGCCCATGTTCCTTTGGCTTTTATATAATCAATAATAATCAATGCCATTTTTTATTTACCACAGTAAATAAAAAATTACCATCAGGTACGTAAAAACGAGTCTGCATGCATGGAAGTGCAGTGCATGCTCGCACGCGAGAAGATCGAGCAACACACGTACATACCAAGCACAAGCGTTTGCGTTCTCCCAGCGATGACATGCACTTCATGGATCTCCTTGATCCAATTCAGGTATATTAATATTAACATACGCGCTCTAAGAAAATGGTCTATTTGCGTAATGCATTTATTAACTGCTCCTTACTCATACTCGTCCGTTTTTTGATGTTTCGTTTTGAAGCCCGTTCTAATAGCTCTGCTTTTGTCATTGCTTCATAACAACCTCTGCGCTTTTTTATGGTAGTTTTTCTTCGCAGGAGCTTGATCAGATCAGCCTTTGTCATGTTGGAGGTGACCTTTTGACCACGTTTCTTGGCTAGTGCTCGTAGTTGTGTTACAGTTCTTTTGTCTAAATTTTTTGACGCCTTTTTGGATGCTTTCTTTACCGTTGACGCTTTTTTGGATGCTTTTTTGGCTACTTTCTTTGGTGGTTTCGCTAATGCAGTTACTATTACTATTCCATACTCTTTTAGCAAACCCTGCATATGTATTTCCCCGCTGTAAAGTTTTTCCCGGAGCTCTTCAAAGTTTTTCTTTGAGTACGGATATCCAAGATCAGCCTCCTCAGCAATGTTATCCCAATAAAAGATACCCAGAGCGTTCAAGTAATGATCTGGAATAATACATTGGCTAGTGGAATCAATAGCTAGTTTTTCTGGTGCACCAGACTTGTTTACAATATAGGACTCCTCACACTTGTATGTATTCTTCCTAGACACAATATCACCATATGTAGCGCCAACTATACTAATTGCCTGCACAGCATCAGTATCCAGAAACTCGTAAAAACGAGCTTCTGTTGGTTGTACCTTGCATACACCACCTATGCAGACAACTTTTTGGGTAGCAGCTCGAGTTTCTTTTACACAATCTACACACCTCCAGACATCGCCATCCTTATGAATACTTGTAGTAGGCACATTAGCCCAATAATTAGTACCATCAGACCTGGTCTTAATTACCCATATAGATCCACTCGCGCCACGTGCGCGATATCCTTTAGGATGACACTGCGGACAAAGTCCCTTACCAGTAGGAGAGGGTTCGTTCCCGGTATATTGACATTTACATCCACTAATGGTTGTTTCTGGCATTTACTTATAGCCAATTTTTTTCCATTTTAAAAAGAGCTGTCTACTTTTAACAAAAGTAGGTCAAAAGAGGCCGTCTAGCCGTTTCACGGCTAGACGGCCTCCCGTGGTCGGCTTTAGACGGCCTCCCGTGGTCGGCTTCGGTAAGCCGTGCGCTCTTAGCCGCTTCGCGGCGCGCGGGGCTCCTCCCCGCTTGAATCTAGCGTGCTTACTACAATAGCCGGTAGGCCCGCACTTAGTTGCTTATGTCTGAAAAAAATACTTTTTCAATACATCGATGAATATTCCGATATGACGGATACGTTCCATATGCTGCTTGTCTGTTTCTTCATCATATTCCCCAATCCATGTTTCCACTTCCTCTTGTTTCATTTGGAGATGCTTAATCACATTATGTACAACTTGTTTATGCAAGGCATTCATAATTTCAGTATGATTAATAATAGTAAGATCGCCAAATATACCGTAATAACTTACTATCTCAGATGGTGACTTTGGTTGGACTATTGGATTGATCTGTACACCTGTAGATATATCTGTTGGGTAATGGACCTGTTAAATCCAACATTTGATAAATGATCGAGTTATATATTTAAATCGATTTTCTTGAATTAAAGTAATGTCGGATACAACTAGATGTCTATTTCTTGGTTTTATTGTAACTGCAGTTATCGTAGCATTGTGGTGGTGTAACAACCGCTCCTCAAAAGATACCTTTACTGCACCAAAATGCATAATGGGCCATCCTTGCAAAAAAGATGAGGACTGTGGTAGTGGTGATTTTTGTTATATGGGTCAATGCTGGGGCTACTGGAAAGGATATCCAATGCCATGGAGTACTTGCCGTAATCCGTATTGTGGAAGCACAGATCCGTACGCCAAATGTGATGCTAGTCAAGGAGCATGCATACCATACTGTAAATGTACCCTAAATCGTCGCCCAGGAGGCAGTATTGATAAAGATTGTTTCCCTAAATGCGGAAACCCATGCATGAATAATGATGAGTGCCCTCCAGGATGCCCAGCCTGTAGCCATGGAGTGTGCTCGGCGCCAAATCAGTACCAAGCAGTATTATAAAAAGAGCTGCTCCTGTCTTTTAGTGCCGCTAGCTAGCATACACTGAAGGATTTGAACGTATTTTATCTCAGCACTATACGTGAAGATGCAAAATTGCCAGGAACAAATAAAATATTATTTAATTTATAGTACAATGTCCTTAGATAACGGATTGAGTTGTGTTATGAAATGTGATGAAGGCTATTCTCATGTAATCGTGCATATAACTTATACTCCTACAACTCCTGGAGTGACTTTTTACGTGAAAGGTCACAAGTTACCATCAGGAAAAAAAGGTTTTCATGTTCATCAAACAGGTAATTTACAAGATGGTTGTACAACATTAGGCCCACATTATAATCCGACGAGAGTAACCCATGGAGGTCTTAATGAACCTAATGCACATCGTGGGGACCTTGGTAACATAATTGTGGACAAAAGTGGTAATTGTGAAATGAAAATTTACTCTCGCTACCTAACCTTGTCAGAATTATTAGGTCGGAGTTTGGTTATTCATACGAATCAGGATGATCTTGGTCGTGGTGGAAACCCCGAGTCGCTAAAAACTGGAAACAGCGGATCGAGAATGTGTTGTGGTGTAATTGGCTACGCTTAAAAGAGCTAGCGCTTACCGTGGTCCGCTTCGGTAAGCGCTAGCTCTTTTAGAATCTAGCCTTGCTTGCTGCAAAGATTCCAATAGAAAAGGACTAAATTTGCCAGAGTCATTTTCTTAGTAAATTCCTAACTTTTTATAACATAATATTGACATGAGATAATGGGACTTGGTAGTAGAATTGGCATTGTATTCGCAAATATTGCGGTACTTATACCTGTATTTATATTGCTCATTGTTTCAGCAATAATGTCTTCAATAGGTGCAGCAAAAATTGCTAGTCTAAAAGACCAAGATGCAGTTGGCACTGCACATAAATATGTTACAACATCTACAGTACTCCTGTGGTTACTTTTCGCTGGAAGTATAGTATTCTCGTTCACAATTGGCTTGTTTATTATACCATGGATAATTACTATACCCTACTTGTATGGTGGTGTGATGATCATCTTTGCAATTTTAAATCTAGTGATCGCTGGATTATTATTTTATTCTGCTAATGCCGTACGCGGCAGCAAAGACTACAAGGATGGTACTAATGATGCAAAGAGTGCATATAACAATTGTTTGATCACTGGTATCCTGATGGTCATCGCTGCAATCTTTATGATTGCTTATTCTGCATTTACTATTTACAAATACCGGAAAGCTGGTGGCGTCAGAGCTGATATAGTTGTAGGTGCAGAGGTTGGTGCAGTTGTAGCTCCAGAATTTGCTCCAGTTCTAGCAGCTGTTGGTGCTGCTGCAAAGAAAGACCTTTCACAATCCCAACAAGAGGAACAGGCTAGGCAAGCAAAGAGCTTGTTAGAACTTGGTACTAAACTCGCTGCTGCAACTGGAAAAGGTATAGCCTTAAAGCCGCGATTAGCAGCGTCTCCCCTTGCGGTGTCATCCTAGTTTACTCAAAGTGGTATTGTCGGAGGAAATATAATTTAAACTACTCTAGTAGTTTAAATTTAAGAAAGTGTGAGCTGAAAATAAGATGTCTTGTTTATTTAATTCTCTAGCACCTGCGGTTAGTTTGCATCCTGAAGTACTACGTAAAGCCATTGCTGCATACCTAAAGACCGATCCCGAACTATTAGATGATATAAAAGCCACAGACATTGTGGCTTGGACAGAAGGTCGGACTCTTCAAGAGTATGCTGACCGTATGTCACAAGCTGGGGTTTGGGGTGGTGCAATAGAAATTAGAGCTTTTTGCGAACTATTTGATATGGATGTAGTCGTCCATGTCATTTACACTGGTAAAGAATTCACTGTAGAATCATCTAAAACTCCAAGACGAATAATTCATATAAGCTATACTGGTAATCATTTTGAGCCAATGTACATAGAACTGTAGTCAAAGACTACGATTATTTTTGGGTACTTTTGTAAAAGTACTTGTAATCATTTTGAGCCCATGTACATAGAACTAACATAGCTCCGAGCCGCCGCCTTTTTAAAAGTACGGCCAGTACTTGGCTACCGGCCATTGCCCTACTTCTAGCGGCCAGAGGCCGCGCGCCAGCTTTGCTGGCTACAAGAAGTAGATCAAGAAGGGAGGGTGCGAAGCACCCTCCCCATTTTGGACCTACCTTTTTCTAAAAGGTAGTAAGCACGCTAGTTTCAAGCGGGGCTCCTCCCCGCGCGCCGCGAAGCGGCTAAGAGCGCACGGCTTTAGACGGCCTCTTTTGACCTACTTTTGTTAAAAGTAGACAGCTCTTTTTATTCTAATAAGCGATCCAAAAAGGATCTTCTCTGTACTGAATTCTTCTTTTTTGGTGCAGGTCGGGATGATGACATATTTTTAGCGCGGCGATGTAAATTTCCTTGTACTCCTAATACAGATATTAATAATTCACGTCGCTTACGCAAGATATCACGATGCTTACGCAAATGACGAATATTACGATCATAATTAGGAATTCTCCAGGAATAGAAATAACGAGTTTTATGATACTCGAGCTCGTCGTGAATTTCTTTGAGCTCTTTGTGGATCATATCCACAGATTCCTTGACTTGATCGGAGGATACCTTTACCATACGAGATTCATTGTGACTCGCAAGATCATCTAATAGGGCTTGGACAACATCAAGTTCCGCCTTTATATCAAGATCACAAAGTGCTTGCTCCAATTGCTCATTGTATGCTGAAGACTTTATAAAAAGGTATAGATCTCCCAAAGCACCAGCTAGTAGTCCTTTACCAATTACTGTACCAACTATGACAGCTGTAGACATTGTTATATACAAACAAGAGAAAATTTTCTTTATAACTATAAATGAACGATGAGCAATATAAACGTTATCGAAAGATGAATGCTGATCCCATAAAATGTCTATATAAAACTCATGATAAGAAGAAGAATATCTATTTTCTTATTAGTGGTAGTTCCGGTACAAAGTACAAGGTAATCATTCCGACTAATGGCAAGATCAGTTGTAGCTGCCCAGACTTTACACATGGAGCCAAAGTCCAAGAATGCGTTTGTAAGCATTGCTTATATGTTATATTCAATGTGCTAAAGGTCTTTACAGATCTCAAACACAGTTTCTTTACGCGTTGTTATTTTACCCCAGATGAAGTCAAAACTATTCATGGATCTTACAAAGAAATATTAAGAAAAAAATAAGTGAAAATCCTTCGTTGTGGCGATAAAAATGTATCAAAGTCTTGATAAAGGGGTAGAAAAAATCATCAAAATAGTTTAAAAGAGCCTAAAAGGTAAGTAATGGCAAACGTTGATATTGGTTTTCAAGTCCAGGGAGGAAAGGCTCTCTTGATCAGACATGCGAACAAGAAAGAGATTTCTCGTGATGTAGTATTGGAGGTATATCAGTTAATTCTTGGACATATTGCGTCAAATCGAGACTATAGTAACGTAACTAGCATACGAAAACTACTCCGCATTATAGATTTAGAGTGCGAACCTGATGATTCAGATGATGAATCTGAAGCGGAACCCTCCAAGCCAGTAGTCACACCAGCAGCCAAGCCAGCAGCCAAAGCTCGTCAGTCAGCTACACGTACTGTTCGACGAACACCTGCCAAACCGGCTAAGAAGGAGTCTGACTCTGACGACGAGTAAAATTAAATACCCAAGCCCAGGTATTTAATTTTATTGAATGAACTTGCAAGATTTACAAGAAGTCAATACCCATGTTCCATAGTTGTATCCATCTTTTCTACATTCTTGACAAACTTTTTTTCCACATTTATCACATGTTGCCAAGTTACTATACTTTTCTACAGTTTTACAAATATTACACTGTTCCATTTTGAATGATTGTTTCCAATCATCAGTACCTTTATCGATAAAGAACTGAACAAGATTCATATTATTATCAAATGCTCATAAGACATTCCTTTATTTCAATTATTTGCACCTTTTTCTATCAACAATTTAACGATTTCAATATTACCAGTTTTAGATGCATTAGGCATAAAATCATTATAGTTGTAACCATCATCAAGTTTTTCGATAATTAATTTAACTACTTTATTTCAATTTCTTAATTTTGTACTTTGCCTCGCTCTGTTTACCGAAGTAGGTCCCCGCAAATTAATTGGGTACTCCTAGTACAAATTCGGGATGCTGGTGTATCCATTGAACAAGTCCATACATTACTACACCAAAACCGGTAACACCCCATGCCCAGTACTTTTCTCCCCATGGTATCTCTATCCATTTCTCTACTACCAACAGCAAGAAAAATGTACCACCAAGGCCTTGTAGGTACTTTAATGCTGGCAACGTACTGCCCAGAGCTAGTGCTGCAAAGCCAGAACCGATGGCAATAAAATTACAACGTATATACCTAAAAGTGTCTTTCTCTTCTCGCCACGAATAATACTTGTTAGAGATGATCAAGCAACCAATAAAATAGACAATTCCACCCAACAACAGAAGTCCTGGCCGGAAAGGTAAAAAGTAGCTGTGATTTTCCAACCCCTGAAACATTGCATATGCATATGCATGAATCAGATAAGCGGTAACATTCATAGTCCTCAGCATTACGGCATCATTCTTGAAACCTACAATGTAACAAAAAGGCAATATAACAATCATAAAGCCTAAGCAAGTAAAGAGTGCAGCTATCGAAAATGTTCCTAGTAGCTGTGATTGTAGCCGAATTGCTTGATATCCCCATATCAACGAACACACTGCACTTGTGGTTTGTATACCCACAGCAAAATCAGAAGACTTTGATACGTGTTGTATTAATGTAAATACTACTGCAGGTGCTAACGTTACACAACCCAGAAAGGTAAAAAAGAGTTGTGTGTATGGTGATACATTAAAGTAGTGATCTGACCACATTAGACCACAACTTGTTGCATATAACAATAGTTCCAAGATTACTGGCGTAAGTTGCATGATATGAGGTAATAGGTATATCGCAACAAGCGATGAGACACCAAGTACTATTGAAATAGTAGAAATCACGCCAAGAGTACCGCTGATAGTAAATAAGTCTGTGTCAAACATATTGAGAGTAATTTATGTCAGTTTGAAACTGATATAAATTCAATTTTGTACTTTGGCCGCCTCGCTCCGCTTACCGAAGCGGACCACGGGAGCACTTGGAGAAGCGGAGCTTCTCCCTCGTGGGGAATCCGAAGGATTCCCTAGAAGTGCATGCACCTGCTCTTTTGATCTACTTTTGTTAAAAGTAGTCCGCTCGGCTAAAGTACCCAAACCAGCTCCGCTAGGGGTTGCGGGGAACGCGAGGTATCTAAGCATTCACTTGCTCCATCATATCATTAAACTTGTGTCGTTTCCTGTGTTTGTCAAACTCTTCATTTCGACAACGTTTTCTGTTCAGACTCACACGATCTGTAGAAATGATTTTGTGCCTAATACTCCTGGTATCTTCAACTACATTTAAAATGCCAAGTCGTATCATGTGATCTACGACTACTGTGGACTCTATAGCGCCACCACGAGGACAAAATTGTGAGCGCAACGTATTAATCCAACCCTTGATCTTTTTAGGATAAGTATGATCTGGATGGTCATTAATCCATTTTAGAACTTTTGTTGTCTTATTCTTTAGTGTAATATTGTCTTTGATTTCGGTTAGAATATCAGCAAGATCTCCCCAACCAGATTCTAACGGACTCTTTGGCGTGTCGATCTCAGCGAGAACCGTTGCAAGTTGTTTAAGATCCAAGTGGTCCATTGCTTTGATTAATGGGAATATTCCCGTTAATCAATTTTACTACTTTCGAAAGTAGGTCAAAGCGCTCCGCGAAAGCGGTTTACTCCGCAGCTGTCTGCGGAGTCGTTGTCCTACTTTTATAAAAGCGGTAATCAATTTACTGCTGTCTTTAGAACCCGCTTACCTAAAATTTTAAGGTTCTTTTGTCCCAGGTAATTCCACTAGCCCTGCTGGTAATGCTTCTTTTGCTTCTACAAGTTCTGTTGTCCCAAGTACTGCCACGGGCGCTGCTGGTAATTCTTCTTTTGCTTCTACAACCGTAGGAAGGTAATAGTTCTGGTGATCCTGTTCTAGGCTAGGAAGTGGTTTAAATTGTGCAAAATATTCCCGTAGAGCGGTATCATACAATCGTGTCATATCACTTAAACACTCCGGTGCTAACCCCACAGCCTCAATAGCTATCTGTGCAATCTGCGCTTGTGAGTATTGAGCTGCATAGGAATAATTAAACATTAACATCAATGCATAGTACAAAATCTGTTTATGTTGCTCCTTACTGTAACCGGAATCCTTGATATAATGGAATATAAAATCACTACAGGTGGGGATAACTAACTTAAAGTCGAGCTGTGAAAGTATGTTCCGTTTTGCCTCAAGGAGCTGCTTTACGGTATAGGCCTGTGCAGATATCACGACCCAATCTGATTCTGCACGTACATAGTCTTCATATAAGTCACTACTAATAAATGCACATGCGACAACATACTTTTGTAGTTCTACTCGAGTAATACTCAGATGACCAGCAACAAGATCCATCAAATATATAGCAAAAAAGAAAGTCCTATTACGCAGCCAGAAGCTTTTCTTTACTTCCCATAACCACCCATATATTCTTTGTCTGTTTTTTTCCTTAAACCACGTCTGCTGGATAATCTTTTGTTGTTCGTTCAACATCATCTTACCACAGCTTTGTACTGTGATTGGAGCGGCAGGTATTTCCGTTTCAATCTTGTCACGGACCGCGTCAAAATATG
>SDBV01011275.1_pt1 | contig 11608 bp, 3 predicted proteins | sample 2277081 | NCBI WGS metagenome assembly SDBV01 (sample SAMN10402039, study PRJNA504765) | marine sediment metagenome | isolation source: marine sediment core GS10_PC15, 223 cmbsf | place: Arctic Ocean: Southern Knipovich Ridge | collected 2010
TGGCTGGGGTCTTCGCGGATGAATTTTTCTATGTATGATGTGTATTCCTGGGTGATCCATCGCAGGGGGTCGTCCTTATCGGCCCATTCTTCGGGCATGATAACGCGGTTGATGCCGATCTCGAAAAAGAAATCGTTATTGCGGCGGCGGCTGTAAGCTACCGCTATAGGCATGTTGTACTGCATCGCCAGAAGTCCGATGCTCTTGTAGGTGCTTGCCTTTCGGCCGAAGAAATCAACGAAGACGCCCTTCTTGCCCGCATCCTGATCGACGATAAAGCACAGGGTCGAGCCCTGCTTTATGATTTGCTCCATCTTTTCAGAGGCGCCTTTCTTGTCGATGATTTTCTGGCCCGCCTTTTCGCGCACACCATACAACCACCGACTGATAAACCTGTTATCCAGCGGGCGGGCAACGCTGTAGATGTCAAAGCCGAAAACGCCCAACAGATAGCCGCTGATCTCAAAGTTTGCATAGTGGCCGGTGACAAACATCATGGCTTGCCCTCCTTGCATCATCCACTTGCTGGGCTCGATGTTCTTGTAGGTCGAGTACTTGTCCCAGTTGTCCCGTTTGACCAGCCTGGGGGTAAAGAACATATCGATAACGAGCATCACAATATGCTCGAAGCTGCGCCTGCCCGTCGCCTCGATCCACGCGGCGTCCCTTTCGGGGAAACTTGCCCGGAGATTGTCAATCGCCCGCTGTCTGCCGCGACCGTAGTGCTTCCACATGGCCCTGCCGAGAAAACTTGCAAATCGCAGGTTCGTCTTTACATCGAACAGATACATGATAAAGACGACGATGCGCAGCGCGGCATAGGCAAGCCCGTCGAAAATGACGTTGCGTTGTCGTTTTTTTCTTCGTTTTCTAACCGGTTTCTGGTCCATATCGGGCCGGATAATTGTTAAACGCTGTATTTCCCGTCGCACGAGCGGCCGGCGGCGACGTTTTTGATTCGGCCCATTATCAATTATTCGATATGCTTGTCAAGAACCGAGACCCGGATTACGATAATCCCAGTAGATAGTTGACGCTGCAGGCACAGGTGGTATAATAGCCTCGACATTTATCTGGAAAGGGGACACATATGGACTACGACCAAAGCCAAGGCCCTGAGCCAACGGAGAATATGATGACGCCGGCTGAAACAAACGTCCGCGGCGCGACGGGCGCTCCGCGACAACCCGGGAAAGGCTCGGGTTGGCGCATCTTCTGGGGGGTGGTGATTGCCCTTTCGGTCGTCGCCAACGTCATCCTGTTTTTCATTGTTATTGCGATGGTCTCGGTGATCATATCCGGACCGGGCGAACTGTTCGACTCGCGGGACGGCTTTGCCGAAGAAGTGCTCGTCAAGGGCCCCGCATCGAAAAAGATCGCGGTGGTGCGGCTGCAAGGGATCATCGACAGCGCGCAAAGTCAGAAATTCAAGAAGCAGCTAAAGGCCATCAAGGCGGACAAAAACGTCAAGGCTGTCATAATACGCACCGTTACGCCGGGCGGGACGGTTGCGGCGAGCGACCGGATTCACAACGAGATAATGAAATTCCGCAAGGAAACCAACAAGCCCGTCGTGGCGTTCATGCAGACGGTTGCGGCGTCGGGGGGCTACTATACGTCGGTGGCGTGCGACAAGATCATCGCCGAGCCCACGGTGATCACCGGCTCGATCGGCGTGATTATGAACACTATCGTGATCAAAGAGTTGCTCGAGGAAAAGCTCGGGATTCACCCGGTCGTCATCAAGTCGGGCCCGAAGAAGGACTGGCCCAGCATGTTCTCCGAGACGACCGAGGAGCAAAAGAAATACCTGTTCGACAAGCTCATCAACCCCGCCTATAACCGCTTCGTGAATCTCGTAGCCGAGGGCAGAAAGGAACTCACAGTCGATGAGGTCCGACAATTAGCCGACGGCAGTATCTACGGCGCCCAAGAGGCACAGTCCGAGAAGCTCATCGACGAGGTGGGATATTTCGAAGATGCCGTCAAACTGACCGAGAAGCTCGCCGGCATCAAAGGTGCACGCGTCGTGGAATACAACCGGCTCTTTTCCCTGTCGACACTGTTCGGCGCCGAAGCAAAAACAAAACTCTGGGAAATCGACCACAACACACTGCACGAACTGACGACGCCCCAACTAATGTATCTCTGGAATGCGTCCTGGTAAAAGCCTGTTCTCAGGAACATTATCAATAACAGACTGCCAAAAACAGGGGACAGTGGGGCTGTTGAAAAAGCCCCGAAGGTGCGACAGATTCCAGCCCAGGGCGCAGTGAAACGAAGCCCTGGGTCAAAGCCGTCCACCATAAAGAGCCCTGAAAGGGCGATACAAGGCCGTCGCGATTTTAGGGCCAAACACAAACGAGTTTGCCCGTGCCACCCAAAATGGATGACCGGGTTTTTCAACACCCCCACGGTTACCAATTATGACGGACAGAACCACGCCTGATTGAACAGTTCTCATTTCTCAACCGGCAGCATAGCAGAGAGCGTCTGGTGTAGACGCTTTCCTGTCAGGACTGCTTTTTGCGTGTGGTTTTTTTGGCCCTGCGTTTGCGCGTCGGCGGAGGCGCCGGTTTCTGAGTTGGCTTTGGAACATACGGGCCGGTTCCATCGATTGCCCACGCCAGGTCCGATTTGATTTTGCCATCCCGGGTATACGGGTCATCATACTTCTTTCCGTACTCAAGCAACTGACGCGATAGCGTCCGGACCGTTTCGCGATAGTCGGCTTTGCAGAAGGCGTTTACCAGTTCGTCGGGGTCCTTGTCGAGATCGAACAGCCACGGATCGTCCTTCGCCGAAAAGATCAGCTTGTAACGGTCAGTAATCGCCGCCAGCCAGATGCCCTGCCCGCCGGTACTGCGAATGAAGGTGATGTCCTCCCAACCCGCAGGCGCCTTGCCGTCCGTAAAGAGTCTTGACGCGTCTCGGCCCTGTTCCTGTCCGGCGGTCCTGGTCCCCATCAGGCTCAAAATCGTGGGCAGGAAATCCACGCACCCCAAGGTTTCTTTGATGACCGTGCCGCCCTTGATTTTGCCGGGGTAATAAATGACAAACGGTATCTTGGCCGAGCCTTCAAACGGCACGCCCTTGTTCTGGCGGTGATGTTCGCCGCGGAGGTCGCCGTGATCGGCGGTGAAAACAACAATCGTATTGTCGATCAGCCTGTCTGCTCGCAGCATCTTCAGTATCTTGCCGACATTGTCGTCGATACACTTGACCATGCCGTAATAAAGCGACATGCCGTTGAAGCCCCCGGTGGGCTTTGCCCAACTCGGCAGATTGTCGAGGGGCTTATCGAACGTTCGCGGAGTCTTGTATGTCTGGTTCTTGAACATCGTAGCGTACGGCGGCCGCACCGTATCCGGGCCGTGCGGGTCCGGCAGGCTGACCATGTAGCAAAACGGCTTGCCTTTGTGAGCCTTGATAAAGTCGACGGTCTTGTCGGCCAGAAAGTCGGTCGTAAACGATTTTGCATCGGCGCCCTTAACACTATAGCTCACCCCGCCGCCGGCACTGCGTGCTTTGATCCGCGGACCACCGGCCGTGTCTTCGAGTTGTTTCCAGTGCCCGCGGTTGAACATATAGCGGTTATCTTCAAAGCCGAATTTGCGTTTCGGCGCCCACTGCGGTTTACCGCCCCCGTCAAGATGCCATTTGCCCGCATAGCCGGTCGCGTAACCAGCCCGGCGAAGAATCTCGGCGAATGTGATAATATCGTCGTTGAGGGCGATGTTGTTGTTGACCACGGGCGTATTGTGCGGGTACCGGCCCGATACAAACGCCGCCCGCGAAGGCGAGCAAACCGGCGTTGTCGCATAAAAACTCGTACAAACTGCTCCATTCTTCGCCAGCCAGTCGATATTGGGCGTCTCTACAACGGCGTCGCCCCACATCAGGGCCTGTTCCTTTGACATCAACGCGCGATAACACCCCAGCGTACGGAAATTGTGCTCATCGGTCTGAATAACAAGAAGATTCGGACGTTTCCTCTCCGCTCCAAGAACCCCCTGACAAAACGGCAACACCGCCGCAAACCCCATTGCCTTCACAAAATCGCGTCTTTTCATCTGTCGCTCCTGCAAAAAACTCTGATCAAGTCATTCTATCAGATCGCATGAAAATATCCACAAACCTTGCCCTTCGCGGGATGGACAGTAATACGGCCAATGAAGATCATGTTCAGGGCCTGAAAGGTGGCCGCCAATGCCATACTGGGCGGAACATGCGTCTATCTGTCGATAATGGGCCAGGATATTGCCGCGGGTCGGTGTATTTTGAGGAAAATGGCACATTTGCTCGGCAAACGCCGCTGGGCGCGCAGCGGTCCGACAGCAAAATCGGGTGATTTTATGTTGATATGAGCGTGGAGGTCTGGTATAATACCACTCGGTTTTATACAGGGGTCTTTTCTGACCTGCCGGCGCGCATGGCTACTCAATGACAGGAGGGATCGTTTTGCGAGGTAAGGGTTATCGTTGGAAGTCCCGCTTCAGCAGCGAATGTCTGTTCGTTGCTGTTTCTCTGCGCGTGCCGCGTAAGGACGACGACTCATTAGGCAATCCCGCTATTCTTGTTTCATAGTTTTGTTTAACAATAGAGAGAGAGTTGAGAAATGGAAAGAGATGCTGGGCGAAAAGTACTGTTGTGGGCGGCTGTGTTACTGCTCGTCGCAATGGCAGGACAGACAATGGCGGCGATTGTTCGGGGACCGTATTTACAGAACGGTACTACCGATGGGGTGACCATCATGTGGCGCACCAGCGCAAACGTCTCGAGCAAAGTGTGGTATGGAACCTCATTGGGATCTCTGAATCTAACCGTTACCGATGCGACCCTGGAAACAGACCACACAATTCAAATTACAGGATTGCCGCCGGCTGCCAAATACTTTTATCAGGTCGGTATGACAGACGGAACGGTACTTGCCGGCGGAGATGCTGATCATTATTTCGTTACCTCGCCCATTGCCGGTTCGACCGACCCGGTTCGCATCTGGGTTCTGGGCGATAGTGGAACGGCCAATAGCAATGCCAGGGCTGTCAAAAACGCTTATCTCGAATTGGCAGGCAACGAGAAGGAAGCGGACATTTGGCTGATGCTCGGCGATAATGCTTACGACGATGGTACCGATAGTCAATATCAGAACGCTGTTTTCAATATGTATCCGGAGATACTTAGAAACAAAGTCTTGTGGTCAACCCGCGGCAATCACGAGCGGACAGACGGCGCCGGCAGCGTCTATTACAACATTTTCGATCTTCCCACTCAGGGCGAGGGCGGAGGATTAGCTTCCGGTACGGAACATTATTATTCTTTTGATTATGGAAACGTCCATTTTATCTGCCTCAACTCTGAAGAAACCAATCTCAGCTCAGATACAGGGAGTGCTATGTACCAGTGGCTTCAACAAGATCTCGCTGATACTATGCAGGACTGGATCATTGCATTCTGGCATCATCCCCCTTACACCAAGGGTTCGCATAACTCCGATAGTTTGGGCGATAGTAATGGCCGAATGGTCTATATTCGTGAAAATGCACTGCCCATCTTAGAAGCCGGCGGTGTCGATTTGGTTTTGACAGGTCATAGCCACTCCTATGAGCGGTCCTACTTTTTGAACGGTCATTACGGTTACTCCGGTTCCTTTGACTCAAACATTCATGTTGTCCAGGCCGGAGATGGCAAAGAAGATGGTGATGGAGCCTATCAAAAGTGTGGAAGGGATGGAACGGTCTATATAGTAGCAGGCAGCTCCGGTAAGACCAGCGGTGGTTCCTTGAATCACCCTGCAAAGCTGGTTTCATCTAACCGCCTTGGTTCAGTTGTTATTGACGTCAACAACAGCAGGCTGGACACCCGCTTTTTGAGGGAAAACACCGGTCCTACACGGATTGATGACTATTTAACGATTGAATTTGAAAGTTGCACTGGCGGCGATTTTGCGCCAACGCCTGATCCGATAACGTGGGCAACGCCGCCGGAGTCGAGCGGTATCTATTCGATCCTGATGACGGCCACCATCGCCTCGGATCCCGACGGGGTGGAATACTACTTTGAGTGCACCGCCGGCGGCGGCAACGACAGAGGCTGGCAGGACAGCAATGTGTACAAGAACAGGGGATTGTCTGAGAATACCGTCTACACATACAGGGTAAAGGCCCGCGACAAGAGTCCCAACCAAAACGAGACGGAATGGTCGGACGAGGTATCTGCCCGGACCGATATAGATTTTCCTGACCCGGGAGATTTTAACCGGGACAGGGTTGTAGACTTCCTGGACTTTGGTCTGTTCGGCCTGCAGTGGACCCGAAACGGCTGCGGCCTCGACGACTTCTGGTGCGGCTTTACCGATATGGACCAGTCAACCGGCGTTGATGCGGTCGATCTGTCCACCTTTGCTGACCACTGGCTGGAAACCTTTACGGGCGATTCTTTACCGACCAAGAAGCATTTAGTGGTTCTATGCGCATTTGACAACCATTATTACCACGATACTGATGCTGTGATAGCCGATTATGGTTTCGACCCCAGCGATTATGACATTCTATTCAATGCTGCTGACGGTGATGATGTCTTTGCCCCGGGCGGCAGCGTTAGAGATTACTTCAAATATAACACATATAACCAATATACTTTCGGAAGCACGATTACCACCGAATGGATTAAACTGCCTGGAGATGAAGTTTTTTATGCCGGCGACTTTGACGCGATGGTTACAGACGCACTGGGTCGTCTTGACGAGCGGGATATTATCGATTTTAGCAATTTTGACGATGATGACGACTTGGTGGTGGATTTCATTACATTCATTTTTTCTGGTCACGACACTTATCCGGACCATGACATATTGTCGGGCTGGACCAGTGCCAACGGTTTTTCGGTGAGTGATTACATGATTGCGCCGGCGTTAAAGTTATCAACGACAGACAGAATAATCGCACCGATAGGTTATTTCTGCCACCAGTTGGGACAGCTTCTTGGGCTTCCGAATCTTTACGATGAGGATTTTTCGAGCATGGGAATAGGTCACTGGGGCTTGATGGGCACACCTCTGGGCCAGGGGTTTGGCGCCGATGGTTCGCCGTCGGCACAGTATCCGCCGCATCTCAGTGCGTGGTCAAAGGTGCAGTTGGGCATAGTTGAGCCGTTTTTGATAAACGATCCGGAGGTTGAAGACTTTTGGGGCACCTATCGCCTTGGTACTGGCATGACAGACCTGGATCGCGTGGGCCGGGTAGATTTTGTCATAAAACCGTCGGAACTGAGCAACATGGAAGGAATAAGGACTTCGCCTCGCTATGACGCAGAATCGCTGGTGCATGATTTGTTGGGGCCTGGAATCTCACTTGTGCCGGGAACCGCCAAAGTAACCGGCAGCAGTGATGCTATAGGAATATTCAGGGCAGGTAGTTCTGCTGGTATCGGCATAGGTGCTGGTATCATCATGTCAACCGGTGCTGTAACCGACGCATCAGGCCCAAACATCAAGCCGGATACAAGCACAGGTCATGGTGGAAGCGGCGATGGGGATTTAGATACGCTGTCGCAGCTTGCCACCCGGGATGCAGTTGTTCTTGAGTTTGATATTGAATTTGAAGCAGGATCGACCGGGGATCTTTATCTCAGTTTTGTTTTTGGCTCAGAAGAGTATCTTGAGTTTACAGGCGTCGGTGATTACTCAGGTTCGACTTATCTTGATCATGATGTGATGGCTGTTTTTGTTGATGATGGTATCAATCCCGCCATCAACATTGCGGAAGTGCCTGACCCGGATGATCCTGGCGGCACAACGATGGTTCCGGTAAATGTATCAACAGTTAATCCCGGAATACCAGCCGCCGTTCCCCCTGACCCGAATTTTCCGGAACAACCGGCAAAAAATGGTTCGCTTTATGTGGACAACGCTTACGATCTCGACCAGACTAATTCTCCGTACAATATTGAGTACGATGGGTTCACCACCGTGATGGAAGCTCATGCAACTCGCGACCCTGGTGTCCAACATCATATAAAGATAGTGATCGGTGATGCCGGCAATGGCGACGATTTGTATGATTCTGTGATCTTCCTGCAGAATGGTTCGCTTTCGGATCTTCCCGGTCAATTCAAGATACCAGTTACCGAATATCTGCTTATCGAGAATCGTAAACCGGCCGGCAGTGAAATTAATATACCTCAGGGTGGATTGGCGATCTGGCATATTGATGAATTTAAATACAACAACAACGATGAAGGTTATCCAGGCCACAGCGTTATGATTCCAGACCCTGACCCCAACCTTCCGCCCACAGAGGTACAGTGGCCGGAAAATGACAGTCACTATATGGTCGCGCTCATCCAGGCGGATAACAATTACGATCTCGAAAACAACATAAACGGCGGTGACAGCGGAGACCTGTATCGGTGGCCTGACGACCCCAATTATATCAATAGCACCACCGAGCCTGCCACTGATGCCTATCAGTTCGGAGTTTTATTTGATACGTTTATTTCAATCCTGGACATCAGCGAGCCTGGCGATCCGATGAGCTTTTTTATCATGGATCGGACAGTTTATGCTGATGATTGTGGGCGTGCTATTCCGCTTGAGCAAAGCATCGAGGACCCAAATGTCTATGTTGTTTATGATTGCCGCAGTCCGTGGGGTAGTGACGATCTATGCACAACAGTCAATAGTGCATCAACTCCGGATGGTGAGAATGATTACACTTCCAGTTGTGCCGGTGAGGACCCATATGACGCGTGGCACTCATTAACCCCGCAGATTACAGGCGGATATACTATTAGCCTTCATCACGATGAGACTAATTTCGACACCACCCTGGCGGTATTTGAAAGCTGCGATGACATAGTAAACGGCATAGAGTCCATAGCTTGTAACGACGACTCTCCGTGGGAGGGGCAGGAATTATACCATAAGTCAAAAGTTTCGTTGAGCCTCGAAGAAGGCGTTACCTATTATGTCCGGGTAGCAGGCTATAATGATGACGTAGGTGAATATGTTATAACTGCGACATACATACCGCCGCTGACCAATGACGATTGCGACGGCGCTCACACCGGCGAAATCACAGATGGCCTGCCATACAACGGCTCAATGGTTACCGCGCTGCCGATTCCAGACCCTGCCAACCCGAATATTGATTTTGTCACGCCGGGTGAAAGCTGGAATGATAATGTTGACGTATGGCATGCTTTTTCGCCAAACACAACGCGTACCGTGACGATCACCCTTTCCAGCTTCGAGTTTGACACGACGCTGGGTGTCTATGGTAATGATTGCGAGGCTTTGCATAACCAGTTATTGGCAAGCAACAACGATTGCGCCGACGCCCCGGAGAACCAGTGTGATGACAGCGACGATACCGACTCCAAACTTTCGATGGAGATGATAGGAGGCGAGCTTTATTTGATTCGCGTGGCAGGGGTCAACGGCTCTTCCGGAGACTATATCCTATTGATCAATAACACGTTCACGGACACTGCGCCGCCGACGCCGGACCCGATGGAATGGCTGACTTTGCCGCACACGACGGGCACGACCTCGATCTCGATGACCGCGGCGACGGCGTCGGACGACTTAAACGACGTGGAGTATTACTTTGTGTGCACGTCCGGGGGCGGTAACAACAGTGAGTGGCAGAGCAGTTCGACCTATGATGATACGGGACTGACGACCGATACGGAGTACACCTACAAGGTCCAGGCGCGTGACACAAGTCCCAATCTCAATGAGACCGGCTTTTCGAGCGAAGAATCGGCAACTACGGGTCTGCCCGACACCACCCCGCCGACACCGGATCCGATGACGTGGGCAACGCCGCCGGAGTCGAGCGGTAGCTATTCGATCCTGATGACGGCCGCGACCGCCTCGGATCCCAGCGATGTGGAATACTTCTTCGAGTGCACCGCCGGCGGCGGCAACGACAGCGACTGGCAGGACAGCAATGTGTACAAGGCAAAGGGATTGTCTGAGGATACCGTCTACACGTACAGGGTAAAGGCCCGTGACAAGAGTCTCAACCAAAACGAGACGGGATGGTCCGACGAGATGTCTGCCCGGACCGATATAGATTTTCCTGATCCGGGAGATTTTAACCACGACGGCATTGTAAACTTTCTGGACTTGGGCCTGTTCGCGCTGCAGTGGGGCCGAAGCGGCTGCAACGTGGAGGATTTCTGGTGCAGCTTTGCCGATATGGACCAGTCAACCGACGTTGATGCGGGCGATCTGTGGATCTTTGCTTACCACTGGCTGGAAGGCTTTACTATTGATATAGCTTTCGACACCTTCGATTCCTACCCCGATGGCACGAGAGTCGCCGATCTGCCGGACTGGTACGCCGGGGATAGTTCCAGCGAGGTCCAAAGCATCGGCATCGGGGGGTCCCAGGGCTTCACCCCGGACAGCACTGTGTTTACGTGGTCGGCCGGTGATGGAAGCATCAACGGATTCAACTGGAGCGACCTGGAGACAGGCGATGCTGTTGTATTGTCGATGGATTTCGAATTTACTGATGGATTCGAGGACGATGCCGTCGGGTGGATAATCGGTCCCGACTCCACCATGCTCCGCGACTATTTTCGCGTTCGACTGTGGAGGATTGGACTTTTAGGCAACCGCTATGGGATCGAGGGCTACTGGTACAAGGCAGAATCAGAAACAGGGTACGCAACCGTGACTATAGCTGAGGTTTCTGACACACTGACCACGGGTTCATGGTATCGACTCAGGGCTGAGTTCACCAGGCTTACCGCCACGTCAGTGAGCATCGATGCCGAAGTATGGCTGCTCGATGCCGCCGGCGCAGAGATGAGAAAAATAGCCGTCGGCTCGATCGCCGATACGAGTGCACTGGGCTCCAAGGCACCGCATACAAAATTCTTCAAAAACAATGTCTGGCCGGCGTTTAGAAATGATGCCGGCAACGATGGCGCATGCGACAATGCATATTATGGGTTCATGCCGACAACTCATTAGTCCGCCGACGACGTTATGACAACCGGCCGCCGAGAGTAAGACAAGAATGTCTTTGAGTCAACAGATGCCTGGGGTCAATCGAATTCCACATGCAGTAATGGCGCCGCGGTGGAACTGCCCTTGTAGGATACTGCTGATCGTGTTCCGGTTTCTGTGCTGTTGCTTGTTATTATGAAGACCATTGAGTTTCCCCTGGACCATCCCGAGCGATTTATAATCTCTGCGACAATGGAGGACATGTCAATTGTGCGCTGATCCGGGCCGGAAGAGCCCGCGCTGTTCCAAGCCGCGGGAGACCAGTTTACCGAGGCAGTAGTTTTGGCCCTGCCGGAGACATTGTAGTCGATATCCATGAAGCCGGGGGCATTATCGATGGCGGCGCCTTTAATGGTCAACGAGCAGGTAGCGGAGGAGGTATCTTTGGTGGCGAACTGGATATAGGCGTTGCTGACCGAGGCGCCCGGGGCAATCGTTACGTTTTGGAAGCGGATACCGATGACCTGTTCATGGCCATTATGTTGATCAGGAGTGCCCCCTTTGCCGTAAACCATTTCCAGGTCGCTGCTGTCGAGGTACATGTGGCCGTCGGATTCACGTTCTTCGACATCGTCATCGTCTGTG
>SDBV01011276.1_pt1 | contig 11606 bp, 14 predicted proteins | sample 2277081 | NCBI WGS metagenome assembly SDBV01 (sample SAMN10402039, study PRJNA504765) | marine sediment metagenome | isolation source: marine sediment core GS10_PC15, 223 cmbsf | place: Arctic Ocean: Southern Knipovich Ridge | collected 2010
TAGGCAGACGTATTGTCGGGATCTGGTTTCTAGGATTTGCTTCACGATCTGTTTTTGATATCAAAGATGCATATCAGGTTGCCTGCGGTTCCCAGGTTTTTAGGAAGGTGACCAGTGGTTCAAGCCCATTAGGTGTAATGGTGGAGGTAAATACATGGGGCTGGTACTTTCTGACTGCCGACTCAAGCAATTCTTTATCCTCAAGGAGATCAGCTTTATTAAATACGTAGAGTATCGGCTTATCAACATCGAGCTCTTTCAGAACTTCCATTACGATCTGGATATGGGATTCCCAATTAGGATCCGCAATATTGATGACATGCAGAAGAAGATGGGCATAGTGAAGCTCGGTGAGCGTTGATTTAAATGCCTCAATCAGGTGATGGGGTAACTGCTGAATAAAGCCGACCGTATCTGAAATGAGCCCCTTTTTCTTGCTATCGATAAACAGTTCTCGTGTGGTCGTATCGAGCGTTGCAAAAAGGCGATCTTCTGCAAGAACTTTGCTTCGAGTGAGCACATTGAGAATAGAAGATTTCCCCGCGTTCGTATACCCGATTAAACACATCTGAGGAATGCCGGCTGCAAGTCGCCGCTTGCGTTGGGTTTGGCGGGTTTTTGCAAGCTGCTCGAGCTCTTTTCTTAGTTTATTCATACGGCGCTCAATATGCTGCTGCTCCTTTTCTTTCGCCGTTTCACCGGGGCCACGTGTTCCGATACGTCCCGCCTGCTGAGACATATGGATGCCCCTTCCGGCAAGGCGTGATTTACGGTGCTGCAGAAAAGCGAGCTCGACTTGAGTCTTCCCTTCGGCTGTCTGGGCTCCTTTTTCGAAGATTTCTAGAATGAGCTGGGTACGATCAAATACGCGGCAATGCAGCAGTTGGCTTAAATTTCGCTCTTGCTGTGGGCTTAATGGCTCCGAAAAAATAATTTCTTCTGAATCATGCTTTTTAGCGAGATCAATAAGCTCTTCTAGCTTTCCTTTTGTAAGGAAATAGGCCGGATCTATACTGCGTATACGGATCAAATGGATATCATCGAACTCGATGCCATTCGATTCCACCAAATTCTTAAACTCATCAAAATAGGATTGAATGTTTTTCGTGGTATTAAAAGGGGTATGCACTCCTACGATGAGCGTTTTCGGGTGTATAATGGTTGGTGATACGGTTGGTTTCATGAAAATGTCCTTAGTGGTGCTTTATCGGAGCTTAGATATACTTTTGTTGTCGATGGGCTCATATTCTGTTCTTTAGAGCAAAAACGAGCATCATGCGTACTTTTTTCCAAATCGTTCTTTTTATGTTATACTACTATAAAACTATTAGAATGTCATTAACAGAGCGTTATGTTCGATTGTTTATTATAACAATTTTCATCTATTTTTTCTCGCTTAAGGAGCGTCTATATCCTAAACTACCTGATGTTTCGCGCAAAAAGCGGGTTGCCGCTGGTGCGGGTGTTCAGGTGTCAGATATTAATATACTTCTTGAAAGATTTGAGCAAAGTCAGCAATTTGTTAAAATGGTAACTAAGATGGGTAAAAACAGGTTCTTTTAAAAAGGATACATTATGGCAGTAAAAATACGTCTTGCACGCATTGGCAGAATACATGCGCCTCTCTATCGTATCGTAGCGATCGATTCACGCAAAAAAAGAGATGGTAAAGCCCTCGATATTTTAGGGACCTATAATCCCCTAACGGGTGATATTTTGCAGTTTCATGAGGAGCGCATTAATTCATGGGTCTCCAAAGGGGCGATCGTAACCGATGCTGTTAAGAAGTTGCAAAGAATGCATAAAAAAGCTGCTCAACCGGCGGCATAAGAAAAGATAGAAAAAAATGGATGTACAAAAACTATTGCAGTTTTGCGTTGAAAAATTGGTAGAGAATCCGGAAGCCATCGTTATTTCTCATACCAGTACCCCTGAAAAAGATATTTATGAGGTGCGTGTAGCCCCTGGTGATCTTGCTAAGATCATCGGCAGGGAAGGAAGAACCTTTAAAGCGCTGCGCGCTCTTATTAATATTCCTCAACCCGAAAAATTGCATGATCTTGTCGTTGATACCATTGCTCAATAATGCGTATCTCAATCGTTACGTTATTTCCTGCACTGTATGAACCTTTTTTGCGTACGAGCCTCGTTGAAAGAGCGGTAGAAACAGGCACAGTTTCCTTTTCTCTTGAAGATCTTTTTTCCTATACGGTGGTAAAGGAGCGTATTGATAGTCCTACGTTTGGCCCTGGTCCTGGCATGCTCCTTAAGCCTGAGGTGATTGAAAAGGCGATCGAAAAAAAGGAAGCTGAGTCAGGCCCTGCCTATAAGATATTTTTTTCCCCTCAGGGTAAGAAGCTTGATCAGCCACTATTAAAAAAGTTAGCTACTCAATTGCAAGAAAAACAGCATGTGATGCTCCTGCCCGCTCGGTACGAGGGAATGGACGCCCGGGTTGAAGAGCATTATGCGGATTGTGTTTTATCGATAGGTGATTATGTACTCATGGGGGGAGATCTTCCGGCTATGGTCCTTATTGAAGGGATGCTGCGACTGATTCCCGGCGTTGTAGGAAAGCAGGAATCGATCGAGGAGGAATCTTTTTCCGGTCCTTTTGTTGATTATCCAGAATTTACCGCACCGGTCGAATGGAAAGGGTACACAGTACCTGAAGTCATTCGCTCGGGCAATCATAAAGAGATTAACCGGTGGCGGCGCAATGAAGCGGCACGTAAAACGGTACTGCACCATTTTGCATGGCTGCGGGGACATGTAGAAAAAAAGGAGGATAGAGTCCTTGCAGGTTCCCATATTCCTCCTCATTATGCGATTCTCATGCATGATCATGTTCTACTCAAAGAGGGGCGGGAAGGGACCAGTTCTGTCACATCGCTCGATATTCATGATATAGCTCGTTCAGCCTGTACCTACGGGTTAAAAAAATATTTTATTGTAACGCCCCTTATTGATCAGCAGAAAATTGTGAGAAAGCTTCTCGATTTTTGGCGGGCTGAGGTAGGCATTGAGTATAATCCTCAGCGGCATCAGGCACTTCAATCGGTGGTACTTGTCGCTTCGCTCGATGAGGCCTTAGCTGCTATTAAGGCGGGTGAAGAAAAAGATTCCTTATTGATTGCGACATCGGCGCAGCGGCAGGGGAGTGGGCAGTGTATTACCTACCATGATCAGGAAAAGGTGTGGTCTTATGCTAGGCCGGTCGTATTTCTTTTGGGGACTGCCCGGGGATTGGCTCCTTCGGTGGTACAGCGTTGCGACTTTCTTTTAGAGCCTCTTGATGGCTTTTCTGACTTTAATCATCTCTCGGTTCGCTCTGCTGCGGCTATTATCTTCGATCGTTGGCTTGGGATAAATCCGGTTGAGGGTCGGTAGAGGTGGCATTTATCATGCATGAGCCGTTTGCAAGGAACTTTCATAGATTGCATGTTTCTCAAAGGATTTCTTGGAGGAGCAATCCTTCTGAGTTTAGGGTCGGCTGTCGGAATTTGGGGGATAAGCCTGAGGGAGCTGAACAGATGCTCGCTTTAAAACAATGAGTGTGCTATTTTTACAGAGCGAAACGAAATCGCACACTTTTATGGGGCAAAAAGATGTTCAAAAGGGATGTGAAAAAAGAATTAAAGGACCTTTCTCAATTTCCAGTGATTGCTCTCTTGGGACCCCGCCAATCGGGAAAAACAACGTTAGCGAAGGAAACGTTCCCTCACTATACCTACGTGAGCTTTGAGCATGAACCTACAAGAGCTCACGCAGAAAGTGATCCAGAAGGGTTTTTCCAGCTATACGAAAATAAGTATGGGCTTATAATAGATGAATTTCAGTATGTACATCATATAACCTCCTATATTCAGCTTATTGTGGATACTAAAAAAAGGCCCGGATATTTTGTACTCGTAAATTCGCACGATTATCTTGCCAATAAGGCTATAACTCAATCGCTTGCGGGTCGCGTTGGCATACTGGTACTTCTATCGCTCTCTCTGCATGAACTTAAGAGCAATAAGCTTCTATCGAAGAATATTGACGAGGTTATTTTTACTGGCGGGTATCCTCGAGTATATGATGCGAAAATCGATCCTTCCAAATTTTATCCTTCGTATGTCAAAACCTATATTGAAAAGGATGTAAGTCAGCTTGATCGAGTGAGAGATTTAAAAACATTTCAACGATTTGTGCAACTCTGTGCAGCGCGCGTAGGACAGCTTTTAGTTATTGATGGGCTTGCCAATGAGTGTGGCATTTCGTTTCATACAGCCCGTGCCTGGCTTTCCATTTTGGAAGCCAGTTATATTCTCTTTCTGCTTGAACCGCATTACAAAAACTTTAACAAAAGGCTTACTCGTTCGGCTAAGCTGTATTTCTTCGATACCGGTCTTGCCTGTTCATTGTTGCGTATAACGAGCCCAGAAATGCTTTCTTTGCACCCATTACGGGGCCATCTTTTTGAAAATAGCATAATTGCGGATCTCTATAAGCAGTATTGTAACCTGGGTGTTCGACCATCCCTGTATTTCTGGCGGGACCAGAATGGACGGAATGAGATCGACTGTATTCTAGATGAAGGTATGCAATTGTATCCGATTGAAATCAAATCTGGTGTGACGCTCACATCAAATTTTTTTCAGGGTCTCTTGTTCTGGCACGAATTGTCCGGCTTGCCCCTTGAAAATGGCTATCTTATTTATGGGGGTACCGTCGATCAGAAACGAAAAATAGGTAATGTGTATGGTTGGGAGTCCGCTGGGGGTCTGGTAAAAAAGATTTTAAAACCATAGATACTGTTTCACATACAACAAAACTATACTGATTTCACTTTAACAAAAACATTTTTACCTTTAATTGCTATGCCATAGCAGAAAATCTTTTTTATACCCCTCGTGGAGAGCATTTGAACATAGTTTTTCTGATCAATCTGATCTAAGGCTCGGTCTGCAGCTTCTTCGAGACTTTCTGCCTTATCATTGAGAGCCTTTTTGAACTCAATTACGATACCGGCCTTCGTCGTATCTTTCGGTATAATCATGATGTCATAGCGGCCGTAGCCGCTTTCCCTATTGGATAGTACCTCATAAGACTCACTGAGTAAAACAAGAAGGCCCTATGCAGATTTTGTCTGCAGAAAATTATGCATTGCACCAGGCTATGACATTTACTTGAAAGTATGATCCTGGTATACTAATGCTCGTGGCAGAAATTGAGAGGTACCGATGGGCAGCGTTTTTTTGTTACTTTTTTAATAGTGCTGAGGTTCACATAAAATCGGCATGCTATCTTCGGAGGAACAATGTCAGACCAGATATTGCAGACACTGTCCGTTCAGAAAGTACGCGATGCTCTCATTGCAAAAGAAGCATTTAGGGCCGCAGAGAGAATTCTTGTGCTGCCTGATATCGCTCCAACCGCATTGGCTGCGGCTGTTCAAATCCCGTGCGACGTTGGTGCTATCGTCAATAGCCTTATTTTTGAAGCTAATGGTGAGCCGGTCTTAATTTTAACGAGTGGAGCCCATAAAGTGGATACTACCCTCGTTGCTTAACATATTTGCGTTCCCAAATTATCATGCGCTCATCCCGAATTTGTGAGAGAAAAGACCGGCCAAGCGATTGGGGGCGTAGCGCCTGTTGGCCATCCAGCGCCTATTGCTACCTATGTTGATGAGAGTTTAGCTCAGCATGAAGAGATTTGGGCCGCTGCAGGCCACCCGAGTACTGTCTTCCCTCTTTCTTTCGAAGAGCTTGTGATGGTAACGAACCCTCACGTGATTAAGGTGAATTAGGATCGCTTCCTGGTAGGTATTACTTTATAGCATAGTGAGCTTACTATGGAGGCCTGTTAGTCTCTAGGCATTGAACCAGGACAATGACAAGCGATAAAAATTAGGCTATACTTATACGAAACATGATGGATCTTTAGAGGAAAGCCATGAAAGCAAACAAATATACAAAAGAAACGATTTTACAGATGGGCACAGTGGACCGCGGCTTTGATGCATTTACGGTTGGTGATGCGGTCAAGGTTTCTCTGAAAATTAAAGAAGGGGATAAAGAGCGGATCCAGATTTTTGAAGGTGACATTATCTCGATGCACAACAATGGGATAGCAACAACTTTTACGGTACGTAGAATAGGGGCGAATTCGATTGCCGTTGAACGGGTGTTTCCTTACTATTCTCCGCTGATTGAAACGGTGAAATTTGTGCGTAAGGGTAAAGTTCGCCGTGCGAAGCTCTATTATATGAGAGATCGCATCGGTAAAGCTGCTCGTGTTGCTGAAAAGGTAATGACCAAAGAACAAAAAGAGAAAGAACGGGCTAAGAATGTTGCTCGGCAGAAAGAGCGGGCGCAAAATGCATCTTCTATAAAAGAAAAGCCTGCTGAACTTTAAATCAGATCAATCCAAAAGAAACAGGCCGTAGCGATTTCAAGCTACGGCCTGTTTTGCGTGCTTATTTTGTATGCTTTTTAGAGAGCCGCAACTCTTGCTCCTTAAGAGCCAGCTCTTTTTTCCTGTTTTCTTGTCTGAGGAGCTCTTTCTTTGCCTTAATCAGTTCGAGTTCGATTTTGCGCTCCTTGAGGGCAAGTTCTCGCTCCTTAAGAGTGGAATTGCCTGCAGAGACATTGATGACCGTTTTTTCAAACAGAGCGACTTTTTGAGTTGCTTCGCCTGCTCGCCGTTCTGCTCTTCTGCGTGCTGCGGCTCTTTTTTGACGATGATATTCAGCGTGGCGCAGATTTTCTTCGTGCCAAGCATGTTCAGCGCGCCTTCTTCGCATAGAGGGAGTTTCCCTCATGATGTACTGCCGCTCTACCAGAACCGGGTTTTCATAGACCATAACTCGACGGTGAGGGCAGGCATGTGTAAGGACAGCGCTCGTAATGAGCCCTGCAGTAAATCCTGCAAATCCTCCGATGAATCCATCAGAAATATGAGCTTTTATTGGAGCACCTATGGCGATAAGGCCAAGTGCTAAAGGAATGCTAAGTTGTTTAACCATAATATCTCCCTAAAAAAAGTGTTTCAAAAGAACCTGTACTACATAGCGCGGAAGACCGTAGGTTATTGTTGCTTAATAGTAATTTTATATTGCATGATAATCTTCCGCAGACTTCTTCATGTTCTCTATTTATAATATTATCTGAAAATAAATAAATTGCAATTGGCCACGTATCATGTCTTGTAGTGGGTTTCGGGAGCACTATCATGCCTCCGGTTCATTCTTATAATTTATGTCCTCCGGGTTGTATGCGTAGCGGGATATCGATATAGCTGTTTAGGTAGGGTATATAACATTGAATGTGGTTGTTTACTTATGTAGATCATAAGATAGGCAGGGCTGCGGGGAGTGCTGCTGCGCATGATGCCATTCATCAAGTCTATCTGAGCATTGCCTTCGAATATGAGTTAGGAGAAGGGCATAATGGAGCAGGCTTGAGTTTCGACCATGAAAGACTAAAAAAGGGTTTGAATTTCGACCATGAATTATAAAAAGAAGTCTGAATTTCGACCATGAAATCAAAAAAAAGGTTTGAATTTCGACCATGGATTATAAAAAGAGGTCTGAATTTCGACCATGAAAGACTAAAAAGAGGTTTGAATTTCGACCATGAAGCATTGAAACTGTCGAGTGAGACGTGTCATTAGTGATGGGCATTTTGCAAGGAGAGAACTGCTTCTTGTCTGCACGAAAGGCCGTGGCTGTACGTATATGGGGAACGTCGTTGTCTCATTTAACTTAATGGTTAGGAGAATGTCTATCTATTAGAGGTGAGCCCTCCTTATGGAGCAGAAAGCAGGGAGTTAGTGATATCTCCCTCCTGCCCATCCTATTAAAATATATTAATAGGAAAAATAGTATCCTGGATAGGTATAGAGCGTACCAGGATATGCGTACATCGGTGAGTAGGCGTATGTTGGATAATCATAGGCAAGGAGTGGCGCACCTGGGTATACCATGTCATAGGTTGGCATATCCCGGTAATAACAAGAATCATAACTATGGGCAAGTGTGGCACCCGTTAATGCACCTGCAAGAAAGCCTAATGCGGATCCTATTGAGCTTCCTCTATGATGGTAATGGCTTCTTCTGTAATAACGACGAGCCTCAGTTGTTGAGCTCGCTGCTAATACCATGAGTGTAACGAGCGCGAATGCTACTTTTTGGGTATTCATAAGATCTCCTCCTGTCGAATTTTTACAAATAATATTCAGTTTTATTTTTAGTATGAAAAAAACAGGGGGAGCATGTCAATGATTTGGTGTTAAGAATACTGACAAGGCAACTTACTATTTGCCGAATAATTCAGCTAACTTATAGACTTTTCCGGCACCGAGAAGGAGTAGGAGGTCCTGTTCTGCTACTGAGCCTTCAAGGTGGTGCATGATACTCTCAAATTCGCTGTCATAAGGAACATAGGAAATGTGACAAGAAGGCTGTTTTTCAAGAATAGCTTTCACCAGATTGGTACTCGTTATATGTTCAATGGGCGTTTCACTGGCAGGATAAATATCGGTGATAATCAGGTGATCAATAGGGCTGTAGGAAAAAAGATGCACAAAGTCATCCCAGAGCTTTTCTGTGCGGGAATAGCGATGGGGTTGAAATATTACTACGAGCTTGCGTGAAGCTCTTTTTCGGGCAACGAGAAGGGTGTTATATATTTCTGTTGGGTGATGGCCGTAATCATCAAATACTTCGGCGCCGCGGAAGGTGCCTTTAAAGCTAAAGCGTCGTTCGATACCTTTGAATTTCCTCAAGGCTTCTGCGCATTGCTCAAAAGAAACACCGACATCCATCGCGGTTGCAACGGCGGCAAGTGCATTGAGCGCATTATGCTTGCCGGGCATCGTCAGATGGAGTGTGCCCAACGGTTCAGACTTATTTTTATGATAGACGGTGCAGGTAGAGTGATCTTTTTCAAGCATGAGATCTCGTGCAAAAATGTCCGCATGCTCCTCATCGAATCCATATTTGATCGTCTTAATATGAGGAAGGGATGGTAAGAGTGAGCGAACATGAGGGTCATCGATGCAGACAATAGCTTTTCCGTAGAAGGGAACATTGGATAAAAATTGCGTAAAGCTTGCTTTAATATCGTTAAGATCCTTATAGGTATCAAGATGTTCAAGATCTATATTCGTAAGAACGGCGAGGGTGGGATAGAGCCTTAAAAAAGAGCGATCGCTTTCATCAGCTTCGGCAACAAGAAAATCTCCTGAGCCCCATCGTGCATTGGATGCAATATTCTTTAAATGGCCTCCAATAATAACGGTCGGATCGCGATGGGCTTCTATGAGTATGTGCGATATTAAAGAGGTGGTGGTGGTTTTACCATGAGCGCCAGAAATGGCGATACTATATTTTGTTCTCATGATTTCAGCGAGCATGAGGGCTCGCGGTATCGTGGGGATGCCACGTGCTTGTGCGGTGCGAATTTCCTCATAGTCCGGTTGGATTGCGGAGGAATACACAAGGACATCGATCGTTGAGCTGTGGCACTGTGGAGTGTTGTTCCCTTTATAAACAGTGCATCCAATACGCACAAGATCCACGATACTCTTTTGTGTAAGATCCGTATCACATCCTGAGATGGTATATCCTTGATATTTAAGGATTTGGGCAATGCCACTCATGCCAATGCCGCCTATACCCACCAGATGAATGTGACCTTTTTTATACATTGAGCGTCCCCGTAGCCTAGAACTTTTAGAAAGTTTGTTATGTTTTCAGTGTACAGAAGAAACTCTTTTTTTTCTAATGGCCATGGGCTTTTGACAGGAGGGGGATGGGGAGCTAAGATGGTATCATTCTTAGTTCCTATACCTAATCGAAAGGAACCCTATGTTCTCTATCACAAAGAAACTCGTTCATTTTTCTCTCCTTATGATGAGCTTACCACTTTTTGCGACCGTAGAGCCGGTACAACAGCTTACCAAAGATACTGCTCTGCAGCTGATTGAAAAAGAGGATAAGCCGGTCATTATTGATGTGTTTGCTCAATGGTGTGGGCCTTGTAAAGTGATGAAGCCCATTTTTCATAGATTTGCTCATCAGCATACATCGGAGTATACCTGTGCTGAGTTAGACTATGATAAAGCGTCTCATCTTGTTCAAAAATGGGGTGTGGGGGATATTCCTACCATTGTCGTTTTTAAGAATAAGAACATTATAGGTAAAATCGTTGGACAAAAAAGCGCTGATGCATTGAAAAAGGAGATTATTGGCATTACTAAACAAGCGGGCAAGAGTCTCAAGGAGCTGACACAAGAGGCGCGTGCTGCGAAATTTCAAGAAGCATTAGAACAGTGTAGTCTTGATGATGCAGCTCAGTTGCTGGATGCTGGTGTGGATGTCGATGCTCCTTTGCCTAACGGCCAAATTCCTCTTTTCGTGACGATAGCCCATTGCCCGCGCTTTGGCGATAAGGGTATAAAGATGGTACAGTTTCTTCTTGATCATGGTGCATCAACCAAAGAGATAACAGCTCCAGGTTATCCTGATCCGATAAAGCCGCGCGATGTGGTGGTAAGCATGATCGATCAAATTCAGGCCGTAGTTGATACGTATAGGAAAGTTCTTACGGCGCTTGATGCTCCAAGGAAAGCACCGGCAAAGTAACTCAGATATCCCCTGAATAGAATGGAAGAGAGGCCGAGGGAAGCTTTGGTCTCTCTTTGTACTGTCTCTCTTGGGGCATAGTCTGGGGGCTTTATAAGAGATTGCGCAATCTGATAAGATGCTGTTGCACCTCAATGAGCTGCTGTTTTAACGTATCGTTGAGCACGGTATTTTTAGGCTCTTGTTTTGATACAAAAAGAAGGGGCGATGCGGCTATCATAGGTGTATCTAAAATGTGGGAATTTTCTCGCACATACTGCTTTGCAGCATCTATCGTATAGCCCTTTTCATAAAGAAGTTCTTTAATCGATTTCAATTTCTCAAGATCTTCCGATGAATACAGTAGTTGCCCATCGAGAAATTCTGTTTGGATACCAAATTGCTTTTCCCAGACGGTGATAATATAGTCCTGAACACCAAGACTTTGGGTTATTTCAGCTTTCGTATACGTACTTTTTTCCTGTTTCATGATCTTGTGTTCTCGAGGAATTTTCTTTTGCTTATGTTCACCGACTCGAAACAGCCAAAGGTCCTTGCTTCATAGGGTATCCCAGTGTCATTCCGTCCACAAACTTTGAGATGACGTGTCTCGATGTCTTATCTTAAGTTGAAAACATAATGATGTTATGTCGCTTTTTGGTAACTATTCTTAATGTATAGACTTTTTCTACGAAAGCAAGCATCAAAGGCTTATGGCCTCAGGGCAATTGCATCAAGAATTTTTAACGATATGCTATTTTTTAATCAAATGACCGTATTAGCTTTGCTATTAGTTGCCAGAAGAGCTGTATTTGAGGGAGCAAACGTTACGTAATCGGTGAGGCTTCCTGAAAGAAGAGATTCCCGTTGCTTGACGTACTCCGCATGAATGAATTCATCGGATTCTTTCTTGCAACTCCTGGCTCCTCACCATTCATCGCTGCAAGCTACATCTTGTATGAGGATTATACCTCATCAAGAAGGGAGACGCCAT
>SDBV01011279.1_pt1 | contig 11605 bp, 10 predicted proteins | sample 2277081 | NCBI WGS metagenome assembly SDBV01 (sample SAMN10402039, study PRJNA504765) | marine sediment metagenome | isolation source: marine sediment core GS10_PC15, 223 cmbsf | place: Arctic Ocean: Southern Knipovich Ridge | collected 2010
TGCGTCGAATCGCGGCGGACTGTTAATCCGCGGGTTGCAGGTTCGAGTCCTGCCGCCGGAGCCATCTCAGAAAAACATAAGCCCAAGGAAACGAGCGCTTCACGCCTTTCCTTGGGCTTTTTCCTTCATCGCGATGAACTGGCGGGGCAAGCCGCTGATCAACTGCCAGACCATCGTCAACCTGATTGGGGCAACAACAACCGAAAAAGGGCTTGAGGTCCGCTGTGAACTCGATGAAAACACCTACGAGAAAGGCAGGAAGGTAAGCGACGCAGAGATGGCCACAATCAACATTCAAGCACACGAATTCCATGGCGAATCGAACTACACCATATGTCCCGCACAATAGAGCTACACAAAACCGAAGTTGATCGACTTGTTTTGTCACGAACCATTAAAGAGAATGCCGCAACCAAAAGCAGCGCCACTATGGTATTCATAAACAGTTTTTCCATTTTTCACCTCAACTCATCTGCTGTCCACCGGTGACGTTGATTGCTTGGCCGGTCATGTAACTGGATTCGTCTGAGGCGAAGAAGACCACGGCGCTGATAACATCCTTGTAGGTACAGCCGCGCTTCATAGGCACTTGGTTGACGTAGTGCTGGCGGACTTCCTCTTCTGTTTTTCCGAGGTTCTTGGCGTATTCCTTGTAGAGCTGGTTCACCCAGAGCGGAGAGTCGAGAAGATTTCCCGGGCAGATCGAGTTGACCCGCACGCCCTGTTCGGCGTACTCGAGGGCGAGGCTCTGGGTCACGCCGATGCCGCCAAACTTGGAGGCCGCGTAGGCATGATTCTTGAAACTTCCCTTTCGTCCGGACTTGGAGTTGATCTGGATGATCGAGCCGGCGCCATTGGGAAGCATCACGCGCGCAGCCTCGCGGGCGCAGAGAAACCAGCCCACAAGATTTACCTCAATCACTTTCCGCCAGTCGTTCACGTCAAAGTCGATGGAGCCCCCGGAGATGCAGATCCCCGCATTGGCGACCATGATGTCGAGTCCGCCCAAAAAGGCGACGGCGGCGTCCACGCCCTGCCGTACGGCTGCATCGCTGGTAATATCGACCTTCTCGCCGGAAATTTTCCGATCGGTTTTCGCCGCGACACTCTCGGCGGTCTGTTTCACCTGTGTCTCGTCGATATCCCAGGCCACCACGTCACATCCCTCATTGGCCAGATGCTCTACAATCGCCTCTCCAAGTCCCCGGGCGGCCCCCGTGACGATAGCTTTTTTTCCTTCCAGTCGGTTCATGCTTATATTCCTTTCTTAGTCTCGTAGTAGGCTCTCATGGCGCTACGCGCTCTCGTTTTTTTGTTAATTAATATCCAATATCCAACAAGGAATTTCCAATATCCAAGGCAATAATACTATTTCCTTTTCCTGGTCGTTTCGACGCTTTGCGCCTCTCCATAGCATGTTTACCCGCTTTGGTCTCCGGCAGAACCTCGGAAAGTTTAATGATTCGAACGGCGTAGTCAACCAGTCGATCCTGCAGGTCAAATTCTTTTTCCTTGGTCATTGGATGTTCCTTGTTGGATATTGGATATTCTGATAACACAAGCGAAATCCGCGGGCGGCGCCCGTTACAATAGCTTTCTTTCCTTCTAGTCGGTTCATGTTTCATATTCCTTTCTTAGTCTCGTGGTAGGCCCTCATGGCGCTACGCTCTCGTTTTTCTTATTAATTAATATCCAATATCCAACAAGGAATTTCCAATATCCAAGGCAATAATACTATTTCCCTTTCCTCTTCTTGGTCGTTTCGACGCTTGTGAACAGAATGGCGATCCTGCAGGTCAAATTCCTTTTCCTTGGTCATTGGATGTTCCTTGTTGGATATTGGATATTCTGATAATACAAGCGAAGTCCGCGGGTGGCGCCGGTTACAATAGCTTTCTTTCCTTCTAGTCGCTTCATGCTTCCTATTCCTTTCTTAGTCTCGTAGTAGGCCCTCATGGCGCTACGCGCTCTCGTTTTTCTTATTGATTAATGTCCGATATCCAACAAGGAATTTCCAATATCCAAGGCAATAATACTATTTCCTTTTCCTGGTCGTTTCGACGCTTTGCGCCTCTCCGTAGTTGGGGGCAGGCGATGTCCCGCTTCGCAATATCTGCGAAGAAACATGTTTGCCCGCTTTGGTCTCCGGCAGAACCTCGGAAAGTTTAATGATTCGAACGGCGAAGTCAACCAGCCGATCCTGAAGGTCAAATTCTTTTTCCTTGGTCATTGGACATTCCTTGTTGGATATTGGATATTCTGATAATACAGGCGACGGTCCCTGTCGGCCTAAGATTGATGTGTCAGCCATAGACCCGCCTCTTGCTATATCTACAGTTCCAGTTTCTGGCCCGTTCTCCCGGCCACACATGGGTCAGATCACCGGAACAGCACTGATTGCGCACGACCATGTGAATGTCGCCCCACGACCGGGTCGATTCCACCGTGCCCTTGCTGCCGACTTTGTTATCTTCTCTATACAGTTGGGACTATGGCTGCGTGTTTGAGAAGCATGTCCCTTATGTCTTTCAGCGGAACCCTGAGAGGGCTTGTGTTCTTTCGCGCGGCAAGAGCGGCAGTAGCGCCTGCAGCCTGGCCCATTGCCATGCAGGAGGCCTGAACACGAAGGCCGGAATTGGCCAGTCGGTCGCTGGAAACGCAGCGCCCGGCCACGATTATATTGCGGCTGCCCTTCGGCACCAGCGCGCTCAGCGGGATGGTGGGCACCGTGCCCCTGGCCAAGGGTTTGGGTTTGACCCCACTCTTCGTGTGTAGATCTACAGGATAAAAGGCGTAGCAGACCGCATCTTCGAACACCCACCCCAAGGTATAGTCGTCTACGGTAATGACGGTTTCGCCCAAGATTCGGTAGCTCTCGCGGAAACCAACCTCGGGCTGCAAATGCATCAAGCGCCTTTCCTCTTTGCGGACCTTTTCAAGAACCGCCTTGCGGCCGGCCAGGTTTGCCGCCGTGACCGTGCGGGAGTTCGTTGAATCCGCCCCATGAACGTAGAGAGCATCCAGTGTGCCAGATCCGGGGCCATTTGGGCGTCCGGGGCTATTTGCTTTGTCCAGCTTGAACAGCATTGAGCCGGGCTGCGTTTCCTCTCCACGAAGTCGTGGTAGATTCAACAATCCGACCACTTCGGCACCCCCCGTGCAATCAATGATCTGCTTGCACAGAACACGACGCCGGGTTCCGAAACCGACACAATCGACCTGCCAGCCCTCAGCCATTTTGGTGATGAGGTGGGGAAATTCGTAGTAAGCAATCTCTACACCCGCCTGCTCGCACTTTTCCTCGGCAAGTATGGCATAGAGAAACTGGTTGACCCGTACCTGATTCTGCCAATGCTTCTGGGGCGCCTTGGAAAAATCGGGGAGCTTTCCGCCATCCAATTCTACGCTTTCGCGGACCAGCTCCCAACCAATGCCCGCGATAATCTGTTTGCCCCAGGCATCAAAACGCCCTGGAAAGGACACACCGCCTGTTGTTGTGGTTCCACCAAGCTGGGCGCCCCGCTCGACCAGGACTGTTTTCGCTCCGGCCCGGGCGGCCTGGATGGCCGCGATGGTGCCCGCCGCTCCGCCGCCGACGACCAGCACATCTGCCTGTGTAGTGACATTCGCTTCAGTCTTGCCCGCGGGTCGTGCTTGATGAGTGGAATCGGCTCCCAACGCGGCATTGGAAGAGGCGGCTAGAGCAACACCGGCTGCAGAACACTGTATGAATTTTCGTCTTGCTGTGCGGCTGCCTTTCATTTCTTTCCTCCTTATATTCATATCGATAACGCTGGGGATCAAGCGCGGCTATTTGCCGTCGCCTGCATATTCATTTCTTAATGAGAAAAAGTGCATCTCTTCCCATTCTTCATAAGTCATTCCCGAAGCAGCGTGGCCTTCGGAGTTTCGAAAATGCAGAGTCCTGGGCGCAATGTCTCTGTATATGATGGAGGAAGTGTCGTTCGCGACTGAATCGGCACCCGCAAACGCCTGTATCAACACAAAGGCAATGGTTGCCCGGATGCATCGCTCGGAACTCTTGAAAGAGGTTCTGATAGCCACTAAATGTTTCCTTTAGTCTTCCGAAGATTCAGGAGTTGAATATCCTTAAGAATCTTACCGTACTTCTTAACTTCATCTACAATCTGCTCATCATCTTCCCATCTTCTAAACTTGTCGGGTGTGATTTCGAATTTTTTTAGAGCATCTACGTCTCTTCCCACCATACGCCAAAGCCCTCCCCATTGACAGGTTTCTCCTTTTCCGCATTCAAAACAGGGAGGAATCAGACTCCTGAAATAAATGTGTCCGAGCACATTAAATTCGTGCTCCTTAACAAGCGAGGCGCCAAATGGGTCCTTGCCTTTAGTGAGCCCGTCAATGCCGGTCGATACAAATACCACAGGCTTGTTATTCAGTACCTTGTTTTCATGCAAAAAACACCAGAGTCGCGAGAAAAAACTATACATCCACGCAGTCATAGTCCCATGATGTACGGCAGTGCTTATAACTAATGCTTCAGCATCCCTTATATCTTTAAGATGCGGGTGCAAATCATCTTTTACCCCACACATTCCCGTTGTTGCGCAGTTATGGGCACAAGCTCTGCAAGAGCCGAAATTCAATTTGCTGAGATTTATGAATTTTGTGTCCCTGCCGCTCTCTTCAAGAATCGCTTTTGTCATCCTGTCCGTATTGCCATCGATTATCGGACTGCCGCTGATACCTACGATTGACATGTTTGGGACTCCTTGTTTTTCCCTGCAAAAAGTAATTGAATCTCATGCATTTGAACCGTGCCCCTCAACCCTATTCCCCGCTCGGACTCGCATGGCCGCGCCGAGGTAGGAGGGGGCCGGACATTAGTCCTTGTGCTTCTCGAACAGCTCGACGAATTCACGATGTAGGTCAGGCAGGCGAGTTGCGAGATCCGTGCTTTCGCCCGGGTCTTCGTCGATATTATACAACTCTACGGGGGCCTCCATGCCATAGCGGACGGCTTTCCACTTACCGCGCCGGGCGGCCTGGAACACCTCACCAACGATTCCTGAATTCGGGTCTCCCGCCATTTTGCCGAATTCCCAATACAATGTGCGCTCGGCTAAGGTTCCAGGATCGTCGTTCAACAGCGTCCGAATCGAGACGCCATTGGTCAGCACTCGCGGCACAGATCTGAGCGAAACGCCCGCAATGTCTGCAAGGGTGGGTAGAACATCAGCGAAGGCCCACGGAGTGTCGTCGACCCTTGCTTTTTTGATCGCTTTTGGCCAGTGAACGATCATTGGCACATGAATCCCGCCATCGTAGACATCGCGTTTCATTCCCTTATACGGAGCCGATGCCTTGAAGAACTTTGGATCCCCGCCACCTTCATCATGCGGCCCGTTGTCCGAAGTGAACATGATCAGCGTATTGTCGGCGATTCCCTTTTTTTCGAGCACGGAAACGATTCGGCCGACGTAGTCATCCAGTGCCGTCACCATCCCTGCGAATGTCGCGTGAGGTTTTTCAACCGGCGTTGGATAGTACCATGCGTACTTGTCACTGGGAGATCCTGTCGACATGCCGGTGTACGGCATTTCCGGAAACTTGTTCTCATATGGTTCTACATATTGCTGTGGCGCGGCCAATTCAGCGTGGGGTGACGAAAATGCGAGCAAGACAAAAAACGGATTGGCATGAGGTTTGTTGATGTAGTCGATCGCTTCCTGAGTGAACAGCTCCTGCGCGTAAGCGCCCCTCTTGCCACCTTCGTTCGCCTCGATTCGCAACTTTTTTCCGTCTCGCCAGAGGATTTGGGGATACTGGCGGTGGCCCTCCAGAATCGAGTACATGCCGTACCAGGTATCAAATCCCATAGCGAGCGGATCGGTCACACCCATTTGTGAGCCGATTGAGTACTTGCCAAACAACGCGGTGTCATAATTCGCTTGTTTGAGCACGTGGGCCAACGTTACATCCATTTCTGTAAGCTGGACCGAGTTGGAGTTGTTTTTCATTAGCCGTCCGTCGCGGCCGGTGAACAAAGACACGCGCGAAGGCGAGCAGACGGTATTGCCGGCATAGGCTTGAGTGAATCGGATGCCGCTGTTTGCCAGCCGATCGAGATTGGGTGTCTTAATTGGAGTGCCCCCATAGCAACCGAGTTGGTTGAAGCCAAGATCGTCTGCGAGGATAAAGATAATGTTGGGCCTATCGTCGCCGGTTGCCGCTGAAGCTAAGCCTGCTTGAAACACGCACACACCGACCGCTATGCATACTATTATTCTTTTGGTGATCTTTAACATGATGCTCAATCCTTGTATGTTTCTTCATATCTGGCTCCTAGTCCGACAGTTCCCATATGACCTCCCCGCGACCATCGCGGGCAAGTTCTCCACTATCTTAATTGAACAGCGTCATTTCTCCTTGAATAAGGGCCGGGTGGGGCGTTGATCAAGGGGCGGCATGGGCCCGCCATACTCCTTTACCCAGGCATCGCAGCGCTTACGCATCTTCGCTAGAAGATCGGCATGTTCGGGATCGGTGGCTAGGTTCTGGAGTTGATCCGGGTCATTCTCCAGATCGTGAAGAAACTCGTATCCCGGCTCCTGGTCGTGGTAGCGGGCGTAGACGTAGCGTTCGCCGCGCACGCCTTGCCAGGTGAGTGTGGGCGCAAGCTGCAAATGCTCGCAATAGAACTCCTTACGCCAGTCCTCCGGCGTTTCCCCCTTCACGATTGGAACGAGACTGCGCCCCTGGTAACACTCCGGCTCAGCCACGCCCGCCCAGTCCAGGAAGGTGGACGGCAGGTCCAGGTTCAATGCCATGGGATCCACCACCCGGCCCCGTTGCGCTTCGGGCAGGCGGGGATCGTAGATAATGAGGGGCACGCGCAGGCTCTGTTCATAGTGCGACCACTTGCCGGCGAACTGGCGATCCCCCATGTAGTATCCGTTGTCGGCAGAATAGACGATGATGGTGTTGTCCGCAAGGCCGCGCGCTTCAAGTTCGGCGAGTACGCGGCCGATGACGCGGTCCATCCCTGTGAGCATGCGGAAGTAGGCGCGCATATTGATCTGGTACTTTTCGGGCGTGTCCCAACGCCAGAAGAAACGTTCCCGGTTAATTGATTGCTTGAGAAACAGGGGCTGGTTCTCGTAGATGGCAGGATCGCCCAATCTCGGAGACGGAATCTCCACGTCTTCGTACAATCCGTCCACGGCTTTGGGCCAAGGGAAGTGGCCGATGCCGGGCCGCTTGTCTCGATCCTCGGCGTGTCCAATGTTGAAGCCGATTGAGAGGCAGAATGGCTGGTCCTTTGACTGGCCTTGCAGAAACTCGATGGCGTGATCGCCGATGAGTTCCGCCGTATGGCGCTTCGTTCCGTCCGGTTGCGGTTTGAAATAGGGATTGCGAAAGATCTGCTCGTAGTAATCGAAGGCGCTCTCCGGCTTGAAACCCTCGGAACGCACGTGCCACTTCCCTACGTAGCCGCACCGATAGCCCGCTTTTCGCAGCTCGAAGGGATACATAGTTGGAATCGCTTCCGGTTTCACCCTCGGCGGATTCGTGAGCACACAATGGGAAAGCCCTGTCATACCGGTGAGGATGTTGGCGCGGCTCACCATGCAGATGGCCGTAGACACAAATGCGTTCCTGAACCGGAGGCCCTGGCTGGCCAGGCGATCGATATTGGGCGTTTTCACAATATCGTGCCCCGCGCACCCCAGCGTGTCATTGCGCTGGTCATCCGCCAGGAAAAAGAGAATGTTGGGCCGTTTCCCGCCGGCCCCATTCGCCGCCATGGATCGAGAGTGGAGCATTCCGGCACAAGCCCCCACCGCCGCAAGTTTCAGAAAATCTCGTCGTTTCATCGTCTTCTCCTCATTTCCTTCGATTCCGCTTGCCGTGTAGGCCCGCCGCCCCGGCGGACGCTCCTCCACAATGTCCCAGGGCATGCTTCATCCACCTGATGCCACTATAGTGGGAATCACTCCCCTTCGTCACGTCCGCGAATGCCTTCTGTGCCATATGCGCGCTTGGTTTGTTGCTACGGCATGCTACACATATTCAATTTCAGAAACATACAAATTACGGTTGCGGAACTAGATCCAGCAGCAATGCTCCAGCCACCACCGGCCCTTCTCTACCTCGCCTCCGAATCCGGAGTGAAGCGCCGCAACGGTATCAGCCGAACGGGACCCAGCAAACCCGAGGCCTTAATCGGCCAATTTGCCGCGTCGAAACCTTGGGGCGCCAACTCGCCTCGAACCGTTGCGATGTTGGCATCCTTCATGATTCTCCACTCTTCTGATTCACGATCGAGTGCGCGTATCCGGTTCGCGGCCAAATTCGTAACTTCCACTTCAATACGGTTTTCGCCTTGTTCGAGGAAGGCTCCGACCAATACCTGAAAGGGTAACGAGAACAGCGTACCCACGTCGTTGCCGTTGATGCGTACCCGCGCACTCTCGCGCACATCGCCTAGATCCAGCAGCCATTCATCGCCTTCCGAGGCATTGTCCAATGTGAAGGCCGTGGAATAACGCGCTGTTCCCGAGAAGCTTTCTACTTTCTTATCGGCTGCTTCCGTCCAGGAAGCCAACGTATTTATACTGAACGGCGTGGGCAATGCCGGGCCCCCTTCAATGAATTCGACGTTCCAGCGCGTCTTGACTTCCACAGATTCTCCCGCGTGGCGGCAGCATTCCCAAGAAGAGCCGAACGCCGGTTGCATCGAGGTGGCAACGATAGCGGATTCGCCGGATTCCAGTTGCAGGTAGACGCTGGATTGGTTTCCATTCTGCTTTAGCGAGAGTGTGCCCGAGCGGCCGGTAAGCGGATCATGGCGGCGCGCGGATGCCAACGGTTTGGCGATGGGGGTCCAGCCATCCCATGTATTCGCTGTCTGATTGACGATGAAGTAATAGTATCCGCCGTCCACCTTGCGGCGGATGTACTGCAGGCCGTCATCCGCCATAGTTTCCCGTTTCACGCTTGCTTTCGTGAGCGCGACGGCGATGTCGGACACGGGGTTGGTCCCGGCCTTGCTGAGGCGCTGTTGTTCCGCCTGAAGCATTTCGAGGCGCGCCTCGATTTGCGCTAAACCGGGAACGTCAGGAGGAAACTTGTTTTCGAAAAGAATGGTGGCGCCCTGCTCCGCAAGATCCGCTAACTTCCGCATGGTGTCCACAGGCATGTAGTCACACGCCGGTATGACGATAGCGCGGTATGCGCCTCCCTTGGCCCGCAATTTGCCCTCCCGGAAATCAATATCTTCCAGAAGCATGTCGGAGATGAAATCGATGGCGAAGCCCTTGTCCACCAGTTCCTGGGCGAGGACGCCATAGCGCTGTTCCGTCAGCCACACGGGGTCATGCACCTTGAACTTGAAGCGCGGGGTAATTTCGCTGGGTTCCATCCAGAGGTCGTGGATAGGCCAATAAACCAACACGTCATTGTCGGACGCGCCGGCCTGCAACATGGATTGGCACCGGGCCACGTAAGCGTTGAGCGCGGGAAAATCGCGCCAGATGGAATTGCGCCAGTCGAATTTGGTGGCCGCATACCAGAACCAGCCTGGCCAAGGCGCGTCTTTCGGAGAATAGCAGGTGCCGTGATAGAAGATGTGATTGATCCCGGCCAGGAAGAACTGATCAATCTCCAGTTTTGCGTGGGACAATGAGGTGTGCCAATTTTCGCGTAGCCAAGAGCAACTTTCGGAAGATGCCAGTTGCCGCCCCGGTTCGTGCGCGATATGCGCAGCCGATGATGCCAATTGGCAGAACAAAGGGTTGGAATCGCCTCTGCGTGAGAAAGCGGGATCACGTCGAAATCCCTGAACGGGGTACTCGGGCGAACCGAACATTTCCGTTTCAGGGATATCGCACTCGGCATAAACATCCAGTATGTTGGCGCCCGATCCGTGCGCTTCATTGCGTGTTAGCATGCCGCGTTCGCGGGACCAATCCGTCCAGACCTTCATGCACTCAAAATGCAATTCCGACAGGGTGAGGCGGTAATCATATTTTAACCGGGCTTGCTGCTCCGTATAGGATCCGGTGGCGAATAAATCGTCCAGGTGTTTGCCTAAATCGTACCCGCGCCGAGCCTTGAACTCTTCTAACAGGTTAGCGGACCAAGTGGCTTGGTATTCGAAAGAGTCATGGTATTGCGAGCGCGGCTGGGCGGCTCCCGATGTGTCAAAAGCTCTTTCAAAACGCTTGAGGTAATAGCGCATGGCATCGGGAGAGTAGGGATCGACCATCACTCCCACACTGCCTGGGGCCGCTCGTTTTACCAGGCGGCCTGACTTCAGATTAACCTGTTGACTATCCGCATCATAATCAGCGATAAGATGCCCTTGCTCTTTGGTGAGGTCTGGACCGCCGAAGCACCACCCTGTACCGGTCGTCATATCCACATTCATCCCGATGGAATCCGCTTTTTTGATGATGTAGTCCAGTTGTTCCATCCACTCCGGGGATAAAAAATCGATATCGCGATCCTCGTATCCATTCGCGCCATAGATGGGAATGATATGCGCCGTGCCAATCCCGGCCTTTTTCAGTTTGCCGAGATTCCAGTCGATGTTTTCCTCGTCAAAGGCACTTCCCGGTACCCACCAATACGTGCCGGGGCGATGCTGGCGCTCGATGGTAACGGGCCACTCTCCGTCACTAATTGAAGCTCCCTGTCCGGCGCAAACAGGGGCTGCGCTCAACAACGCCACCATCACATTTACAATCAATTTCACATTCACGGCCACGGTCTCCTTATTCAACCTGTTTTTCAAACAATAAAAGTGCGGGTTGGTTTTCAGGTGGCGTTAACGTGGCACCCGCATCCGGCGCGGAGAGTGGCTCGGAATTCCCGGACGCCTCACCGGAGGAAGAGAACCACCGCCGCGTGTAATTTCCCCGAGGAAGTTTCACGTTAAACGCGGCGCCATCGGAATTCCAGGGACAGAATTCCGGGGACAGAATTCCGGGGACAGAATTCCGGGGACAGAATTCCGGGGACAGTATACTTAATTATTCTTCCTTGGCCCTTTTGGCCCTCTCTTTTTGGGGCGTAGGAGCCTGTTCAATTGCTTCTCAAGGCGCATGACAAAGCCCTTGCTGCCCAGTGGTCGCCCTGTGCGCTCATGCAGGCGCATCATGGCGGCCTCTTTCTCGCCGATATCCAGCGCCAGATAGCTTTCCCAATCGCCAATCTCGCCCAGCATCGGTTGGACTCTGACCAGGATGTCGTCCTTGCCATCCAGATGCGCCCGGGCACTGCTCCAGGGATAGTCGCCGGGCTTTTGCACGAGCCCGACCTTGACCGGATTAAGTTCAACATACCGAATAGCGCTAAAAAGATGTTCTTGATCCATCACGAAAGACGCAAAGCGCCCCTCCCACAGATGTCCTCGCCATTTCTCACGAAAGTTGACATGGCGGGTATAGCGCCGATGAGTCTCGCCAATGGCACGGCACAGCCCCTCCTCACTTTGCGGCACCGCTATCAGATGCACATGGTTCGGCATAAGGCAATATGCCCAAATATCGACCTCCCACCGCCCACACCACTGCGCCATGAGTTCAAGATAGAGCTCATAATCCCCATCGCAGAAGAA
>SDBV01011280.1_pt1 | contig 11604 bp, 10 predicted proteins | sample 2277081 | NCBI WGS metagenome assembly SDBV01 (sample SAMN10402039, study PRJNA504765) | marine sediment metagenome | isolation source: marine sediment core GS10_PC15, 223 cmbsf | place: Arctic Ocean: Southern Knipovich Ridge | collected 2010
CCGCGCCTCCACCGACTCGGCAGCGCTTGCGCAGCACGGGGCCCTCCAACGCGTAACGGGAGGCGTGGCGCCCCATCGTGTTGTCGTTGGTGGTCACCACGCAGGGAGCCATGAAGACCTCGTCCTCGATGACCGTTCTGGCGGTCAGGTAGCAGCCGGACTGCACCCGTACCCGGGAACCGACCCGAACGTCATTCTCGATTGTGGTCGCGTGGCCGACCACCGAGTCCGCACCTACGGTCGAGCGCTCACGCACGTAGGACTGATCGCCGACCACTGCTCCCTGACCGATCCGGGCACCGGCAAACACGATCGCACCGGTACAGACTGTCGCGCCCCGGGCGATCACGAGCGGCTCGAGGTCGTCGGTCAACGTGGTCGAGCGTTTGCCGAACCGCGGTCGCTTGCCGAGCACGGCTCCGTCTTGAATCTCGCAGCCGGGCCCGACCCGCGTGCCACTGTGGACCACGACGTTGGCACCGAACTCGACGTCGTCGTCGAGCTCGACGTCGTGGCCGAGCATCAATCCAGGTGCGCGGTCTGAGGCGTGAACGCAAGACTTCAAGACGCCCTGCCGGTCTCAACTTCGAGCTGCCGCGCGGCGCCGCCGCTCTCAAGCGAGGCCTGCAACGCCTCCAGCACGCGCACGACCCGAAGCGCGCTCTGCGGTCCCGACTGTGGCGTCGAGCCGTCGCGCACGCACTCGACGAAATGGCGGCACTCGATCCGAAGCGGCTCCTCATTGGAGATCTGCGGGCTGGTTACGTCGCCCGAGCGCGTGATGTACTCGCCGTAGTTGTGGAAGTCGCGGTCGAAGCCCTTGTCGTAGACCGTCAGCTGCCGATCAAGCGCCATATCGTCAAAGGTCGCCATCCGCTTCGACCCGACAACCGTGAACCGTCTTTCTTTATGCGGGTCGAGCCAGGACAGGTGCATGTGTGCGACGCGCCCCGCTGGAAAGCGCAGGTAGCAGAACACCACGTCCTCGACGCCCGAGCGCACGAACGATCTGCCGTGCGCGAGCACCTCGCTCGGCTCGTCGTCAAGCAGGTGCAGCAGCACCGAGACGTCGTGCGCACCAAGGCTCCAGAGCGCGTTTTCGTCGGTGCGTATCTTGCCGAGGTTGAGCCGGTTCGAGTAGACGTAGTAGACCTCGCCCAGCTCACCCGAATCGGCGATCTCCTTCAACTTGCGTACGCCTGGGTGGTACTCGAGCAGGTGGCCGACCATCAGAATGCGGCCGGATTCGCCTGCCAGCTCTACGACCGACAGCGCCTCCGCAAACGATTGGGCTAGTGGCTTCTCCACAAAGCAATGCTTGCCCGCGGCGAGCACGCGATTGGCTATCGTCACGTGCGAGGACACATCGGTCGCGACCACGATCGCATCGAGGTCGTCGTCGAGGAGCAGGTCTTCGAGGTCGGTCGTGAAGCGCGACGACGAAAACGATCGTGCCCAGCGCTCGAGGGATTTGGTCGAGGCATCGCAGCACCAAGTCAGCCGGCAGTCCTCGAGCGCATCGAAGTTGCGCGCCAGGTTCGGCCCCCAGTAGCCGAGGCCGACGACGCCGACGTTGACCTCACCGGCCATGCGGTCCACCATCACAGTCGCACCAGGTTGTTGGCCTCGATGCCACGGGTGACACCGCGGAAGTCGAGTACCAGGCGTGACTCGCCGACGACACGGCGGTAGTCGATGCCAGGATGGGCGGTGACGATCACGACCAAGTCGGCGGCCTCGAGCTCAGGCTCGAGAGGCGAAGATCGCAGTCCCGCCTCGGCCAGCACCGGGACGTGCGAGTCGTGGTAGGCGAGCTTCGCTCCCTGTTTGTCCAGCAGGCTTACGATCTTCAGCGCCGGTGACTCGCGTGTGTCGCCGACCCCCGGCTTGTAGGAGACGCCCAGCAGCAGAATGCGCGAGTCGCGCACCGACTTGCCGTGATCGTTGAGGGCACGGTCGATCTTCTCGACGCAAAAGTAGGGCATGTTCTGATTGATCTTGCCGGCCAGCTCGATGAACTCGGTGTAGAAGTCGAACTCGCGCGCACGCCAGGCGAGGTAGAACGGGTCGACCGGCAGGCAGTGGCCACCCATGCCGGGTCCAGGGTCGAAGCGCATGAATCCGAACGGTTTCGTCGCGGCGGCGTCGACGACCTCCCAGATGTCGATCTCCATTCGGTCGCAAAGCACCGCCAGCTCGTTGACGAGCGCGATATTGACGGAGCGGAAGATATTCTCGAGCAACTTCGCCAACTCGGCCGCCTCCGGAGTGGAGACCTCAACCACCTCGTCGCACACCCGCTCGTAGAGTGAACGCGCAGCGCCAGAGCAGGTGGTCGTCAGACCGCCGACAATTTTCTTCATGTTGCGCAGCGTGTAGTCCTCGCGCCCGGGGTCGACCCGTTCAGGTGAATACGCGACGTTGAAGTCGCGCCCAGCCGCGAGTCCCGACTCCTCGAGCAGTGGCGTGACCCGCTCTCGCGTCGTCCCCGGATAGGTCGTCGACTCGAGCACGACCAGCTGCCCCTTACTCAGTACGCGCGCCAGCGAGCTGGTGGCGTCGATCAACGGTCCGAGATCGGGTTGGCGATTCTCGGTCAGCGGAGTCGGCACGCAGACGACGATCGCGTCACAGGACGAAAGCTCGTCGTACTTCGAGGTTGCGATCAGTAGACCGGAGCCGACCAGCCGAGCGACGGTCTCGTCGGGGACGTCCTCGATGTAGCTGGCGCCGTCGCGCAGCTGCTCGATGCGCCCCAGGTCCACGTCGAGGCCGATGACCTCGCTACCGGCCTGCGCGAACGCAACCGCCAGCGGCAGTCCAACATAGCCGAGGCCAACGACCCCGACACGATGTTGCTCTGTGGCCATGGGGGAACTCTATTCGGGGCGGGCGCTATCCCACGCTTCGAGAGCCGCCACAACCGCCTCGCCGGCTCTACCACCACCGTAGAGTTGGGGATGTTCAGCCGAGTCAGGCGGCTCCGCAAGCGCTTCGAGAGCGGCGGCGCGGTCGAGTCCGACCAGCCGGTTCCAGCCCAGCTCAACCGTCTCCACCCACTCGGTCGAGTCACGCAGCGTCACGCAGGGAACCGACGCCAGGTAGGCCTCTTTCTGAACGCCGCCCGAGTCGGTCAGCACGGCGCGGGCATCTCCGAGCAGCCGCATGAAGTCGAGATATCCGAGCGGTTGAGTGAGCCGGACCCCGCTCGCCGACCGTAGCCGCTCGTATAGCCCAGCCGCATCGAGCCGCGCCCGGGTGCGCGGATGGACAGGGAACACGACCGACGCCGGTAACGACTCGATCAGTTCGACGAGCTCCAGCAAGCGACCCGGGTCGTCGACATTCCCGGAGCGATGCGCCGTTACCAACAGGTATTCGCCCGCCGACACGCCCAGGTCTGCGAGCACCGTGGACCGCTCCAGCGCGACCGGCATCATCGCGAGGCTGACATCCGCCATCACGTCTCCGACCAATTCGACCTGCCCTTGAACCGACTCGTTGGCGAGGTTGACGACGGCGATCTGAGTCGAGCAGAGACACAGCGCCGCCAAGTGGTCGGCGAGGATCCGGTTTCTCTCCTCGGGCATCGAGCGATCGAAGGAGCGCATACCCGCCTCGACGTGCGCCAGTGCGACTCCCGCCCTGGCAGCCGTCATCGCGCCGGCGAGCGTCGTGTTGGTGTCGCCGTAGACCAGCACAAGGTCGGCATCGGCCTCGCGCACGACCGGCTCGAACGCATGCATGATACGAGCGATCTGCTCGGCGTCGTCGGCCTCACCCACCTCGAGCGCGACGTCGGCCGGCGGCAGGTCGAGCTGATCGAAGAAGACCGCCGACATCTCGTCGTCGTAGTGCTGGCCGCTGTGGACGAGCAACTCCGGCTCGCGACCGCGCAGCAGCTTAGAGACTGCTGCCGCCTTGACGAACTGCGGCCGGTTTCCGATCAGGGTGACGATTTGCACGATCGTGGCGGCACGATAGCGGCAGAATCCCCTCAGCAGCCACCGATGCGGGGCTGCCCAGCTGCGCGCACATGTATAAAGGGGGTGGCATGATGCTGCTACAACCGCCACTACGGAGGCGGATCGGCAAGAGGGAGCCGGAGTGAAGACGATCGCGAGGCTTGCGATCGGCCGGCCAGTGCCCGTCCTTGTCTTCTGGGCGGGCGCTCTTGTGCTGTCGCTGTTTTTTATCGGCGATGCACGCAACGGCCTGCACGAGACAAACCTCCAGATCCCCGGTACCGACGCCGACCGTGCCGCCAAGTTGACGGAGCGGGAGTTCGACGGCTCGATCAGCATCGCGATCCTGCTGACGGCGCCACCGGACCAGCGCGAGGCGCTCGACGACCAGGGCCGCGCGCTCGTAGACAGGCTCCAGAAGATCGAGGGCGTGCAGGTCCTGAGCCCGTTCGCGATCGGCGGCGACAAAACGCTGAAAGAGCCGGCCGGCCAGGCACTGCTAACGATCCAGGTCGACCGGCCAAAGGAGGAGATCTCGAAAGAGACCTTCCCGGCGGTCGAGAGGGAGCTCGAACGGCTTAAGCCACCGGTCGAGGCCGAGGTATCGGGCAGCACACCGCTCGTGAGCGCGCTGAACAAGGCGTCGCTCGAGTCGCTCGACCAGGGGGAGCTGCTCGCGATCCCGGTGCTGATCCTTCTTCTGCTGTTCGTGTTCCGCAGCCCGATCGCGGCAGCCGTTCCGCTGGTGTGCGGATTCAGCGTGATCTTCATCGGTACCGGGCTGATGGCCGCGCTCAACCACGTGTTCGAACTTGACGCGCTGGCGCTCAACATGCTGACGATGATCGGACTGGCGCTCGGCGTCGACTACTCGCTGCTGATCGTCTCGCGTTTCCGTGAGGAGTTGAAGCGCGGGTTGGGGGTTGGCGAGGCAGTCGAGGAGTCGGTCGCGCGGGCCGGTCGAACGGTGCTGTTCGCCGGGACAGCGCTGGCGACCGGGATGCTCGGCGCGCTGTTGATCGCTCCCGGCAACCTGCTCGTGTCGGCCACGATGGGCGTGATAGTTGCCACCGTGCTGGCTGTGCTGACGGGGCTGTTCGCGATCCCAGCGGCGCTGGCACTGATCGGGACACACGTCAACACCTGGACCTTCTGGTCGAGCGACAAGGCCAACCCGTGGGTCATCCTCTCAGAGCGCATGTCGCGTAAGCCGGGGCTAGCGATCCTGCTGACCCTGATCCCGCTCGGGTTGCTTGCGACTCCAGCGCTCGCGCTCAACACCGGACCGCCGAACGTCGCCAACCTTCCTTCCGACAACCCTGCGCGGCAGAGCTACGAAGCGTTCGAAAACGAACGTGGCGCCGGCTGGGCGGCGCCGTACGAGGTGATCTTCCGCACCAAGGGACCGATCACGACCGAAAAGCGGCTACGCCGACTGAAACGGTTCCAACTACAGGCGGCAGCGATCCCCGGCGTCGAGGCGGTGCTCGGTCCGGCTTCGCTGCTCGACCGCACAGAGATCTTGCGGCAACTGACAAAACAGGTCGGGGGCGGCAATAAGCAGCTCTCACGGCTCGAGCGCGGATTGCGCAGGCTGCTGCTCGGGACCAAGGTGCTGAACAGGGGGCTCGACAGTGCGGCAGCCGGCTCGCAGGATCTCTCCAGAGGCCTCAGCCAGGCCTCGGCCGGATCCGACCAACTGGCCGCCGGTGTCGAGGCTGCCGGGTCGGGCGCAAACCAGCTCAGCGACAGCTTGGCGCGCGCGGCAAGCGGGTCCAAGCAACTCGATGACGCCATCGACACGTTGACCGACTCGCTGGTCTCGCAGAACAACGACGCGGACTCGAAGCTCAACGATCCGCTCAACGCGGCGCAGTCGGATGTTCAATCGGCGCTGCGCGAACTCGGTAGCGTGTCGCCCGCGGCGGCGGCCGATCCCAACGTCGCGAAGGCGCTCGCGAACGTGCAGTCAGCGCTCGCCGAGCTCGGCATTCTCAAGACCAACGTCGCCGACTACTCGACCGAGTTCGACACCAACGCGGTCGCCGCACGTGAAATCTCGCGCAACATGGGGCGGCTGACCTCCGGGCTCAGTGCGCTCGCAACCGGCAGCGACGAGTTGAGCAGCGAGTTCGGAAAGGCGGTATCGGGAGCAAGTGGGCTCGCCTCGGGCGTCAATCAGCTCGGCTTCGGCTCCAGCTCACTGACCAGCGGGCTCAACCAGCTGGCCGGCGGCAGCGACCAGATCGGGCGCGGGCTGCGCCGCCTGTTCGATGGCGTGGTCGTCGTGCGCCGGACCTCCAGAAAGCAGCAGCGCGAGCTTCGAAGGCAGGGCACCAACGTCGGCAAGGCCGCGACCTCGGGCTTCTTCGTGCTGGCCGGGATCGAGGGCGCCAAGGCGCAGAGCCAGATCAACGCGACGTTCGCGATCAACACTCCCAACGGCGGCAACACAGCGCGCGTGATCGTCGTGCCGGAGAAGGGGCCGTTCGACCCGCAAAGCGCCCAGATCGAGCCCACGCTTCAGGAGCTCTCGAAGCAGACGGCCAAGGCGATCAGGGCGCAGGAGATCGTCGGTGGACCGGCCGTGCTGCTGAACGACTTCGACGAGGCGACCACTGCCCGCTTCCCGCTGCTGGTCCTAACGCTGGTGATCGTCACGTTCCTGGTGCTGCTGGTCCTGTTCCGCGCGCCGATCCTGGCGCTGTGCGCGGTGCTGCTGAACGTCGTCACGGTCGGCGCCGCAGTCGGCGTGCTGATCTTCTGCTTCCAGTGGAACCCCGGCACCTTCGGTGGCCCCGGCTATCTCGACGCGATCGCGCTGAGCGGCATCTTCGCGATCATCTTCGGCCTGTCGATCGACTACGAGGTTTTCCTGATGAGCCGCCTGATAGAGGGCCGCGCACTGACCGGTACGACCGAGGGAGCGATCAGATACAGCCTTGAGAAGACGGCGACGATCATTACCGGCGCCGCGCTGATCATGGCCGGTGTGTTCATCGCCTTCGCCGTATCCGAAGTCGGCAACACCCGCCAATTCGGCATCGGCCTGACGGTGGCCGTGCTGCTCGACGCAACCGTGGTGCGCCTGATCTTGCTGCCAGCGCTAATACGCTTCTTCGGCGAGCGCACGTGGGCCGTCCCCACCTGGCTCGACCGCATCCTGCCCCGCTTCTCAACCCACTAGAGCTTCGGGGCGCCAAACCTCGGCTCTCCGATCGAAGCACCGCCGAGCGGACGAGCTCCTCCCGGAGAACCGAGGCCTGGCGCAGTGACTCCCGAGCGGTTGAGCCGGTGACCGGTTGCCCGGGCGGGGATCGTCAGCTCGGCTGCTCTCCGATCGGGTAACCGGTTGCTGGCTCCCAGGCGCTAGCGGCTCGACCGTCTAGGCGCCTGGGATGCCGCCCTTGCCGTCGGTGGAGGGACGCTTGATGAAACGCTTGCAGGCGATCGTCTTCTGCTTCGAGATCGGCGCGGCGTTGTCGAACTGGTAATCGACCGCAAACGTAACCCGCCTCTTACCCGTGCAGCGCGGCACCCTGGTCCAGAAGACCTTCCGGAGTTTGGTCTTCTTGCCGCGTCGCGTCTTGCGCTTGACCTTCTTGGCGAGCGTCAACCCGGTGACGGTCAAGTTCAGCTCGGCCAGGCTCAGCCGCAGCCCGGGGATCAAGGGCGTGATCTTCGTGGGGAGATCGAGCCGGTAGCCAAACTTGCCGGAATCCGGGAAGAGACCTCCGAACAGGACCTGGGAAGCGTAGACCGGGGTGCGCTTGTTCGACACGACCAGCACGGCGACCGTCGCGATCGCACCTGGCTGTCGCGGCTTTGCCAGAAACAGGAAGAGGTCGGTCGGGATCGCGTCGGCGATGTGGGGCCGGGCGTCGAGCAGGATGTCACCGGTGGCGAACAGCGAGGCCTTGCAAACCGCCGGGTCGGCTCTCTGCTCGAGCCGCACCGTGTTGCAGTAGAACTTCTTCTTGAGGAACTGGGAGCGAATCGAGGCACCCCTCGGGAAGCGGATCTGGGCCTTCTCGAGCGACGGCGGCGGCGCCCCGCTCGTCTCGTAGATACGCGACTCGAAGACGGCCGTGTAGGCGCCGTAGGAGAGCTTGATGCCCTTGAGGCGAGCGTTGAACTCGCCGATCAGTTCGCCGCGCGCAAACGGCGCCGCGGTAAGCAACGCCATCGCCGCCAGCGCCAGCGCGACCAGAAAGGGCCCGAGAATCGATCGTTTGAGCCTCAGCGTCACACTCTCACACTCTCACAGTCGTCACAGTCTCGGCCCACGTTCAGACCACCCCCAAAGGTCGAAGTGCCATAACCAATCCTAGGCGAGATGCGCACAAAAAGCGCCATTGAGCGAACCGCCGGGTTCTGGCCGGGCAAGTGGGCCGTGAAGGGTTCGAACCTTCGACCTTGGGATTAAGAGTCCCCTGCTCTACCAACTGAGCTAACGGCCCGCGGTGCTTCGATGCGCATCAAAGACGGCCCGTTCGGAACAGCGCCGCCCGGCTCGATTATAGGAGCGCCTAAGCGGCGCCGGCTACTGGCCAAAAGACTAGCCACCGGGTGTCGAGTGACCACCACCCTGACCGGGCAACGGCTGTCCGAAATTGTCGTCGCCATCGTTGCCCTGCTCTCTCCGAGCCCGCTCCCGGGCCTCGGAGTCCCTGTGGAACGTCCTTCCAGCCTTTCTTTCCGTGTCGAGCTGAGCCTCGACGGTGTTGCGCTGGTCCTTGGGAACGAGCGCCAGTGTCTTGGCCTGTGCCTCGCCGCCGAGATCGTCGTCGCCGTTTGCATATGCGTAGAGGCCCAGTTCCTCCCACGCGACGGGCGCCTCCGGGTTGGCCTCGACGACGATCTTCTGCGCCTTCAACGCGCCCCTGGGGTCGCCGAGGAGGCTGTAGGTCCTCGCGGCCAGCGCCGCGACACCGGCGTCGGGCTTGCTGGGTTTGGTCTTCAAGTACTGCTCCCAAGCATCGACGCCGCCTGTAGCTGCCTGCGTGCCCTTCTCGGTGTAGCCCTGCGCATCTGCGTCAACGCCCTCGGCCGAACTGGCGAACGTGAAGTTGGCCTGGGCAAGGTCCAGCAGAGCCGCCCTTTGAGCTCGCTTCCCTCCGGTCAGCTCAGCCCGCTCAACCTGCTGCTCGGCGTCGTCGATCTGATCTTGGAGTAGCGAGCTGGAGCCGCCGCCGAAGCCGAACAAGTCGAAAAATCCGCCGCCGCCGCTGCCGCTGGTGCCAACACCCGAGCCGAGGAACCCGACCACGAACATGACGGCCAGCACCACGTAGACGACCCTGATGAAGTTCTTGCGTTTTCCCTGTAGGTCGAAAAGCATCGTCGATCGGCCTCTATCCGGATCCTTCTGGTGTCGGCTCCGGCTGCGCACCCTTGCTGGCGCCGCCGAAGATCGAGGCAACCACGATACTCAACTCGTACAGCACCAGTAGCGGAACCATCTCCAACACCATCGTCACCGGATCGATGCTCGGCAGCATGGCCGCAAGGATCGCGATGACGAGCAGAGCATAGGAACGATTCTTGCGCAGCTGCTTGGGCGTCACGATGCCAGCTCGAACGGCCGCCAAAATCCCCATCGGCACCTGGAACAGAATCCCCATCGCCAGCAGCGTCAGCGCAACGAAGCTGTAGTAGTCGCGCGCCCTGACCTGAATGTTGAACTGGCTGTCGTTGAAGTTGACGAGAAAATGGATCGCAGGGTTCAGCACGACGAAATAGCCGAAGAGGATGCCCGAGATGAACAACACCGGCACCATCAGCAGCAGCGGCAGCGCGACGCGACGCTCGTTCGGGCTGAAGGCGGGCAGCACGAACGCGTATAGCTCATAGAGAATCACTGGCATCGAAACGACCAATGCCGCGTAGGCCGATACCGTCAGCGTCGTGATGAACGGCTCGGTCACCCCGATCGTCAGCGGCGTGACGCCCTCCGGCAACGGCTCGTTGAGGATCTTGAGGATCTCGTGGTTCTGCCAAAAGCAGACAGCGAAGGCGGCCACGAAGGCGGCGACCGCAACGATCAGGCGCCAGCGCAGCTCGTCGAGATGTTCGACCAGCGTGAGGTGGTCCTGGTGATCGACCGCCTTGACCCTTCCCATTGAGCTACCTAGACCAGCCGGAGGACCGGGTCAGGACTTTGGGTTGTGAACGACCTCGCCCTCGAGCGGCTCGTCGTCCTCGACGTGCGTTTGCGCGTTTGGCTCGGCGACCGGGCTCGGTATCTCTTCCGGGTCCTTGTTCGGCTCGTCATCCTTGCCGGTCACGGAGTCCTTGAACTCGCGCATCCCCTTGCCGACCGACCGGCCAAGCTCCGGCAACCTCTTTGGGCCGAAGATCAGCAGGGCGATGATCAAGACGATTGCTATTTCGAGCGGTCCGATGTTTGGCATTGGTGCCTCCTAAAGCTTCTTCAATGGTATCGACGTATCGGGACCCGCACGTGAGTTGAGGGGGAACTCCACCCAGAGCCCACTGAACTCCCGGTTTTTCCGCCTTGGGGAAAAACCGGAACTTTCACTCGAAGTTGCGGTAGAAGCGCGACGGCGTCGGCTCAGCCTGGCCCTGGTACTTGCTGCCCATCTCACTCGAGCCGTAGGGGTGCTCGACTGGGCCGTCCATGCGCATGAACGAGATCTGCCCGATCGGCATCCGCTTGTAGATCGTGATCGGGAGATTGGCGACATTCGACAGTTCGAGCGTTAGGTTGCCCTCGAACGACGGGTCCACAAACCCAGCCGTGGAGTGAATCAGGAGGCCCAGCCGGCCGAGCGAGCTCTTGCCCTCGAGGCGGGCGACGATGTCGTCGGGCAGGGCGATCGACTCGAACGTCTGGCCCAGCACGAACTCCCCTGGGTGGAGCACGAAGGGCTCCTCGTCACGGGTGATCTCGACCAGCTCGGTCAGGTCCTCCATTGGCTTACGGACGTCGATATAGGGGTGTCTGGCGTTGTGGAATACGCGGAATTTCCCATCCACCCGAACATCTATCGAGGAGGGTTGGACGAGACTCTCGTCATAGGGATCTACAACTATCCGTCCAGCTTCGATCTCGCTCTTAATGGTTCGATCGCTGAGCACCATCAGGACCGGCAAGTCTACCCGCTTCCATATGCGATACATCTAAAGCCATCCCCTCTGGCGGCCGATACTTGCGCTTAAGAGGATGGAAACTCAGGGTAGACACACAGAGGGGCACAAGGTCAAGCGGGTGGCCCTGCCGAGCGGCAAGACGATCGAGGTCGTCTACTTCGAGCCGGTCGCCCAACCGCTCCCCACCGAGGAGCCGCGCGACCTACACGTCTGCGCCGAGTGCGGCTCGCGGCTCGTCTACCCAACTCACTGGAGCGAGGTCGACCGAGTCAACTGGGAGGTCACTCTCCGTTGTCCCAACTGCGAGTGGAGCCAGACCGGCGTGTTTGACCAGGAAACGGTCGAGCGCTTCGACGAGGAGCTTGATCGCGGCACCGACGACTTGGTAGATGACCTCAAGCGTCTGGTCCACGCGAACATGGAAGAGCAGATCGAGCGATTCTCCTCAGCGCTTTCGTCGGATCACATTCTTCCTGAAGATTTTTAGGCATACCGGTCCACGATCCCGTCGGCGACAATGTCTAGC
>SDBV01011281.1_pt1 | contig 11604 bp, 26 predicted proteins | sample 2277081 | NCBI WGS metagenome assembly SDBV01 (sample SAMN10402039, study PRJNA504765) | marine sediment metagenome | isolation source: marine sediment core GS10_PC15, 223 cmbsf | place: Arctic Ocean: Southern Knipovich Ridge | collected 2010
CCTTCTCATCACGCTCAACAGTGATCTTCTTGATTTCCTCGTCTCTTTTCTCTTTCTCCTCCTCTGCCTTAACACGCACTTTCTCGGCTGCCTCCCTTGCCTCTCTTTGATCCCTCAGCGGGTCGATATCAAGCTTTACCCCACCGGTTACCTTAAATCCAGGCTCCGAAGATTCTGGATTGTGCATCCGTGCTATTCTTATTTGCTCTTCCCCATATTCCCGTTCAGCCTTAGCTTCTTTCGTCTTTTGCTGCCACTCGGTTGCTTTTCCTTCCTCTTTAACCGCCTGGGGGTCGGTGAGGTTTGTTGCCTTCGGTTGAAACACATCCTTAACTGCCATGTACCACCTCCTCTAAAACTTCTTGTTCTCTCTGTTCTTTTTGAGCTTGCAAAGCCTCTCTTGCTTCATCACTTATGGTATATCCAGCTAACATAATACCGTGTTCCTTAAACAGGAAATGCAAAGCGGTATCTAGGAAATCCCCAAAGGTCATATCTGATGGCCACCCCCAGAACTCTACTGCTGCCTCCTGGGCTGCCCTCATTATCGGTGAATAATCAGTAGAGTAAACTCGGGGAACAAACCTGACCCCCTGGGCGTTAGCCAGTGTATCCGTTGTTTTTACCAGTGGCGCAATTGCGCCTGTGTTTCCCTTTTTTGATTTCTGTTTAACCCTTCCGGGAAAACTTGCCTCTTTTTGCTCTTTCGTTCTTTTGTCCCAGGTGGGCATCACCACTTCCCCGGTTTGCATATTGACGCGCCCAATACTCTTATGAGTCCCCTTCCCTTCACGAGCCGACTCCAACATAACATGGGGCCGAAACTCTGTTATATCCTCAGTCCTAAAACCACAGGTGCACCCATATCCCACAATTACCTGCGCCTTGCTATCCTCTATCAGTTCTTCTTGTTCTTCTTCCATTTATCGTTCTTCGCACTCAAGCCGTTCTTTTATAATACTAAAACATAAACAAGGAAAATGTCAAGCCTCTAATTTGACAGAAAAGGGAAAATGTGCTTACAATAGAAATATGAACAAACAAGTAATAGCAATCATCATTCAGGAGGGCGGCAAATTTGTCTCTGAACTCATTAAGAACCGTTCCCCCGGGCGAACCTCAATTGTTGCTGCAGTCATTGAGGAACCTCCCACCCCCATTGCCAAGAAACCTCCGGAAGGACAAGACAAAGCATCAGGCATTGAGGCGGGCTGTGTGGCCTGTGCCACCGGGCACCTGGGAACCTGTTCAGGAGTATTAAACGAAGCAATGCGGTTCGCCCGGAAGGATGGCATAAAGTCCGTTGAGGTTATTGACCGGGTAAACATTTGCATGGACGAGCTCAACGCACTTGAGCGAATTGACCTGAGACCAGAACTGACATTGAACTTACCTCCCTGGGAGAAAGAACTAGCAGATAAGGCATTGGCCGCCAGCCGTACTATTAGGCACAATTTAGAAGGGATGAGTAATATTGATGACTTAGAACTGGCAGCCGCTACTACACAAGCTACTAGACAGAAAGTGGGCCGGGAATGGTTCAGGCAGCGGCTAGCCAATCTGAGCCCTGAGGAAAAGAAGAAAGTTGCCGAGAAGGCAATAGAGAAAGTAGAGGAGGCTCTCCAATGAGCGAAGAAAAACCGAAGTGCGATCTCGATGATTTAGTTTGTCAAATGCAGGTTTTAGGGCATCTGAAAGGAATAAAGACCGTACTGGGGGATGAGAAGTTCAAGACAGACTTCTCCGAGTTTGAGGGGCTGGACACAGTTCTGACCGATAAAATTACTGCCGGCGAAACCACTTTGAAGGAAGCCCTGGAGAAGTGCGGGTTGTCAGAAGTAGAGGAAATCATAATAAAACCAGAGAGTGTTATTTTAGAGGAGAAGGAATAATGGAGAGAATACTCGCCTTTTTCCGCTCACTGATTACCAGGCATCGAAGCTTCAAGACTTACGGTGGCCATGTTGGCAGTAACGATGTCCAGGTACATGAAACCTGGTGGCGAATATTCTCGAGGGAAAAGCATAGTGGAGTGAGGAAACTATGATAAATAAACGAGTAGCAGAGACTGATGAGGTCAATACTAAAACAGTTGCCAAAACACTCTTTTACGCTCTTCTATCCGGTATCGGAATTGGCATCGGCTTTGTTTTAGTGAGAAAGCTGGGAGGGAAATGGTAAAACTGGCTATAGCAGGTCTGGTACTGAGTTTTCTTCCAATCTGGCGGGATGTGCAAACGAATGAGGGCTTAAATATCTGGGAGTACATCTACTCAACTGCCTTCACTAAACGAAAGCATATCACACCGGAAGAGGCTATCGAAAATTACCGGAGGAACATGGGTCTATGACTAAAGGAACATGGCTCGTTCTACTGGGAGGGATTGGCTTGCTACCGGTCTGGCGGAGTGGGTTAAGAGAGAACCTCAGTTTATATGAATTTATACTCGAGCATACTATCTGGGGGCATGAAGTCTCTTACATCCCGGAAGAAATTTTAACAGCCGGTGAAACTCAGGGTATATACATGGAGATCCGATGAGTAATAACTCCCTAAAACAGGTCGTGCCGGTTCTTCTCTTTAGCACAGTAATAATTGCCAGCTTCGCCCTGTTTGTAAGAATATTCGCACTGAAGGAGTAAATATGGGCAAGGAAGAATATATCAGTTGTATGAAACCCTATATGGCTGGAGGTGGCCCAGAAAGAAAAAAGCGTTTCTGCATCGGCGCCAAAATATGCTCGGGAAAAGCTAATAATGAACAAGAAGCAAGCAAGCTCTGTGCTGAGGCTGCTATGAACCCCGGACCTCCTAAGGCAAAGAAGGGCCGTAAATTTTGTACTCTACGAGATCTGGATGCAATTTCTGTATGCCTTACCGCAAACATAAACCTCTCTAGCCTTACAGTCGAAAATATGCCTGGCATATTTTCTGCCGCCTTAAAGAAATGCTCCGGTGTTTCAGTAAAACGAATTACATCAGCCCAAGAGGCACTAGGGGCACTTGATCCACAGCAGATTAAAGCTATAGAGACTATCGCCCTTTTATCAAAAGAAGCCGAAGGTCGACAATGGTAAATACCGGACCCTTAAAGCAGTATCTCGAGGCAGTGGATGCCTATAAGGCTGGAGATAAAGAGAAGTCCTTAGTTCTTCTTGCCGAGAGTTTGGGAACTGATTCCCCAACAGCGATAATGAAAGACGCTCTCGCTGAATTAACCCAAGCTAACCAGGCCGTTCTAACCATAATTTTGCAAAGGAGCAAGGGAACCCCTGATGGATAATTTTGAATGCAGTCTTGAAGATAATAAAATCAAACCTATAGCCGAATGGGTTGGGGATAAAAAGGCCAACGAAGAAAGCTGTCCACCATGTTTAATCGGGCCACTCTCAAGCTATTATCTTGGCGCCCTCGAAGGAGCCGGTGAAACAAAGCTTGTCACCGAGTTGAAACAGCTCTTTGAAGAAGGTAACGTCTTGACAATTTCAAAGAAACTTGATAATATTAAATTGAATGTGGGGGAAGCATTAAGAAAGCAGCTTAGGAATCTGGACTGTTTCGCCCAGACTTTCAAGCCTGATTAAACAAGCAGTTATGCAGTAATACGCAGAAAATTTTTTTAGGAGACTGAGACGAGATGAAACTAAGCGGGAAAAATATCACTGTTCCCCTAGCGCGCCGGATCGTAGGTCTTCCTGGTCATGCAGCCAGCAAGTTTAACCGCTGCGTAGGCGGTAAACTTTTCGGAACTCATCCGAAGGACCAGGCAGAGGCACGGGCCAACTTCACATCCGCGGCCAAAGCGTGTAAATAGAGTAATAATCATACCCCACATATGCAAAGAAGCCCCGGTTACCCCGGGGCTTCTTTTATTCAGCTTTAACCTTGCTCATTTTGGGGCCTTGCCTAGAGGCAAGACTGAACTGGCAACCAGCATTTTTACAGCCACGCCACATATTACAGCCACTTATCACCTTTAGATTGGTTTCCGGCCCTTCAATTCTGATGGGGGAGATAACAATAGAAACCGACCCCTCTTGCTTGGGTTTATAGGCCGAGCACTCACCTATTGTAGATAAAATATAAATATCCATCTAAACCTCCGCTATATGACTTTTTTTGTATGTATCCAGGTCGCGCCAGAAAAGCCGGCACTTACACCAGCCATCTTTTTTGCATTCCTCTATTGCTTCAGCACAAGGGCAGGCAGGTCTACTATTATCGCAGGGACATTGCCCAAATTTAAAATAGCCCTCGATATAATAATCAAAGCCCCTGCCTGGATGAATAACTAAACCATTATCTCTGGCGAAATCACATATCTCCCGCCGCTTCTTATTCTTGCGGTCCTTAGAGGCATGGACTCCCCGTTCATTGTTTTTATCCCCCTTCATCTTTCTTTTCTTCCTTCAGGTCCCTCACCGCCTTATGTAGCTTCGAGGCATCCTGAATGAGCTTGTCGGCTAGTTTGATTACCATTGTTAGCTTCTTGCTCACTTCGCTCTCAGACATAAAATCCTCCTTAACTATCCCTGTGTTATTTGCAATGGGAATGATCCCGATAACTCTGGCGTAGCTAGTTCACTGGCTGTTCTCCCATCTGCCAGCATCAAATATGAGAAGAAGGCAACCTTCGGTCCCAAAACACTGGCAGTCATCACTTTAGCTTTAATGTCGTGGTATAGCAAGGTGGCCGCCTGCCTTCGTGCTGCCAGTGTTTTACCCGTGGATGAAGGCAACACAGGCCACACAACCTTAAATTCATCAGCTGCTATCTTGAATGCCATCATGTAAGCGGATTTATCTTCAACAGAACCAAAACCCTCAGCCAGGACAGTGCCACCGATATCCTCAATGAGCTTCCGGCATTTAGCTATCCACTGATCCGGTGAACTCTGGCTTGTCTGCCAGTAATGACCGATATCTTCAGCAAACGGTAATTCCATATTGTTTCCTCCTTAACGCTATCTTTCTCCTCTGTAGAATATCGACAAACGCCTCCAGCCTGGTATTGAGCCCTGTCTCAGCGGTGTGTGCGTCAAAAATGAGTCTCATCACCGGGATGCTGTAATCATGGCTGACATCATCAATAATTGCGGCAACTGTACTCTCAGGCATGCATGCAAAGGGCTCCACGTGTATCACCCCATCAAACCTCTTCATGCCATAATAAATGGTGTGAATGATGCTCTCGACGCCGTGCCCACCTATCTCCTTGGGGAAGTATTCATGAGCCTTCTTCCTGGCAGCTAGGAAAGTTTGTCTATCCATCCCTCTTCTTTTCATCCAACCTCTGTTATAAAAATCCTTGAAAATGAAATAGGACAGGGGCAGGGAATTATGTACCAGAGCTCCCATTTTCTCTATCTTTTTTATTAAATTCTTGTTGACTGCGGGCTCTAGGATACTGAAGATTTCGCCCACGATGCCGATTTTGACCAGGTTACTCTCCTCCGGTATTTCAACCCACAGCTTCTTATCAAGCTCGATTACTCGCTGGAGAACCTTAATAAATGCCCACCAAGCCTTCCACAAAGGTACTGAGGGGTCAATTGCCTTTATATCATATGGCGCACCCTTGCCAAGCCTTACCGGGTGAATAATCACATTATAGCCTAGCTTATTCAAAGCTCTTTGTTGGAGGATCCAATAAGTTTTAAGCCTGCAGGTGCCACAGCTGTCAAACATGATCAAGTGCTCAGCCCCCATCTCACAGGCTTCAATCATAGTTCCCAATGTGATTTTCGCCGGCAGACACATCAGCTCCGCCATATATTTCGAGCCTAGCTCTACTGTCTTATCAGAAGGTCGGGGGGGCATGATTATCTCCCAGCCCAGCTGCTCCCCGAGCTGCTTGATGATAGGTTCTGAGTATTTACCCATGTGCGGCATCGAGACTTTCATCCTACTCTCCCAGATAAGTCGGCCACTCTTGCTGCTGTTCAATATATTTTGTTCCCCAAATCAGATGACCTAGCAGAAACGCTGAGAAGATAAAGATTAGAGACGCCGGTACCGGATGGTATAGGTTAAATACGAATACCAAACTGAACCACACCGAGATAATAGCAATGGATAGACCACTGTGGCTATAAATAAAATCGCGAATGATAAAGGTGTATGGCCTTCTGTTTACCGGAGTCAGCCAGAACTCGGTGAAATACCAAAATCTCTGATAAAATAAACCTAACCAACTCACTTTTCTACTCCTTTGGCCTGGGGCTCTACTGCCTTATTCGGCAAAACCCGGCAAAGATTGAAGCAATCAGCAAATAAACCGCGAGTTAGGATAATTAGTGAGGCATGACCCCCCACACTGATTTTGCGAGCCTTAAAGACAAGGGCCCCCATAGTCTTTATGTTCCACGACTTCATAAGTGCAATTTGGACATCGAAGGTGGTGATACCTCTGAAGTGCATATGAATACTTGCTGTAATGCTTAATTTCAACCAGTTTGCTATCACACTCAGGACAGAATAGCCCCCAAGGTATAATCTTCCGCTTGGGGCTTCTCTTGTGTTCTGAAGCATCTACTAATTTGCAAAGATAGCGTTCTGTTTCTCTCTCTCCTGCGTTATTTTGTTTAATTTGCTCCAAATCTTGTGCCATCCTCTCATCTCTTTTGTGCTGGCTTAACATAGTTACCTCCTTTTCTTTATTATTTTCTTTCCGATCCTCTTCCATTTTATCCACTCGCGGTTTCTTTGCTGATTGCTTTGTTAGTCTCATTATTTACCCGTGCTAATATCTCCTTAGTAACCGTAGAGCTCCCAGCAAAGATTTCTTCAGCAACTCATTCCCAGCCCGGTATCAACCTATTCATACCTTGTTTTTTGATAGCTTTGAAAAACTCTTCATCAATCAAAACCAGCTTTAGATGGGGAAAATACTTAGCAAAGCGCTTACGAGCAGTGCGCCCTTTGGGATAGTCCCACCCTTTAACTTCATGATACTCAATTTGTCCGTTCTTGAGTGTTATTTTGAAATCAGGTGTGTAAAATCGGGTACCTCTCTTAATCTTGACGAATTCAAAGGTATCTGGCTCATATTCCCATTTTAATATAGGCTCACCATTCTTGATTAAAAAATTGAGATAGCGAGCATAATTAGCTTCACTTTTGGAGCGGACATAAAGCCCCCCTAAATCTGCTCTCTTTCCTCCTTTATACGGCGGATGGGGATGTTGGAGATTATATTCCATGCCAGAACGCAAGTATTCATTCAAGTCTTTCCGCCGGCCCCCTGTTCTGTTACTTTTTTCCATCTGGAAGCTCCCGTCTCATTATCTAAACTCCATTAGCTCAGATTCACTTGGCAGATATAAAGGATGCTTTGGGTTCCCCTTTTGAGTCAGACCAAAACACAGAGATGGCTCAATGATTTTCGTTATATGCTCTGCCACTCTTTTGCCATTCTCAACCAGTTCCACACCATCCCCCCAAGCTGCTACGGTCAGCACCGCTAGGCTCGTAGCCATCGTTATTGCGGGGATATTCGCAGCGTGTAGAGCCTCTTCAGATGACAATAACCGGGGGTCAGTTGAAACGTAAGAGTAAAGATTACAGAAATACATACCGCCATAACCCCACTTCTCAGCAAAGCCCAGGCAGCGCCTTATGGTCGGGTCGTTCTGTAGTTCATTGGCAGTGGAGGGGTTCAGCCCGATAAAAAGCACCCGCGGGCTATCATTCCAGAATCGCCAGAGAACAAACCGATAAGCTCGACGCCAGTCAAATACTGCTCCGCTGAATTGACTAATCACTTCGGCATCTCCTGCCTTAATTCTAAGCGTCCAGCAGGAAACTTTTTAGTGAACAGTCCGGGCACGGGGAAATTAAATAAAGGCATTAAGTTATTCTTCAAAAATACCGGTATTCCAGCTTTGTCCGCAGCTTCTACTATCTCAGAAACCCACTCTAGTCTGGGTGGCTTGTATGGCTTGGTCTGAGCTCCGATGATGAGCCAATCAACTGAACCTGCCAAGAGAAGTGACAAATCAGGTACGTCAAAGGCTGCGAGCATCGGCTCAATGCTCAGATAGCGAACTGAACATTGAATACTATCAAAGGCATCAAGGGCAGGAAGCAAGAACTCTGGTTTTGTTACACTAACGCCAACATAACAGTTCGGGGGGAAGGGACTCCATTGAGGTAGGTTCTGTGGCTGCTTGGTTAAGAATAAAAATGTGTGTTGTGGACATTGCTTCATTGTAGTAAATACCCACCCCTTTAAGGACATGGTAACGGAGACTTTTCCTGAAGGCATTTGGGAGTGTATCTTCCTATCAGGGTCAAACTCAGGGCAATCCCAAAACAAGTCACCCATGAAGGCACACAGTATTCGGCTTGGCTTCTTGAGATAAAGAGGGGAAAGCAAAGCATCCGGATAGATAGTCGGCTTAAAACCATTGGGATAATGACCTTCAAAGCGTTGGCTGATTGAGTATGCCCAGCACCTAAATCCACCAGCTTTACATTGGCCATCAATATTATTGCCACAACCACTAGCAAAGTTCCAGGCGTAATCCCCATATTCAATGCCAGTAGGGCTTAATCTGATTAACTTATTCATTGTATTTATCTCGCACTCCTTGTCTTTTTATCTCACAACCAGCACCGACTGAATTTAGCAATCTAATATCTGTGAATAATTGCTCCATTTCGTCTGTTGGTTTTTCTCGCCAAGCTTGAGCCATTCTTGCCTTTATATATCTTTGCAATAATTGACTCTGTAGTTTCTTTGAAATTAGATGGGGCTCTAGTGCCTTTAGAATCGGTGCTATACCAAAGCCGGTTAGATGTATCCTTAAATAACGCCTACCCGTTCCATTAAAAGCTTCAGTCGGCTTCTGCCAGAACAATTTTGATAGGTAAGTAATGAGCAACTCATCAGTATTAACTATCTCAAGTATCGGCCTATAGTAACCCTTTGTCATTTTCCTCATTGAGATAGTGCCTTCGCCATCTACAATCCCTGCGAGATAAGCTAGTTCCAACTTCGGCAAAGCCATCATTAATTCTACACTTTGCTTGGTTTTATCCATCCATTTCTTTCGTATTTTGTCTGTCATATTAATACTATTATACCATAAATCGAATTCCAAGTATATCCCTGTGTACCATCAGGATTCAGAGCCCAATCTATAAGTGTCGAATTTATGCTCATTCTTTTCCTCCTCAAAGTGTCTTAAAAACTTCCATTTGCTCCTGTCCCCCGCCGCTACGCTTTCCACTAGCGCTAGGTAATTCGTCGAACTCCATTTCCCAGAAAGGCGTATTGCTGGGGCACACCCGGCACCCGAGGCCGACAAAACACTTTCTCACCTTCTCCCCCTTCTCGTTTAAGTACAGACAATCGGTGAAACCCTTTAATTTCAGCTCGGTACATAAACTAGACAGCCGCTCGTTCGCCTGGTGCCACTCTTCAAATTTCTCTTTCCGTTCATCAGAGGAAGGGGCAATTTGATTGATCAAATCAAAAGCCCGGTTAAGCTTCTCGTTCCCCAGTCTCACCCTATCGCGCAAGTGAATGACCTCGGGGGCATATTGTTTGTTCATTTCAGCACTTCTTTATCGCTTCTGCTAGAGGTATTAGGGCTTGTTCCAACTCCTTACCCGTTCCGTTGCAAGCCTCACAGTTTATGAGCATGTTCCCCGGAAGAGACAGGAGACGAGGATATACAAAAAGGACTGTACCCTCACCGGCACATTGTTTACATATCTTCGTGGTCTCCTTCCTATCAATCAGGGCAAGGTCAGCAACAGCCAACGATTCCTTTACCTTTTTGAGTCCTACTTTCGACAGGAAAAAAGTACCCACATCAGACCTTTCTATGTCTGCTTCAGTGTAAGTCGTATTCATTAAGATTAAATCAAGATTCTCCACCAGTTCCTTTACTTTCTCTAAATTAGATATTGTCATTTCAGCACTCCTTTACCGCCATCCAAGGCAATTGCTAACTCCCCTCCCTCCTTTTTCCCAGTTTTACCACTTTTGCCACGTTTCAATTGGTTCCTGGACTCCCCTAACTCACCTAACTCCCCTTTTTTACGCACAAATGGGAGTTGGGGAGTGGGGATCCTACCCCATATTCATATGTCTCCTCTTTTCCTCTTTTCTTCCTCCCTTCTTTCTTATATTTATTCCTTTTCCTTGTGTATAGGTGAATATAGACTCACCTAACTCCCCTTGCCCTATCTGGCCCACAGCTAAAAAAGTGACAACTGCTAACTCCCCCTTAACTCCCCTTTTGAGGCTAATGTTCAAAACTGCTAACTCCCCCTAACTCCCCTTTTTTCCGCCCTTTTCGGTTTATTAAACTTCCATATCGATTCCTGGTTTTTCTGACTCCCCTAACTCCCCAGGCTCCCCTTCCAGGTTTTCTTGATAGGTTTCTACTTGCCAGGCCACCGCATGATGTACGGTGTTTTTACTTTTGGCTATCATCAATCCATTGGGGTAACGCACCCCATTTCGTTTTGCTAAAGCTGTTCCCAGGCTTCGATTAAGTTTCTTCGGGTCTCGATTTATAGTGTCGGGTAGAGCGCCGGACAAAACATCAAATTCATTTATATTTTGAATAATCGTAGCTGTGGTGAGCGCCCCTCCTCCCAGTAGTTCCTGCCAGGCAGAGAGGAAGTTTTCCCATTGTGGAATCTCTGAATCGGATTGTGAATACATAAAGTCAAGGTTACCCAAGAAGTCCGGGAAACCGGCATAGGATAGTATACCACCCATCGTATTCCCCCAACCCTCAAAGCTACCTAGTGTGGGAAGCCCCTTTGGTATCGGGTTTCCCCCTATTATCCATGCTCGTGCTATAGTCAGAATGGCGGCTAGCAATTGACCTCTATTTTCCTTTGTCCATTTTATAAGATTCTTATATTTGAAGGACTTCGGATCGCGCATCCAGGGTCTAGCCATACGAGCGTCCATACGGCAGAGGTAACACCGTCGTGGCATATCACCAGCGAGTGTCACATTGTTTCCCGTGACGATATAAGTGCAACGGTTTGGTAGCCGTACCATTTTGCTCTGTCCTAGAATTCGGGTTAAGAAGGTATCGGCGGTTAATAGCATTGCTAGTGAGGGGAAGTAGAGGCGCCCTTCTACATTATCAATGGTTATCACAGCTTGCCCTGAGAGCAGGATACTACCTAGCCTCTTTTCGCATTCTTCATCTGATTTAGGGGGCGACATCATGATCGCCGGCCTTCCAGTGGTAATAATGGATATGACATCACTTAGTAAACCAGCCCCAGTGCCGGGTTGGGGCTTGTCAATCAAGCATAAAGGTACCAACCCATTTATCATTGGCCGATAAACAGGTGTCAGCATTACTGCTATAGCGTTGGTTCTACTCGCAGGTGAATCAAAGGGGAAATTAAGGACCGGCTCTTGTATCAAAGTTATCGCTGCAGCTAGCTGTTTTTCGTTTGGTTCCTCCGGTACTTCCGGCATTACAAAGCCCGGGGGAGGTTGGTAGTAAAGGCAGGTAGCCTCATCGTATCCTGGCTGGCTTAATATACTGCCATCACTTCGGAGTACAGGTGTTTCGGTGACACCTATCAGTGGAGGAAGGCTGAGGTCGGGTAGGTTCATGT